>Ga0302213_1000514_pt1 | contig 21325 bp, 29 predicted proteins | sample II_Fen_N1_2_FD_194583 | JGI IMG/M metagenome (GOLD analysis project Ga0302213, IMG submission 194583) | Peat permafrost microbial communities from Stordalen Mire near Abisko, Sweden - II_Fen_N1_1 | ecosystem: Environmental > Terrestrial > Soil > Wetlands > Permafrost | place: Sweden: Abisko...
ACACCTATGTTGTTGCTGCTCTTGGTTCATTGGCTACTTTGGTGTACTACATTATGATTTTTACCAGCGGAAACCGGAGATAACGTTCACTATATATTTTTAATATGAGAATGAGGGGATAAGAAATTATTTCCTCATTTTTATTTTATTTACCCTATCAGGCTCTGACAGGCTTTTCATAATACGAATAATTTGCTACCTTTGCAGGCGCAAAAAAGGCTCCGTAGTTCAGCTGTATAGAATATCAGATTCCGGTTCTGAAGGTCATGGGTTAGAATCCCATCGGGGTCACTTATAAAATAATTAATCCGCTGTAGATTAGATCTATAGCGGATTTTTATTTATAATACTGTCATAAGTACTGACAGGAATTTTAGTTTCAAATGCAATTTGTTCAAATATTCAGTTGAAATTTATTTATAATCGAAAATAGTCACTCAGCATTTGTATCTTTTCCCATAGTTAAACAAACACTAATATAACAACTTGTCATTTTATTTTTTTACTTTTGTTCCCATCAAACAGGGAAACTAAAAATCAAGGAATGGGAAATTTTAATTTTTATATAGACGAAAGCTGTCACCTAGAGCATGATAAATGCAAAGTGATGTGTATCGGATACATCAAAGTCGAAGATATAAACGTTCAGTCCCTTAAAAATAGCCTTAAGGAAATAAAAGCGAAGCATGGAATTCTGCACGAGCTGAAATGGAATACAATAAGCAATACAAAAATTGAAATGTATAAAGAAATTATTGATTTCTTTTTTTCATCATCGTTAGAATTTCGCTGTTTATTAGTAAAATACAAAGACAATTTAGATCATGAGGCTTACAATCAAGGCAGTCATGATAATTTTTATTACAAAATGATTTTTCATTTGCTGTCCAACGTTTGGCTTAATCCAAACTCGGAAAACTATCGTGTTTTTCTTGATATTAAAGATACAAAAGGCCGCGAAAAATTAAATGTTATAGAAAATGTCTTTGAGAGCAAATACCACGGTAATACTCCGTTTAAAAGCTTCCAGCATATTCGATCCCATGAAGTTCAATTCATTCAGTTGGTTGATATATTTATTGGAGCAGTTACCTATAAAGCTAGAGGATTATGTAATGTCGTAAATGGCAGTGCAGCGAAAAGAGAACTTGTAAGATATATTGAGGAAAAATCTGGTTTTTGTATTGATGAAGGAACTGAGCCTTGGGAAACCAAATTCAACATCTTCGACCATAAATCACGCAAGAAGATATGAGTGGAGTAGACATATTGGATGCGTTACAGCCTTATTTCACAGTATCCTTCACGGATACCGATGAAGATAAAATTGATGAACTATATGCCATATTTCAAAGAGACTTCTTTGATAGTCCATTTACTATCAATGGTAAAGATCTAAAAATAAAAATATTTCCATACGTTAATCACATCAAGGATGGTTTGCCCGAATACTTTTGCGGTTATTATGAGAAGTTTGTCCATATAATAACAAGAGAAATCAAAGGAAAATTAAAGATTTCCCCAAAACAAAGAAAATTTAAAGCTGATCGAGCGAATAGAATTCACTGGATTAGGCCTATACTAGAGCATAGTAACGATGTACGTATTACAAATTTCTCATTCCAAGAAAGCGATGGTACTTTACGAGAGTACTTTTGGTATAAGGAGAAACAATTTATGGTTGTTTTGGAAGAGATAAATCCTAATTATCATTTAATCACAGGATTTTGCGTTGACAAGCATAATATAACTTATTATGAAAGCAAATATAAAGGTAGGGTTATAAAATAAAAAAAACCGCATTTACGGTAATGCGGCCAACCAGGTCCTTTACTCTTCGAGCAATGACGATACAAAAGTATATGTTTTCAATTTTAAAACACCACATTCTAAGTTAATTATCGTTAATCGAAAAATTACTCTGTGGAATTCAATCATATAACACCGTATTATACTATTTGTTCATGGAGATATTTTCGAAGTAGATTTTTAAATAGTTTTTTTGACTTTCCGCTATATTCTTTAAATTATATCATTTGGTTTTATTCCTTTACTTCACTATTTCCATAGATTATTCATTCAAATATTGATTCCTTGATTTCCCCCATTTTCCCGCTTATAATTAATCCCTAGCTTTTTATCAAGCTCCATATCTTTCTTATTAAACCAATCATGTATCTCCAGGTTATCTATAAAAAGTCGAAGTCGACTTGGATCCGATTTGTCATTTTCAATTTTGGCGATCGAGTTTTCTGTTTCAAATCTATAGAAGTGTTGAGTCGAATATAGTTTCCCTTTAAATTCCACCGGTTTAAAAGCGAGTATTTTTTTTGTCAATTCCTCAGAGAACTCTGCTAATCTACACAGCTTCTCAATAATGAATAAATCTCTTATACTTGGGACCATGTCATATATCTTTCTAAGTTCTTCGCGGAGCTTGTCAGCTGTGTTTTTATATTCAGTCTTTAGTGTATTGATACGGTTATTTAGTTGCCTGGCTTCATTCTTTAGATTTGTATTTTCTGCTTTCAATGTATCAATCTCACGCTGTTGTTTTTTTAGCTTAGAACTATCAAATACTGAACCTATACCCTCCATGGCCGAAGTTGCTACATTAACCGCAACACTCTTCATTTTGTCGGTTTTAATCTCCCGTTTAATTTTCATTAGTTCACCAGTCACTTGTTCTTGTTGGTGTAGCAAACTACCAATATTGTTTTGCATACCTTCTGTTTGTGACAGTAATTCGCGATAATACTGCGATGTTGATATATGCTTAGCTTCTGAACCGTCAATTCCTCGTTCTAGCCCATACTTATGCATGGATTCAGAATAGCTGTTTTGGTATTCTTTGAGCTTTATTCGAGTCATTATATCATCTGCGCAAAGACGAACGGTACCAGTACTTTTCTTGTTGTATTTTTTCTTTGGGGTAGATTGTTCTTGCTTGGCCTTTCTTCTTTCTCCGGTAGTAATGGGTACTATAGTGGCATGTAAATGTGGTGTTGACTCATCTAAGTGAAGTACCGCGGATACAATGTTAGCCTTACCATAGGTTCTATTTAGCCACTCAATATTGTCATTGCACCAATTTTCAAGCCGGCCGGCCGATTCAATCTCCTTCATTTGATCAGGACTACCGGTAAGTAAAATTCTAATCGCTCGAACCTGAGTCTTTGATATCTTTCTGGAAATACCCGCATTATCTATTCTATGTTGAATTGCTTGTGAGCGACTCTCGACCCCTTCAGGGAACATTATAAGTTCTTTGTTTAGATGAGTGCGTAGAGGGTCAGCGTTTGCCGGTGATATGGTTCTTTCAATATGCATTGACATTCCAGTATCAGCTCCGGAGGCTTTTTCTAAGTGGAGAACAGCGTAGGCCATATTGTTTTTTAGCTTGGGTTTTGTATTTATAAAATCGTAGATTTTTCTTGGGTTTCCAAAGGGGTTTGCCCCTTGGCTTAGTGGGCTTTTTTAGTGTAGTGCAACGTAGCGTAAAGAAAATGCCCTAATAAGCTATGGCATTATTTATAATGCCGATTGATCGCTATGGGTGTGATTCATGTTTCCCTAACTTCATTTTATTCTTTTAGTCATTTTCGAGCCTTGTTATAATTACATAATTAATTGTTATCTCAGATGAATAACGTAATCCTATAGAGTTTCTAATCCGATTAATTCGAGTTCTGAGCCATTGATATGATTCAATATCTTTAATTTTGTATACGCGACTTTCTCCAATCTCTAACTCTAGGATTAGAGCTTCAATTGCTGATACATTACTTAGTCTCTCCAACTCAATTTTGCGTCTTTTAATTTCCAAGTTCATTATATTAGTATTTCATTATTAGTTTCCTTAAGTGTCTGCTTTAATGTTTGAACACCGCAAAATTAGTGTGGAAGCTCTCTGGTAATACAATGGAAATTTCAAAAAAATAGGAGTACTATTTATTTGCTAATCAAATAAATAGTACTCCTAAGTGACTTGGAAACCTGGATTTAAAATGGGAACTATGAAAACTCTATTGGATTACATAAGATTTGAATATCTTATCAACTTTTTCTACAAACAGTTTATCGCCACTTTTTTCGTTTACATTTTTACTTACAATTTCTCTATATCTTTTCAAGTAGTTATTTTCATAATCTTTTCCCAGACGATGAAGAATAACATTAATCCAGTAAATTCTTACTTCTTTGTCTTTAATACAATTGGTGAATTTGTGTAAAACGTAATAAACCCTTCCTATCTCTGAGCCTACAATTTCTAAATCAGAGTGCAAATCCAATAAATTTATTGATTTATAAAACTCGAGTTCTGTCTGTTTCTTAAACTGATTTTCATTACAAAGTTTATAGACATCATAAACTAACCCCATAGGGAAATATGGAGCATAATCGGAATTATCAATAAAATTTTTGAATTTATTATTCTGTCTGAAATTATCTTTGATTTCAGACAGAATATATTTACAGAACATATTGATCTCAAAATGATAGTCATTTAAAAGAAATCCGTATTGTTCGTAAAATGTTGATTTATAATACACATCTTGTTGTGGCAAATCCATGAAATAACCCAATACCATTTTCAACGATTCGATTGGTACTGATTTGTAAAAAGGGTTTCTTTTTTTGAATGTATTATACATGAGTTCCACTCTATTGTAATTAATAAAGGAGTCATTATGCTTTTCATACAACCTTACGATTTCATTCGCAGTGATTCTAATATCATCCAATTGTTCAATTCTTAGTTCATTTAATACCTCCGGAGGATACACTTCCATTAATCTCCACTTCGTAATACAATCTTCATATGCTTTCCTGTATGCATCTTGTGCATTAAAATTAAAAGTAGCTCCTTCAGAATTTAGCTCTTTAATCCAATCTTTCTTAAATTCTAAAAGTATAGAATGCAGCAATGCATACTCAAGTTCTTTTTGCATGTTTTTAAATATTTATAGTTAAATGTAAAATAGATGTTTGGATTAATTTGTCAATGTCGTTTCGGCTAGATTAATATGTTTCTAGATATGACTATACTTAAAAAGCTCAATGACATTCACATTGAGCCTTTATCTTTTGTAACTTTTTATAAATCCATCTTTATACAGATCTAGACTTTCCATAAAAGCATCCAGATCTTTCCTCTCGTAGATTATTTTCTTTCCAAGCCTCCTGTAAGGTATCTTATTCAAGTCCCGGGCCTCCCTGAGTGTATTTCTACAAAATGTAGTGTAAACTAACGCCTCAGTCTCGCTAAGCCATCTTTTATTACTAATGTCGAGTATTACTGTCATGAATGTTAGGTTTTGTTAGGTTTTAAGATCACAAAAATAGTAATAACTTAAGAGTAGCGAGCGTTTTTGATATATTATCAAATAAATATTTTACCAAAAAGTAGACCCGATACTTCTTATATCGGGTCTACTTTCTTTTATAGGTTTTAATTTTACCGTCTTTGTGTAGTTCTAAGCTCTCCATGTAGGCGTCAAGATCCTTTTTCTCGTAGATTATCTTTGTCCCCTTTTTTCTGAATGGCAGTTGATTTAGGTTCCTGGCTTCTCTTAATGTTTCAGTACTAAAGGAAGTATACACAACTGCCTCCTTTTCGGCAAACCAACGCTTATTCGAAATATCAAGTATCACATTCATGATTGCTGAGCTTAATTGATGGATAACTTAACCATCAATCAAATAACAGTTGGATCGATCCTTTTGTTGATTAGTTATCCAGTACCAGGATATCACTCACATCAAAGAGAGGTGTTTCTGAGATCCCCAATCCAATGGGGCAATCAATCTCTAATAGTACAGTTCCATTCTTACACAGACCCAGCAAACGACCTACTTTTACATTCTCATTCTTAAGTATCAAAGAAATGCTTTTCCCTTTGTTTGCAAAGAAGTTGAACAGTTCCGGGCGAACCTCCCCAGTGCTACTATTATTCGTACTGGATTTTCTGGTTGATTTTCTCATTTTGATTTATATGCCGTATGATTCATCGAGGCGTCTTTGCAATTCAAGTGCAATCCAACCATAGGTGAATACAAATCTATTTGCTGAAATTGTAAGTTTCAGAATATCAGTGTAAATCCTTGAAAATTCTTTTTCTAAAAATTGATCTCCTTTACATTTATCTTTTATACAATCAAGTACAAAGACAATACTTTCATCATAATTACAGCCAAAATCTTCAACTGTATTTAAAGCCAAAATTATTGGATTGGCTAATTCTTGAAACTTTCCATCATCATCCAAATTTCTTGGAACAAATATTTTTTCGTGGAATGAACTAAATGCTTTAGTTAGTAATTCTGTTGACTCTGATACTTTTTCTGTTGACTCCATAATTTTTAATTGTATATTAATTGATTGTTATTTAGAGTTTAGTTCCTTTTGATCAAATATCAAATTTTGTATTATGACAAAATCATTAGGATTTATTTTCTGATCTGTTAGTTCACATAATGTGTCAATGCAAAAGCACCTTTCTCTTATGTCATCCAAAAACCGTTCTTTATTTATGGCTGTTTTATCTTCAAAATACGATAAACTTCCCAAAATTCCTTTTGTAATAAAACTGATACTTTTGATGAGATTTCTTAAATTGATATCATAATTTTCATCACTAAATCCTGTATTCAATAATTCATTTAGTTCATTGTTGATTTCTGTTTGAATTTTCTCTTTACTGTTCTTTGATTCTGTAGACATGATTTTAATTGTTTTGTTGTTTGTTTATATTAATTGAGACTAAATTTAATTTCTTGAAACATCTAAACTCCTGCTTTTCCGTATCAAAGTAAGTTTGTACGGTTTCGTTTTTAGCCTTGTTATTCGTTGAGGTGGTAGTAGGTATATATTTTTCATTTAAAGTGCCCCACGCTTCACGAATTGAGCCATCAACCTTTTGAAAGTAGAACTTTACAATACCTTTTTTCATACCAGGCACGTTTCAAACATTCTGAAAAACATTCTCCGGTAATACGAAAGAAGCTCCAAGCGGATTTCATAATCTGTGATAAATTTGCTGTTTTCATAACTGTAATTATTATTTGAGTTAGTTGATTAATCGCCTTTGTAGCAACTTAAATTGTAATAAGCTGCCATTGCCTCAGGGGAGGGATTCCAATCCACTGAAACGCTGCTTTGTGGATCAAGCAATGGTTCCACAATAGCCAACTTATTAGCTGTGTCCTTGATTGCTTCTTTCATTTCTTTCCAAACTTGTCTTAACGCATACGACAATGAATAACTTCTTTCTTTAACCAGATACCAAGCACGTTTGAATAATCTGCTTTTGTTGATTGTTGTCTTAGTTGTTGTCATAACTTTGTGATATTATGTGTTATTATTTCGACACAAAGATACATATAATATCACAACATACAAATTAAAATAACGACAAAATTGATATTTAATGTTATTTAATACTTTTATTGTGATTACATAGGTTACATTATGTACTTTTGTACTCAAACATATAATATCACAACACTATGAATCTACGTGTAAAAGAAATTTGCAAGGCAAAAGGGATGACAATTGGAGATCTCGCTGAAAGGATGCAAATGGCAAGAGAGAGCTTAAGCCGGGCAATAAATGGGAACCCAACGCTTGACACATTAGAAAAAATAGCTCAGGCGCTAGATGTCCCTGTGGCAAGTTTGTTCGATGTTGAATCAGAGTTGTATGGCTTATTGCAATTCAGGGGCAGAACATATAAAATTGACTGTGATCAAGCACTACAAACATTCCTCATCGACTACACATCCGGAACAGTTCATCAATCTGAGTGATACAATTCCGAAACAATTATTTAAAGAGTAGGTTAGCACTAAATCTAACCTACTCTTTTGGTTTGTTTCTTGTTTGAATGTATAGTTTTTAATTCGTTTACCCTTACCGTAATCTTACCGTTATTTAATTATTTTGAGAGCAATTCACCTCCTGGTTATACTTCTCCAAATCATTAGAAAAAATATCAAACACTTTCTTGTACTCCCAATTCAACACATCGGCCGGCTCAACATTATATTCATTTGCCAGGGCATTAATCGTTTTCTCAGTAGGGGTTGATTTATCATTTAATTTAACAGAGGCTATGCGATTGAATTTTGCTTTTTCCTTTAATGTAGGTTCATATTTAAGTAAACTTTCCTGTAGGATCCAATACTTTATACCGTCGCAAATATCCCTGAAGTAATCAACCAACTCAGAATACTGCTCTTCATCTGGTATAAATCCATGTAAACATATAAAAACACTGTTTACTTTATCTTTCCCCGATTTATCGCTCTCAATTATCATATGGAGAGTTAGCCTTTGTCCGTATGTCATTTTGCCGGCCTTTATATCAATTCTATTCTTTAATATTTCCATGATTATACTTTGTTTAAAAATTTCCGCCATCTTGTATAGTAGTATAATTTTTGTCAGCTTTCCGAATATCCTCTATTGTCACTACTGGCTTTATGCCAGCTACGGCCTCTTTCATTGCGTCCCGTATATCCTCTTTTGTTAGAGTAGTTGATTCGTTCAGCTTGCGAGCACTATAGTTACCATCGTTTTCGAATCTAGGCGTTTGAGCGTGAAAGGTTGAGCTTGTAGGTGTATTTTGCATTGATGCTAATGCTGCATACATCTCGGGTGGAATATTAGGTGTTTTTCCATTTCCTAAACCATTCAGCATTCCGAGGAGACCCCCAAACATCCCGCTTGATTTCTTATTGATGATCATCTCTCCGCCCTCTGCCTCGATTAAGGTTCCGCCCTGGGAGTGTGATTTACCCACGATCAAACCTCCTGTTGCTGCTTTTGGAATAGGGGTAGCAATGATAGTACCAATTTCTAAAGCCCCGGCTAATCCTACTGCAATTGATAGAGGAATGTTTGGCAATGCTTCAACTACTGCTGAAGCTGTATTGATGATAGCTTTTATAACATTCAGTTCCTTTTCCCTTACGGCCTCATCATGGGTAATCTTTGCTTTCTTTTTGTCAAGTTCAGCGGTTGATGCAGCGACTTGTTTATCGTGCTCTTTTTGAGAGATAGTCCCCTTTTTAAGCCTTGCGTCTAAATCAGCAATTTTTTTTGTGTTTGCATCCTCAGCGTCTTGTAGTTGTCCGGCCTCAATAGCTTTGTTTAAATCATTCGCTCCGCTCAGGATTCCCATTGCAGCATTGGCATACTTCAGTACATTTTCAAGTTTCTGTTTAGTCGTTTCCAAATCAAGCGAAACACTTTCACGTGCATATTTTTCCTGAATAGCTTTTTTCTCCTCCTCAGTTATTTTTGCAACTCTCAAATCAGCCTCCATTTGAGCATCTAACTGTTGATGTTTCAGACTATTTTGCAAATCAAAGTGTCCTACTAAATCGGTTAACTCATTTGCCAACTGACTAGCCTTGTTATTTCGCTTCTGATCTTCGAATGCCGCATCACTAACGGCTATGTCAGTTTTAAATTTCTGATCTAATAAGTTTTGAGCATTAAGATATTGATCTTCGCTTATCAAGTCAGCTTCATGCTTTTCATCTAACTGCTTTTGTTCTATATTATACGTATTAACAAGTTCGTCAATCTCTTGCTGATGGCTTAATTGCTTACCTGCATTAATTTCTTTTTCATAAAGCTGATGAAGTTGTAGCTCATTACTCAAATCAGATATAATTTGATTTGCACGGTCTTTATTGAATTGTACTTCTGATTTTGCAGATTCCAATAGAGCTGTTTTTCTTGTATCAACAATTTTTATCAGTTCGGTTTCAGCTGTCTTTGTGAGTCCGAAATTCTTTATCATTTGCAAGGCCTTGTTACTGTCACTTTCAATCAATAAAGAATCAACATCTATGTTTTTCTTTGAAAAATCGACGAGTGCTTTTACTTGTGCTGCATAAGAATCATTATCAATTTGATGAATTTTATCGATTGCTTTCTGTTTTTCTTCAATTGACAAATCAGACTGTTTTAGTTTCTCTTCTTGAATTGCTTTTTCGGCTTTAGTGCTTTGTTGTAAATAAGTGATTGATTCGGTTAGAAATTGCGCATCAGATTTTACTTTGCGCATATTTATTTCCTGTAGTTTTAAATCAAGTTCACCATGCAATTTTATCAATGCAGCATTTTTTTGTGCAACATCATCAAGAACGGACCGTGTATTTGTAAGTGTATCAGCTTTCTCTTTATCTCGTTTCAGTTTAGATATTTTCAATTCTTGATTAGCGATATCAATTTGAAGTGCAATCTTTTTCCTTTCTGCACCCTCTACAATTTTAAATGCTGCTTCGCGCTCTTCACGTGTTGCGCCCATGGTGCCAAGTTTACCAATCTTTGCTTGTCCCTCTTCGATGATTACCTCTAATTTTGCCAATGATTCAGTGGCATCGGTATTCATTTTAGCGAGTTTCTTTTCATTAGACACCAATAGAGCTCCCCAGTCCATAGCTTTTTTAGTTTTATCTGCTATGTCGGAAACTACTGCACCCATCTTTTCAACACCGTTTTGAACGCCTGTAGTCATTTGAATTGCACCGTTAGCAAAGTCTTTCACTGCTGCCTTCCAATCACCTGTGAAAAGCTCTGCAATTGCTCTTCCTATAATTCCTATTGAAGTAAACCTATTGATAAGATTTTCTTTTAAAGCTGTTCCGACCTTATCAAGAAAATCGGGAAAGTCTTTTACTCCCTTAAAGAAATCAGAAATTGCCATTGTACCCTTAATAACATACCCTGATAAACTCTCAAATACTGCCGAAATTCCAGCCATAAGTTTCTGCCAACCTTTTGCGAAATCAGCATTTTTCATCATGATATTAACCCATCCTGTAACTGCACCGACAACTAGCATAATCCAACCTAATGGATTAGTCAAATTGAATGCTTTCATTGCAGATGCTCCAGTTTCTGCGCCTCCTGCAATTTTTCCAAATACGCCAGGCAATCCCTGTAACGCACCGGCGTAATCGCCAACATTTCTCCGATTATCTCCGATCCCTTTTTCAAGTTTCTTAAGATCATCCGTTATAGAATTTATCGAGGCGTTAAGTTCTTTTCCCTTTGCGGCGTTTCTTTCAGCATCTGACATCTTGTTATATTCAGCTGTTGACAATGAAAGTTTAGCTTTCAATTGCTCCATACTGTTTATTTTAGCATTGTCTGACTTTATGCTGTTATCAATCTGCTTTTGTTGCTCTTTAGCAGTTGCTGTCGTTTTACGAATTTCAGCATCGTAAACAGCGTATTGTTTTGCACCGGCCTCAGTAGTGGTATCAAGTGCTTTTTGTTCGGTCCTTAAGTCCTGAATAGTTTTTTTTGTGACTGCTAAATCTGCAATCATTTGTTTAACCTCAAGCGAAACGGTTAATAGTACTTTCTTTTCTACAGTATCCATGATTTATAGTTTAATTATTTCGCATTTAGTTAGTTGACCACTGATATAATTCTTAATTTTATTCACGTAAAAGAATGCTCCGTATTTTTGAATATAGACCGGGATAAAGTGGTCGAATTCTTCAATATCCTTATCAGTAAGCCAGAACTCTTCATCTATCCATTTTGCCCGGTATAACATTTCGATTAATCGAGCGTAATAGTTATCAACGAATGATTGAGCGTTTACGTGATTGGCTATCTTAGCATTCATTTGAGCACTCATAAATGTAACCTGACCATTGCTTATTTCAACGATGTGAGGCTTTCCATCTTTGAACGTTCGTGTCGTTATATCTCCATCGACTTTCACTTCCTCAAGTGGAATACTTGCCACTGATGTTCCCATAGATAGTGCATCAAATCCGGCTTCCAACTTGATAGAGAATAAATCTTTATCAAGTGGTAGCGTTTCATTCATGATAGAGAACACGCCTTTATCCGTTACGATGTCGGTCGAGTTATCATCGAATTTTATGTTGTTTTTTTGGCCGTAACTGCGAACGGTAAAATACTTGTCTGTTTTATTATCGTTGACCTTATTACTCCAGTCTTTCTTCAGTGATTTATTATCGTACAATTTTTGCATTGTATAGGCGAAAACTTCCTTTGTGTCGTTGTTTACCTGCACTGTCAATCCGTACAGCTGAGTGAACATTCGAAAGAAATCTAGTTGCGTATCAAAACCTAGATTTGGAGCGAAAGGGATAACTCCAGTCAATGGGATTGTATCAGCAACTACGTTTGTGAATGTGATCGTATTTACAAAGAAGTTGTATTTAGCAACTGGCATTACTCGTACACTTTGCACCTTTACTTGAATTTGGTCTAGCTCTGCAAGTTCTACCTCTTGAGTAAACGTCCTTATCTCTCCACTAACTGCCAATGTAAAATCATTCGTGTAAATTACTACGTCTGTTGTTTTGTTTCGGATCTCAACAACTTGCCGGCTTCCAATATTCCCGGTGCCAACAACTGAAAAATTAATAGTAACCTTGCACGCTGCTGGTGCGTTGTAAAGTATCCCTATCGGACTAGTGCTTTGAACTAATGATCCTGTTCCGGGAGTAAGGATATCAAAGGCTACCAATGTAATAGTATCAATTGACCCTCTATTCTCGCACTTAGCTGATGCGTTATAAATCAAAAGGCTATTGGTATCAGGAATTAGAGTGCTAATATTGATTGCCTTTTTTGACATTTCAATCAGTGGGATATTAGTATTCGTACCTGTGACTAATGGTTGATATCCGTTTGATTGAAGTATCTTATCAATAACATATTTCACAAAAACAAAAGGGTACTGATTTCCTCCGGCATTGTTAGGTGAGATTTGTTCACCTTTGGTGTAGATAGCGGCTGCCATACACCAACCTTTATCATTTGAAACTGCATAATCATCAAAGAATCCATAACCGGACCGTTGGCAATGGCCTAGATCAAGCTCACTCATTGGCTTTGATTCAAGCGTTGAAAAGAAGTCAGCGTTAGAACTGAGAATCTGAACTTCTAAATACTTGTTTGCTTTCGTAAGGATAAGATAAGATCCTATCCCGGCAATCAATGAATCATTTGAAAATAATCTGCAATTATGTCGTTTGTATGGAAAGTCAGTTATCACATCCAGCTGATCAGAAAAACCGAACATCTGACAATTATTGTGAGTAGGAGGGAGCTTTAATGATTGGGAGTAATCCGCCTGTCTGTCTTTCAACTCCGCGATATCATTCGCTTGTTTTGTCATTGCGGGTTTATCATCTCCCAGGTCTGCAAGCTTCCAAACTGTTGTATCTCCGATTTCTATTTCAATGTAAAGTTTGTACATATCATTTCATTTTTTGAATTATTTTTTAAATTGATTCTTTAGACAGGTGGAATTATTCAGCCGTGTTAGTTCGCGACTGCATGCACCATTTTGTTTATAAGTGCTTGATTAATTGTTATTCTATTTCACTTGACGATTTCCACGGCGTCATATCTACTTCGGCCTCACAACTTGCAAAGTCTTGTTTTGCTGTCTTATCTATCACAAAGGTCATTGTTGTTACTAAATCTTTCCCATCCTTTCCAGTGAGCTCTTGTTTATCCGCAAGGCCTAAATCACGCGCTATTATACTTGCATTTAAAAACCCTGAAGCTGCGCCACTAAATTTTTGATTATAGATAGTTTCTCGTATACGCGTAACGATGTCGGAAAAATCTTTTGACTGTTCGTCTATCTTTGCTTTTATTGCTAATTCGAATTCGTTAAAGTACTTTGTATTGCACCTTAGATACAAACACATACCTTGAATAGTATAAGGTCTCATTTTAGGTAATCTTATAAGTTGATCTGGGAATAAAACTTCTCCAGTATCTTTATCCTTATATGGCTTATGTGTGCTTTTTGCCTGTTCTACTTCATAAAATGGATTATCATCGCACCATTGGAAATATTCGCAAGCAGCCTCCCACATAAGTTTAGGTGTAGTAAATAATTTATCACGTCCATGCTTAGACCGTAATTTCCAAAATTGATTTCCTTTAGGAGCTCCCATTGTTTTAGTATATATTTGTTTGTTGTTGAAAAATAGGCTATTCCCTGAATGATTTTCCATTAAACTCGATTCGTTTTGTCACTGCGAGAATTCTGTCAAATGTCCGGTTGCCATATTTTTTGATTAAATCCTCAGCTCCCAGATTTGAAGTCATTAGTAGCAATTTTCCGTACTTCTCAGTCGCATCAAGCACTTCCGGGATAATTAATCTCTTTTCGCCGTATTTTATAGATATATCCTCCGTCCCTATATCATCAAGCGAAATAATATGCTTTGAAAGCACCTTGTCAGGTTCCTTGTTGACATCAATCATATCGTATGAAGTAACTACCTTATTGCAGTATTTAAGTATTATAGCCGTAATTGCATAACGAGTGATGAATGTTTTACCTAGCCCGCAACTACCATACAACAAAAGCCCTCTACCATAATTATTCTCGAGCCATTCAGCGATTAAATCATATTGCGGCAGCCAGTTCATCTCTTTGCCTTCGAGGCTTAGAAAGTATCTCATAGCATTTTCAAGCACAGTTTTTGCGTTGGGTATTCTTATTATGGTTTTGTTAGCCGGAACTTTTAGCCCGTGGACCTTCATTTGTTCGAAAATTTCTGCAAATTCATTCATAATATCTAAAATCTTTTAACTTGTTCGTCAATATTTTTATCAAAAAGCTCTGTTGAAGGATGTCGATAAGTTACTTTGTCCGTTTTGCTGCGATTGTGCCAGGTTCTTACTGTAGCATTCCAATCTTTCATTGGGTTTTTACCTACTTTCCAGCCGTTTGCAGTGTAGTAATCAATAAAGTTTCGAGAATCAACATTCAATTTATTTTCAGAAATATAAATTGAAACTTCATTTATAGAGGGCGGTATAAATCTCTTTATTCCTTCTTTACTTATATTATCTTTACTTATATTATCTTTAGGAGCGTTACGAACACTTTTGTTACACGTTACATTTTCTTCAACTTTTTGATTTTCACGCCATTCTGAAATTCTTTTAGCGTTTTTTTCTTTTTTTATTACATACTTTTCGCTATAGTTTAGCAATTGTTTGTTGAAAGTTTCTCCATTGTTTGTATGAATTAGTTTGAGACTTTCCATAAACTTCCAACATTTTTCTAGCTTTTTCCCAACTTTCAATTGTGACTTTAATACATTTGTTTTGATTGGCTTTTCTTGAGATGCAAGTTTCTCAAGAAGAGTATAAAATAGCCCTAAACCCTCATAACCGAAATTCATGAAAAGTTCTGTTATCTTTTCGTCGTTAAATGAATTTGAATCGTGCATATAATACTTCATTTTCAACTCTTTAAAAGCAAATTTGTAAACTAGGCATGCGGAAAATGGATACAAGCTGAATGGATAATAATTTCCCTCCATAGAAAGAAGTTTCCAACACATCTGAAATGTCGGTTCTTGAGTCAATCAATATCGGTACCTCTGATATTTTCTTAAGAAGTTTTCTTTTTGCAGATAATTCGAGCAAAACACTTGAGTGATACTCAAGATGTGACGTGCTTGATGTTTCAGTTGCTAAACATGTAGCATAGTACAATCCACCTACATTTATGTTTGATTTAATGTTTCGAATCTTATCAGACACAATTATCAAATCAATTGGCTGACCGGATTCTTTAAGACAGAGAATAGCTAAGAAGATGTCACGATTAGCATCATAGTAAAAGCATTCCTCTGAAAGTATTTCAGACACTCGATCAAATGAGTCCGATTCAGAGATTAAACAGCCTAAGACGTACTTTTCAGCTGATATGTCTGAAGGCGGCAAAACATCTATGACTGATTGTTGGCCCTGGTTTATTGAATTCTTATTATTTAGATTTTTGGCCATGATCAACAATTATTTATTCACTTTCACTTTGGCTTCAACTTTTAATCCAGCATTCACCTCATCTGAAAAGAAGTAGACTTTATTCCCACTTTCATAAAAAGGGAAAAGCTTTTTATTCTTCAGGCGTTGTGCGGTTGGCAGTGATACCTCTAAAAAATTGGAAAGGCCTCTAATCCCGTTAATTTTAGTTCGAGGAGTAGTAGCGGGTGGAACTTGAGATATTATGTTGTATTTAGCAAAGATGTCATTCACTATTTTAGAAATTCTGGCGTTATCTTCCTCTACTGTTAGTTGATAAAGAGGTCGGGTGTCATTAGTCGTTGTGCTCATTGTTTCTGATTATTTGATCATTAAACTTCCCGTTCATATTCGCCACCTAATTCAAGGGCCTTTTGTCTGATTTTATTAGACAAAAGACTTTTACTATTACCATTTAAGGCATTGCGAACTGTTTGGTAAGTCGCACCCAGCTGAGACATGATCTCTTTCTTTTTTCCTGTTGGAACTAAAATTCTTTTTTTCATGATTTTAATTATTTATGTTGCAAAATTATTATGAATGAAAATCTATTGTTTGTAAATTTTATTACAATTGATGATTTTGTGCATTAATTCTTTTGCAAAGAAACAGACCAGCAGGAAACAAAAAACCCTATGTAGGTCATACATAGGGTTCGATATGGGTGTTAATAATAAATTCTATTGGAATATTTTTTCTATTTCTTTGTGTTTACAAGGCACTTTCCCAAGCTTTTTATAATCATTTGCTGCGCCGCTTAAACCCTTAAATCCAAAAATTGTCTCAAAGGGTTTAAATGAATTCCTTTTTTCTCCATGTTGCAAATTTAAGTGCTCGCTTGCAAGTTCAGCAAAATATGCCAACTCACTTTTTAAACCTCTCCACTCATAACCATTCCCGGATTCAACAACTAATCCGGCATTAATTGCCCTGTTGAATAATTCTTTTGCTTTGTCTGTTGTCAATTCCTTAAGCAATATATCTGAATTATTTTTAATCGAATTATCAAGTTCAGTTTTCTTGACTATACCATTGTTATTAAGTAGTCCGTTGCTTTTTCTATCGGGGTATTGAGATAGCTTTCCAAGTCTATACTTGGCTTCTAATTTTTCAATTTCAGCACCAGCTTCACCTCGTAAAACTCCTAATTTATCAAATCCATGCAAATCCTTTCTTATGTCTATAAGTTTTAAAAGCTTATCTATACTGTCATCACTATCCAGTAAATTAGTTGTTTTATTTATCATATTGATTGTTTCTGACTTTGTATTATAACCCTCATCATAATCCTCATGATAGTCCTCATCCACATATATATCCTCTTCACAAAGGCTTTCTATAATAAGCTCGTTATCAATATCGAAAACTTCAACTAACATGCCTATTTCGAAATCTTCAACGTTGTCCTCACTGATATATAAGCCGCTATCATTTGACTTTACTTCCATAATCGTCCTCAGTTAATTTATTGGTTGTGTTATTGGTTTTTCGTTGCTTTTTTCTTTAAGTTTATATCTATAGCCCGGTATCTGGTAAATGCTTTTGAGTTTTCTGAATGCCCGGTCATAGACCCAATTATGTCGTCTTTCACTCCATCGTTATACATTAAGCCGGCGAAGGTTCTGCGGGCCAAATGTGTGGTTGCCACTTTATGAAGAGGTAAAAATTCAATCGTTTCAGTCTTAGGGTTTAGATGTTCAACTGGCCTGTCAAGTTCTGCTGTTTCAAAAACAGTCTTCAGGGTTCGGTTTATCTCTGTATCACTCATGCGAGGTAACAAATAGCCTTCGGGGTCTTTGTAACGTTTAAGTATTTGAATGGCTTTTTTATTCAATGGTATTTCAACAGTTTTCATGTTCTCTTTGGCTGTCTTTTGCGGAACGTAACGCAAAGTATCACCATGAAGATTGTTTATTGAGAGTTTCATTAGATCGCTCACACGTGCTCCACAATAGCATTGAAAAATGAAAATATCCCGAACTTTTGCAAGTCTTTCATTTTCAAAGACAAAATTAAAAAGCAAGTCGCGCTCTTTCTTTTGTAGTACTATTGGTGTGCCGTAAAGTTCCGGGGTAATTTTGAAGTCTGCAAATGGATTTTTTATTGTTACTTCGATGTTATGTTGTTTTTGGTCGGTGATAGCCCAAGAAAAAAAACGTTGCAGGCGTTTTAGAATTGAGGCTATTGAATTACGCCCACGTGTACCATCTTTAAGCCACTGTTCAAATGCTGAGAGCGTTTCTCCGGTAACTGTATCAAATGTAAGTTTTGCTTTTAAAGTTTTCTCAAAGGCTTCAAATTGATTGTAGCTTGATTTGATTTGCTTTCGGCTCAAAGGGGTAACATCTGCCGTTTCCTTATATCGGTCAAAGGTTGTCCAGAAAGTATCAAAAACGATCTCTTTTGCATTTTCTACTTTATTGCAAACTGCATTCAGTTTTTCTATTATCAATTGTTTGTCTGGTGCTTCCTTCGCGTTTTGAAGTAGGTTTGACAGTTCCACATTGATTGCTTGTAAACGGTCGTTAATAGCATTGTACTTTACTGATGTTTTGCCTTCTAGTCCTATTGAGTTTTTTTTCGCATGGTATCTTGTGCCAAATTCATCGCTAAAGGAAACAAATTTCTCTTTTTGAATACGATAACCAATGTAATACCTTAATCTGGTACCGGCATAAGTAACAGATGCATTAATTGGACAAAAACCATTTTTCTCTTTATCTAAATAAAACGTACAACTGTATTTCATGGCTGTATAAATAAGTACTGACAAAAGATTGAGAACGACCCAACGGAAACATACTGTCAAAAGTACTGTCATTTTTTGAGCTAACCAAATTAAACAGTAATTATTTTCGATTGAATATAAAGAATGCAACTATCTTTGTACCAGTAATTTTTAAACATCGTTTTAAACAGTCTTATTTTTAGCTTAAACAAACAAAGTAATCCCATCGGGGTCACTTATTGAAAACGCAATTGTCAACTTGTTGGCAATTGCGTTTTTTTTATTCCTGTATTTCGTGAAAGTACGACTTTAAGTAATGCTTGCACTCCAAAGCATGAGCGTATAAAATGCTGATTGGATGACTTCAACTCATCCAATCAGTAAATCTTAAGCAAAACCAACAGCCTTCTTCAAGAATAATTCAGGCATTACGTTGTGAATAAATAACTATTCTGTATATTTGTGGAACTTAAATAGACGCTTCATATTCCTCACTTAAAAACCGGGCAATGAGTATCAATTCAGAATTCAGGAAAGCGAATAATCCAACCGCTTCCATAGCCATGCAACATTATATTTTTGCTTTTGTGCAGGATGTTATCAATCAGCCTGATAATTTAGAAAGAAGCAAGAATTGGCTAAAGGAGTATTGTGAAAAAGAGAAAATGAATTATTCTGAATTGAGCCAACAGTTGAATTCATTCTTTCAATTGCTCGAAGAGTATCGCAAAACAAACACATTTGTTCTGTACCGTTTCCTTAAGCTCCAGGCGCAAGCTTGTTTTATTGATGAAGAGCGATTTGAACTATTAAAGATTAGCCCTGCCAAACAGGAAGTTTCAAGGGAAATTCAGGATTCGTGTGTAAGCAGTTGCGGTAATAGTATCATTTCTTCATCTCATAATGGTGGTATTGTTGGTGGGCACATCATTGGGTTATAAAATCAAGATGCAACAGCCTGCTATCCCCGCCTTTCACGTTTTATGGACAAAGCCCGCGACGGCAGCCGGAAAGCCTTTTATAATGAATACAGCCGAAATGCTCACTATGGTGGTTTCGGCATTGATGTGGCAAAAGCACAACGGAAGCATCAAATTGTACACCGATAACGGCGGATTAGAGTTTATCAGAAACATGAAGTTATCGGCACTTTGGGATGGAGGTATCGACACAGAGCTGCTTGAAAACAACGATTATCCCATTGACCCCGAAATATTCTGGGCAGCCGGAAAACTGATTGCTCTGGAAGGACAAGCCTGTCCGTGTGTAATGCTCGATACCGATCTTATCGTCACACAGCCCATTCAACAACTACTGGAGCCTACTGCTATTACCGCCCTACATTCCGAAGCATTGAACCCCGAAGTTTATCTATCCCCTTCATTATTGAAAAAACCATCAGGATTCCACTTTCCCAAAGATTATAATTGGAACGTGCAGCCTTCCAATACAGCTTTTTTATACATCAGAGACGAATCATTTAGAAATATCTATCTGAATGAGTCGAAACGGTTTATGTTTCAGAATATGGAAAAATCCACCGAATTGGTTTCGCAAATGGTTTTTGCAGAACAACGATTATTGTCGATATGTGCTGACCGCCAACATCTACCAATCACTTACCTTTTATCCGACCCATTCTCTTTGTTGAACAGCAGTGTCATTCACCTTTGGGGATTTAAAAATCTATTGAGACAGAACGAAAACATTCATACTATTTACTCGAAGCAACTCATCGAAAAGTTTGAAGATGAGTTATCGTTATACTCAGTTTTCACGACTTATGTTGAGAAATATATCTTGTGTAAATAGAAGCCAATCAGCAGCTAACGTATGATATGTTGAAAAAGTATTGAGGGGAAATAAACTTTTTTGAATCAGAAACTGTTTATAGATTACAACAAAAAACAAAAACACATATTGGGGATTGCCATAATCCTTTTTTTAGTAGTTAGGTAATTTTAAAACAGGCCGGTTCGTGAGAATCGGCCTGTTTGTTTTTCGGAAACATTCCTGATAGCATTATTTTACATTTTTATACTGTTCGCAATGTTTTTTCTACTGATTCGAAACCATTTTGGGTAATAAACTCATAAAAGTATCATCAATGGATAAAAAAATATGCTCTTCTGTAAGTGTTATGTCTTATTTTTGAGAACTATAATACTTGGTTTTAAATCATCCTCTAACAGGGGAAAGAATCGCCATAAAACAAGAAGTGTATTACTCAACAGAATTAAAATTTGCGTGATTTTTTTTAATTGGTTGAATAGTTGAGAAAAACAGGCCGGTTCGGGAGAATCGGCCTGTTTGTTTCGTGAAAAATAACGACAAATCATGGTCTGTCATTACCTGATTTCTTCATCATCCATTTATGCCGCAGATAATGATCCAATCCGATGAGAATTAATATTAGCAGAGCAATATAAAAGCTAAATCCGTAAACGGAAATTGATTGATCACTTACATTAAATTTGGGCAGGTGTATATGGAGATTGACTGCGAAATAATTATTCAACAGATAAATCGTCATTGCAATTAATACCAATGATACTCCGGAAGCTAGGCACAGACTAAGAATATATGCCCGCTTCTTCTTTCGCTCAGCAGCACGGTAAATCCTGGTCATTAGTTGCGAATTAAAATTGTCCGGAAGTTTAGAACTTTCGGTCGATTGTAATGCTTTTATTATTGCTTTATCGTTGCTCATATTCATTCAGTCATTAAAATGTATAATTTCTTTCTCACTC
>Ga0302213_1000519_pt1 | contig 21245 bp, 12 predicted proteins | sample II_Fen_N1_2_FD_194583 | JGI IMG/M metagenome (GOLD analysis project Ga0302213, IMG submission 194583) | Peat permafrost microbial communities from Stordalen Mire near Abisko, Sweden - II_Fen_N1_1 | ecosystem: Environmental > Terrestrial > Soil > Wetlands > Permafrost | place: Sweden: Abisko...
GAACAGCTGTGATGAATGGGGATGGGACTATCACTTATACCCCGATAGCTAACTATCATGGACAGGATACATTTGATTATACCATTAGCGATGGCAGTGTAACAAGTACAGCTACCGTGACCGTAACTGTCACTGCTGTGAACGATGCTCCACAGGCCACAAACGATTCAAAAATTACTAACGAAGATACTCCAACCACAATATCTGTGTTGAGTAATGATACTGATGTGGATGTTGATGCATTGACAGTAATAACTACTACAAGTCCTTCGCATGGAAATGCTGTTGTAAATGCAGATGGAACTATAACTTACACTCCAACTGCTAATTTCCACGGTTCTGATACATTTGATTATACCATTAGTGATGGAAACGGTGGAACTAGTATTGCCACTGTGACTATAACTGTCGCTAGTGTAAACAATACACCTTTAGCCGCTAATGATGTAGCTACAACTAATGAAGATGTTCCAATGACCATTACGGTATTGAGTAATGATACCGATGGTGATGGTGATGTTTTAAGTGTAATTGGAGTTACGCCACCATTAAATGGAGGAGCAGTTGTAAATATAAATGGAACCATCACTTATACTCCAAATCCAAATTTCAACGGTACAGATACATTTAAATATAAGGTTACTGATGGTAATGGAGGAACTAGTACCGCTACTGTAACCATAATCGTAAATAGTGTAAACGATGCGCCTACGACTGTAAATGATATTGGTTCTACTGACGAAGATATTCCTGTTCTTATTGCTGTATTGAGTAATGATACTGATGTGGATAGCGATACTTTATCTGTGACAGCAACGACTGCACCTTCGCATGGTACTGTGATAGTAAAATCTGAAGGAACCATTATTTATACTCCAAATCCAAATTTCAATGGAACTGATGCATTTGATTATTCTGTAAGTGATGGTAATGGAGGTGTAAGTACAGCTACAGTAAGCATAACTGTGAATAGTGTAAACGATGCTCCTTTAGCTGTAACTGACGCAATTACTACTAATGAAGATACTCCTGTAATTATAAATGCTTTGACCAATGATATTGATGTTGATGGAGATCCTTTGAGTGTGGTTAGTATAACTAATCCATTGCATGGAACTGCTGTAGTAAATACGGATGGCACTATTACCTATATCCCTGAAGCAAACTTCAACGGGACAGATGCCTTTGACTATACTATTACTGACGGTAATGGTGCTAGTAGTACTGCAACTGTAAATTTAGTTGTGAACAGTGTGAATGATAATCCTTTGGCAATAAACGATGCCGGGTCAATTGAAGAAAATAATCAAATTGGACTTCCAGTGTTGAACAATGATACAGATCCGGAAGGTGATATTTTGACTGTAATCAAAACAACAAAGCCAGCCAATGGAGAGCTGACTGTTAATACTAATGGTACAATAATCTATGTTCCAAATGCTGATTTCCATGGAATTGACACATTTAATTATACTGTTAGTGATGGTAATGGAGGACAGAGTACTGCTGTAGTTTCTATAAATGTTTTCAAAGTAAATAGAGCTCCAGTAGCTAAAAACGATTCGAGAAGCACAAAAGTGAATACTCCGGTTGTAATTTTGGTATTGGGCAATGATGTAGATCTAGATGGTGATGCTTTAACTATAACAGAATCGACAGCACCAGCAAATGGTAATATTTTTGTTAATTCAGACGGAACTATCACTTATACTCCAAATGCTGGATTTAGTGGAACAGATAGCTTCTATTATACTATCACCGATGGTTATGCGGTTAGCACTGCCAAGGTAACGGTAACTATAGATGTGACGACAATACTACTTCCTAAAGTATGGAAGAAAACCAGCAAGCCTGAGTTAAATAGCGATGGGTCATTTAGTTGGACATATACTATTACAGTTTATAATGATACCAATCATGATATAGTTTCTGCTCAAGTAGTTGATGATTTGGATGGTGTTTTTAAAGATGTAGGCTGTACTTATCAAGTAACAAGTATTGTCGCATATGGCACTCTTTGGGCCAATGGATTATATAATGGTTCAGGCGTTTCTGAAATGCTCATAAGCGATAGTAGCTATGTTAAAGCTGGCAGTATGAACTCAATAGTAATGACGGTGAAAGTTGATAGTCATAATTATGTTGGCAATATCTTTAACCAGGCAAGTTTTTCAGGACTTATTCATGGTATTAACTATCCTTTTTCCAATATTCTTTCAGACGATGTTAGTTTTAACGGATTAAATGATAAAACAGTTACGATTATCTCTGATGTTATGTTAATTATTCCAGAAGGGTTTTCACCAAACGATGATAACTTCAATCAAACATTTGTAATCAAACATGCGGACTATAGCCAACTAAATATGATGGTTTATAATCGTTGGGGTAATCTTGTTTATAAAAGTTCTGATTACCATGGAGAGTGGGATGGTAAAGGTACCGGTAACTTCTTAGGTAAAGATTTACCAACAGGAACGTACTATTGCGTTTATAAGTTAATTAATAGAACTACTGGCGAAATTATGACTACTGGTGTTAAGTTTATAACGCTTGGTAGATAAAAGAGAGGGCTCTGACTTAAACATTCAGCTAAAATGGATTGTAGTGATTGGATAGTAAAGCCGATGGAGCTACAATAATTGAATGGTAAAACAGTACTAACAAATTGAAACTACAAACAATGAAACAAACAATTATTTCAAATTTGTTGACAAGACTGAAAAAGAATATAATTCAGTTCTTCTTTTGTGTTTATTGTCTGTTATTTAGCACAGCACTAAAAGCTCAACAGGAACCAATGTATTCGCAATACATGTTCAATATGATGCAAATAAATCCGGCCTATGCGGGTAATCGGGCAGTGAATAATATTACTACTTTGTATCGTAGGCAATGGGTAGGTGTAAAGGGAGCTCCCACCACAGCATCACTGTCATGGGATGCCCGCACTTTGGAAACTAATATTGGTTACGGACTTCAGATTTACAATGATAATATTGGAATTGAATCTACAACAGGATTCCAAGCCTTTTATTCGTATCGAATTCCGTTCGAAAGAGCATCTTTGTCTCTGGGAGTAAGTGCTGGTGTTATAAGCTACTATGCTGGATTAAGAGATGTTGTAACAGTAGATGTCGACCCATGGTTTAGCGAAAACGTAAACACCTTGCTTCCCTCAGTAGGAGTCGGTGCTTTGTACGCATCAGATTACTGGTACATTGGTTTTTCTATTCCAGCTTTATTGAATACTAAAATTAGTTCACAAAACTATCAAATCACTACAGGTGCCAATAATCATTACTTTTTGACAGGTGGATATGTTTTTCAGGTTTCGGAATCAACAATATTAAAACCATCAACAATGTTAAAAGTTGTCAAGGGTTCACCTTTTGAATACGACTTGAATTTGAATGTTTGGATTCAGAATAAAGTAGGGCTGGGACTAAGTTATAGAACAGGGGATGCGCTTGTAGGTTTGTTCGAACTTCAAATTACACCTGAAATAGGACTCGGCTATGCGTACGATTATACATTATCTCGTTTAAACGCATTTAGTAAAGGTACACATGAACTAATGCTCAGATACGAATTGACAAGTAAACGCAATAAACGAGTTTTCTCTCCTCGTTATTTTTAATTTTATGTGATTTATAAAATATGTATTTGGAATATTTACACATTAAACAACTAATCTATGAAAGTCATAAAAGTAAAATGGCCTTGCGTTGTACTTTGCATCGTCCTTATAAATTCAAGTATTGTTGCGGAACGGGTAAATAAAGCGATTAAACCCGTTGTGAATTTGACGCTTGTAAAGGCTGATATTGCTTATCAAGATGGTGGATTTGCTATTGCGGCTAATTATTATGTTAATTATTTGAAAAACAATATGGATCCTCAGAATGCTGTTGGTCTTAAATTGGCCGATTGTTATTGGCAAATGTGGGACAATAAGAAAGCTTTTCAAGTGTATAAATCGATGTACCCAAATAAAGATAGTAATGCCAGTAAGAAAATTAAAAATAGAATCGCAGAATTGTATGTGCGTAACAACCAATACAAAGAAGCATCTGAATGGCTTCAAGGTATTGATAGTTTGAGTTATAAAACTGTGATGTATAGTGATGCCCGGCTCATTAATAGCTTGAAAAAAGATTCTTTGAATTGGACTGTTAGACTTTCAATAATCAATTCAGATTACAGAGATTTTTCGCCAGTGTTAACTAATAATGTGTTGGTTTTTAGTAGTAATAAACCGAGTTCGCCTAAATCAAAAGGATTTGCGTGGGATGGGAATAGTTTTTCTCATTTGTGGCAGCTTCCCATTGCTGCAATTCAAGCAGTTCAGGGTGATAAAACAACTCATGTTGCAACTAAAAATAATAAAATAACAAGTGGAAGACGGCTAGCTGGGGTGTACGAATGTGGAAGTAATACGCCGTCAGTTAATGCAATTCGTGCATTGACGCGACAAGAATTCATTTTTAGCAAATCTACGCACATAGGAACACTTGTAAAAGGGCTTGAAAGGTTGAAATTTAATGTGAGTTCTATGTCTATTGATAAATATAATCATGCGTATTTTTCTTCAAACTACAATGAGCCTGATAGGAAAGGTGTTAATAGAATTTGCATTATGGAAGGAGATTATTCAGCAAGCGGAATTAAAAATATAAATAAAATGCCTCTTGGAGACATAAATTCATATTCAGTGATGCACCCGACAATAAATTGGGAAGGTACACTTTTGGTATTTAGTAGTGATATGCCAAACGGAAAAGGTGGATACGATTTGTATTATATCTCCCGAACGGATTCTTTGCATATGTGGAGTCCTATAAAAATGTTTGATAAAAACGTTAATACCATGGGAGCTGAAGTATTTCCAACAATAACCAGAGACGGATATTTATATTTTAGTAGTGATGCACAGCAAGGATTAGGTGGATTGGATATTTATAAAATTCGATTATCTGATGCGATAAAAGGTACTGGCCAAGTAGAACATATAAGTTATCCAATCAACAGTTCGGCAGATGATTTTGGTTGGACGCAAGATAGTATAGGTACAATGGGTTTTTTTACTTCGGATAGGTACAACGATAATGACAATATCTATCACTTTAATTATAGTCCACCAAAACGAATTTTAGAATACACTATCGGTGGATATGTAAAAGAGAAAGAGTCTTTTATGCCGTTGGAAGGCTCAAAAGTATTTATGTATAACATTGACGATAATAGTGTATCGGTCGCTAAAACAGGCAAAGATGGAAAATATCAGTTTTCAGTTCATCCAAACAGTAAAGTGATAATTAAAGCGGTAGACAAATCACATACAAGTGATTGCTTGTATGAAATCATTGTTGTTGAAAAACAAATCAAAGATACAACCCTGAAAGTATCACGTAATTTAATGCTTTGTAAGTTGAGTGTAGGTGCTGTTTGGAAATTAAATAACATTAGGTATGATTTTGATAAATCTAATATACGTTCGGATGCAACTCCATCTTTAGATAGTCTTGTCGCATTTTTGAAAATGTACCCTATTAATGTGGAGTTAGGATCGCACACTGATTCTCGTGGCTCGTTTGCATACAACGAAAGACTTTCTCAACAACGAGCTAATTCGGCAGTTGCTTACATTGTGAGAAAAGGGATTAGTCCTTCTAGAATATCAGCAAAGGGATATGGAGAATCCAGATTGTTGAATAAATGTGCAGATGGAGTAAAGTGTGATGAGGCTGAACATCAGGTTAATAGACGAACTGAAGTAAAAATAACTTCACTTGCTACCTCGCAAAAGATACATGATAGTGTAGATGCTGATAAATTTGAATTTGGAAAGAAAGTGGATCGAAGCATGCTACCAAATGGTTTTTTTGACGAGTGTGATGATTCGGTGAATTATCAACCGACTCAATCTCAAAAGACTCAGAATAAAAAATAATCAGCACTCAATCTAGTTCTAATAACTAACAACATAGCAATATACTGCTTTCGATAATAGACAAATTAAGTAGATGTTTACGCTAAAAATGTACAATTTGCGTATTAAACAAATTACCATTATTTTATTTAACAACAAAAAGAATGTTTATGTATAAATATCTTTCAATAACGAGAAATGAGCAGGAAATGATGGTGATGATGAGGTCATTACCCGTTTCTACGATTGTGTTCGACCAAAATGGCAAAATTATAGATATAAATCAACCGGCTTTGAATTTTTTTAAAATAAAATCAATTGAAGACTATGCAATTAAAAAATGGGAGGTATTGAATAATCGCAATTTAATTCTTTCAATCATAAAAGAGTTAAAGTGTGGAAAGGTAGTTATAGAAAAAAATCAGTTACTAAAATGCCCAGATTGCAATGTTAAGGATATTAAGTTTTGTGCTTCTATGCTGAGTGGTCAAAAAACAGTATTTATATTCCAATTTATGATTGTCTCAAATTCAAAAGTTTCGTTTGAAGAACTACTAAGCCATACTGTCCATCAACCGAATCAAAACTTAGGTATAATACCTAAGGGTAATAGAGAAATTCTACAAATGTTTGAAGATAGAAGTATTAAACGAGCAATATTTAAACGATATTTGAATGAGGAGGTTATTCTGGCAATTTCAAGAAAGTATCCGACTCTTTCAAATAGGGAAGTTATAATTTGTGGGCTAGTCTCTCTAAATATGTCTACAGTTGAAATGGCTATTGTTACGAACAAAAGAGTTAGTAATGTCCATTCTATAATATTTAAATTGCGAAAAAAATTCAGTATTAACTCTCGACGAGAATTATATCTAAAGTTAATTGCTGAAAATTCCCGAATCTGAATGCTGAGTTTTCAATTGCGCTAGTACGAGAGTTGATTATTTTCATATAAAAATGAATGAAATTAACGGCCCCGTAATGAAAGGTAAAATGAGCTAATGTACCTGCTGTTCATGAAGTAAATTGATAAACTCCATTATTGCCGAGATAAATTGAAAAAACAACATCTCCCTAAAAACTAAATACATATGAAAATGGATAAATTACGATTAAGACGTGCACTGTTTCTCGTTGTTGCTATTTCTTTACATGGGTTATTATTGGCACAAACTAAGAAAATCACTGGCGTGGTTAAAGATGTCGAAGGTGAGGCTATTATTGGTGTTGCAATCACTGTTAAAGGAATGCCTTTGGGTACTATAACAAAATTTGATGGAACTTTTAGTCTTGAAATTCCTGTAGACACAAAATTCTTAGAATTTGCCTATTTAGGATTGCAGAAACAAACGATAACGATTAGTAGTAACTTTATAATGGTTACTATGATAGAGGATGCAAAAGTTCTTGATGATTTAGTTATCGTTGGATATGGTGCAGTTAAAAAGACTGATTTTACGGGTTCAGTTTCAATGGTGAATTCAAATAAAATTACTGAAAGAGGTTCTTTGAATGTGTTAAGTTCCCTTCAGGGGCTAGCTCCAGGCGTTCAGGTTCAACAAAACTCTTCGGGTGTAGGGGCAACATTTGACATAGTAGTGCGTGGACAAAATTCTATTTCAGGAAGTAGTGCTCCTCTTTATGTTGTTGATGGAGTAATCGTTGCCAACATCGATTTTTTAGTTCCACAAGCAATTGATAGAATTGATATATTAAAAGATGCATCTTCTACTTCTATTTGGGGGGCGCGTGGATCACATGGCGTTGTTAACATTCAGACGAAGTCGGGGAAAACTGTTCAACAATTATTAACGACAGCTATATCGTATGATGCCTATTATGGGGTTACAAACACTACACGTTTGCCACACTTAATGAATTCGAAAGAATGGATGAAATATAGAGGATTAAACTATCAATATACTTCTGATACAAACAACGATGGAGTATTGGAATTTTCCACTTCGGATATGGGAAATATTTGGTTAGGAGGTGCACAATTAAATAATTTAAATGATGGCAAAGGCCTTCAACCTATATATCCTAATGGTACATGGGGTGGTAGCCAATTTTTGCTTAATCGTTATTTGGATAATTCAACTACTGACTGGACGGGCTTGGTTACTCAACAAGGCATTCAGCAAAATCATTATGTTAATGTATCTGGCAATACTAAGAAGGTTTCATATGGATTAGGAGTGGGTTATCAGGATGAAAAAGGGGTGTTTGTAAATGACAACTACAAAAGATACAGTTTAAAAGGAAGTGTCACTGCCAATCTTTACTCTAAATGGGTAACAGGATTTTCAATTAACTTAGTATACAGTACACAGGAGTCAGGAAGTGATTATGCGATGTTAAATGCATTTAGGATGAGTCCTATTGTTACGGCTTATACGAATGGACATCTTGATGCTACTTTAAATCATTTAGAGGGAGATATAATTGTTGTACCCGGTAAAACAACAGAGAATGTGAATGATTTGAATGGAAGTCCAATTTATCTAAATTCTATTGGTTCTGGCGGATTAACATCATCCATAAATCCTTTAATTGATTTGGCGAATACATCAAATAATCTGAAAAAAATAACGGGTATAGGAAGTTTCTATTTACAGTATAAGCCATTTAATGGTTTTGATATAAAAACAACTATTTCACCATACATAGCCACTTATCGAAGGGGAATTTATAAGAGCACATTGACTGAAGGAAATTATGATAATCCATTGACAACTGCTGTTGAAAATGATGCTAAAGCAAGCATGGAATACTTTGCTTATTCTAGTTATACCTTAGATAATCAAATGAATTATAAGTTTAAATTGAATGAAAATCATGAGTTTGCCCTAATGGGTTTACAAAGTATTTGTACAGATAATTCAGAAATATATTCAATCAGTACAGCAGGCTATAATAGTAATGATTTATGGTACAACCTAGGTGCGGCTACTAACTCCGTAAATACAAAAGTAGCTAGTGCCTATACGAAATCGATATTATCATCAGTTGCACTCAGAGTTAAGTATTCTTATAAAGGCAAGTACCTTCTTACAGTTACGGATCGTTCTGATGGATCTTCTAAATTAGCAGTAGGTCATAAGTGGAAATCGTTTCCATCGGCCTCTGTTGCGTGGCGTGTCTCCGAGGAATCGTTTATGGCACCGATAAAAGAAATAATTAGTAGTTTGAAAATTCGCGCGAGTTATGGAGTTACAGGTAATAATAATATCAATCCATATCTTACTCAATTACTAGCAAATCAAACTACTCACTATAATTACGGCGCAAATAATGCGATAGGTGTTGCTCCTGGTTCATTAGTTAGTCAAGCGTTAACATGGGAAATAACCAAAGAATTTAACGTGGGTGGTGACTTAGGGTTATGGAATAACCGTGTGGACTTAACTGTTGATGTATACCACCGTTTATCTTCCGGGCTACTTCAAGATCGTACATTACCACTTGAATCAGGTGCAGGAACTATGAAAGATAATTTAGGGTCAGTACTCAATAAAGGTATTGAGATTGGATTAAATGCTAAGATTATTGATGCAAAGGACTTTAAATGGGCTGTGAATGGTTCGATTTCGGCTAATAAAAATGAAATCATGAATTTGTTTGGCAATAGCACTCCCGGATATGTTTTCATAAACAGCAGTACACAAAAATGGATGGTAGGTGAAAGCATTAATTCCATCTATGGTTATGTCTACGATGGTGTTTGGACTGCTGATGGAATTCTTAGTGCAATAGCTAACAAAGATCCACGTGTTGTCAACTCATCGGGAAAAGTGATAGCTCGCGAAGGACAAGCTAAAGTGAAAGATTTTGATGGTAATGGAATTGATGCCAATGACCGCAGAATTCAAGGGCATTCTGACCCAACATGGATTGCTGGTTTGAATACAAATATTTCCTACAAAGGGTTTGATTTTTCGATGAACGTTTACACAGCGCAAGGCATGACGGTATTTTCACCGTTTATAGAAGAATTTACGAACTACAATGATCGCGGTCGACAAAAATTGGCGATGGATTATTATATTCCTGCAGGAACTACAATGGTTGGTGACGATGGATACTTCTATACCCAACAAACTGCATATAACTATCAAGGACGACCAATGGTGTATAGTGATAATGGAACTAAAGCGAATTGTGGTCCCTACTGGCATAGTGCCAGAGAAACAGCAAATGAAATGCCGGGAGCATGGGTAGACGCATCGTATATTAAAGTTAGAAATATCACATTGGGATATACGTTGACTAAACAAATCCTCAAATTTTTAAATGTGACTAATCTTAGACTATATTGCAACGTATTAAACCCTTTTGTATTCACGAAATACAAAGGTTTTGATCCTGAATGGGCGGGTGCTTCAATGGGTAAAGATAATGGACCTTCAACCATAACCTATCAATTTGGAATTAATGTTAAATTGTAATTGTGTTTTATTTAATGAAATTTAATATGAAAAAGATAACTTATGTGTTCACATTTCTAGTTGTGTATTCACTAATGGGCTGTTCCGATTTTTTGTCTGAAACAAATAAATCCAATCCAGATGCTGAGTCTTTCTATAAAACGAATTCTGGCTATGAGTCATTAATCAATTCTTGTTATTCTACATTACGAGATGTGTATGGTGACAATGTTGAAATGTTTGTTGCAGGTACCGATCTTTACAAAGTAGGAAGAGCTGGCTTGGTTTCTCAGGGTTTAGGTAATTATCAGAATCTAACACCTGCTGATAATTCAGTAAAGTTATTTTATCAGGTAGTGTATCAATCAATAAAACGTTGTAACGATGCGATTTATTACGGCGAAGTCAACAAGCAAAGCACTACTCGAATTGCAGAGGCTCGTTTTTTGCGTGCATTTTACTATTTCCATTTAGTACAGCAATTTGGAAATGTGGCTTTGGTAACAGAAAGAATCACTACACCGATTACAGATTATCCGAGAGTGCCAGCGAGTGATGTATATAAATTTATTATTAGTGAAATGAAAACAGCTCTTTTAGATCTTCCGGCAATTGCGGCTAATAGAGTAAACAAACGGGTTGTAAATCATTATTTGTCATTAGTCTATCTTACCAGGGCTTATGAAACGTTTGGTTCTGTCTCCGACCTTCAGTCGGCAGTAGATTATGCAACTGCTACTATTAATAGTCAAGCTCTTTCATTACCGTTTGATGGGAAAACCGGTATTTTTTATCCAGGGAATGAAAAAAATGCTGAAATCATTTTCTCAGTTCAATATAGCACTATATCATTAGCAAGCATAACTACAGGTAATTCACAGGCTTCGTTTTTTGGTTCGTATCTAGGCGGATCGGATGGAGCTGTTAACGATGGTATGCCATATATGAATACGCGATTGAAACCAACTATGAGATTATACAAGCTGTTAAGTGCCGATCCATCCGATAAGCGCTTTGCTGGCACGTTTATGCAAGAACTTTATGGTGTGGTTGCAACAGGAAAGTGCAGCTATTATTCTTATTTCAAAAAGTATGATACGCGCAATGATTTGGAAGTTTTGATGTACTATCCCAAACCGGGCGCGGTTCAGGCAGATGTTGATGCTTGGATAGCAATAAATGCCGCAAAACGTGCTACTACAATTATTAAGTGGTCGGGAACAAATAATTGGGAGAAAAATGATTTAGATAAAGACTTTCCATGTATCAAAAAGTTTTCTGATCCTGATGCTCCCTTTAATCTAACTGGTAGTCGTCGTGACATTTTTCTTGCTCGTTTGGCTGAAACATTTTTAATTCGTGCTGAAGCCTATATTAAGTTGGGTAGCAAACAAACTGAAGCAAAGGACGACATTAACGTAGTGCGTACTCGTGCAGGGGCTTCTTTGATTACGGAAGCAAGTGCAACTATCGATTACATATTGGATGAGCGTGCGCGCGAATTTGCGGGAGAATATAATCGTTGGTATGATTTAAAACGTACCGGGAAATTAGTTCAATATGTTTCTACCTACAATCCGGATGTGCCAAATACATCGAATATGAAGGGAAATGATGGTAACTATAAAATATTACGTCCAATTCCACAAGATGCAATAGGACTAAACGGTGTAACAATAACTCAAAATCCAGGATATTAATCCACTTTAGTTTGAAATTTTATTAATTAATTAGAGTTGATTGATAGCGTTAGGATTTTGCATTAGGCTCTTTTTTTTGAAACTGTAGTATTGGAATATGAATTTTGAAATTGTATCCATATTGAGTGAGTTTATAATGTCACTATCTGTTCTAATCTATTACGTTTTATTTTCTACGGATGGATACTGTTGATGTTGAAAAAATAAAAAATACAATACAAATATGTGCAATTACTTTACCTTTTTAGACGAGTTACAAACAACACTGAGTATATTCAAATCATTGCCAGTCTGCTGTATTGTTCTTAATGAAAATGCAGAACTAATTGATATAAATAAGCCAGCTTCTGATTTATTGAAAATTAAAGATATTGAATGTTATACTAGAAAAGAGCGAAAACTAGAAATGAGTAATCTTTTCAGTAGTATCATTCAGGACATTCTTGCAGGTAAAACAATTTGCAATGAGAAGTTTGAATTTAGATGCGTTGATAATAGTCTTATATATGTCAATCTAAATGTTTCGTTGTTTTGCGAATTTAAAGATGTATTCATATTTCAGTTCACACAAATTACGCTTATTGTATGATTTTTTTTTAAAATATTATCTGAAATATTTTAAAAGTTATCCTTTCAATATGATGTGACGTTTTTTAAGAACCCGTATCTCTGTTTTATATGTTTTCGAACTAATAGGGAACGTGTTTGAAAAATGCGGTTAAATGAAATAAAATACTAGTCAGACACTGAAACAAAAGTAAAATTGATAAATCTACTATGAGTGATACTAAAAAAAACAATGAAGAACTTGTTAATGAATTATGTGAACTAAGGCAATCGAACAGAGATTTGAGATTGTTATATGAGAAAGAAATATTTGAAAAAGAACTAGAACAAAAATATATAAGAGAAAGTGAAGAGAAATATCGATTTATGTTTGACGAAAATCCTTTGCCAAGTTGGATTTATAATCCTGATACCCTTTCATTTATTGAAGTAAATGAGGCTGCTATTAATCATTATGGATATTCAAGGCAGGAGCTCTTATTGATGACCTTAAAAGATATTCACCCATTAGAAGATATTCAGAATCTATTGGAAGATAATAAAATGATAAATAGTCAACAGAATAAAGTTGGTGAATGGAGGCACATAAAGAAATCAGGCGAATTGACATTTGTAGAAATAGCATCGCATTCTGTCATCTTGAAGGGTGTAGTTGTGAAGCACGCTATAATTCATGATATTACCGAACGTAAGCGAACTGAAACTGATCTTTTTGAGTCGGAAATGAACTTTCGGCGTTCAATTTCAGAATCACCAGTGGGTATTCGTATTGTTACTGTTGATAGTAAAACAATTTATGCAAATAGAACCTTTCTTGATATTTATGAACTCAATAATCTGGATGAATATATTAAAAAATCGACAGTAGATTTGTATACTCCAGAAAGTTATAAACAACATCTGGAGAGGAAAAAATCAAGAAATAAAGGACAAGAAGTGTTTGAATATGAGATTAGTTTTAGGTGTAGGAATAATGAAATTCGTCATGTGAAAGTTTCGAGAAAGGAGATTCTATGGGACGGTGCAAAACATTATCAAGTAATAACCGTAAATATAACAGAACAAAGAAATGCTGAGGATGAATTACGAAAACTTTCCAGAGTAGTGGAGCAAAGTCCTAACGCAATATGTATTACTAATCTCGATGGGATAATAGAATATGTTAATCCAAGAGCGATTTCTTTGACAGGTTTTTCTAAGGATGAGTTAGTGGGATCACATACAAGAATATTCAGTTCAAGACAAAAAAAAATAGAAGAATATGCCGTCCTCTGGGAGACTATAAAATCAGGAAATATTTGGAGTGGTGAATTTCTCAATGTGAGAAAAAATGGAGAATTTTATTGGGAATCAGCTATTATTTCTCCAATTTTAGATAATACAGGTAGGGTAACTCATTATTTGTCAATAAAAGAAGATGTTACCGAGAGCAAAAGAATACATCGTGATTTGATTATTGCTAAAGAACAAGTGGAAAAAAGTGAAATTTTTCTGCGTACTTTCATCGAAAATATGCCTTTTGAAATATGGGCATGTAATGTGGATAGGGTAGGAATTCTTGAAAATAAGATGCATTTTGACAATTATGGAACTATTATTGGTAAATCGCTTGAAAATACTAGCGTAGTTTGTGAAAATAACATTCAAGTATGGGAAAGTAATATGGAACGCTTAATGAATGGAGAAGTAATTGATGAAGAATGTGAAGTCAACCAGCAACAAAAAATATTTCAAAAAATTGCTTTCCCAATTTATAAAAAGGAAGAAATTATTGGAATTGCCGGTTTAAATATTAATGTCACAGATCGTAAGCTAGCGGAAAATGCATTAATAAACTCTGAGACACAATTGAAAAAATTTGTGTCGCACCTGCAAAATGTTAGAGACGAAGAAAGGAATGTGTTAGCGCTAGAAATACATGATGATCTAGGACAAATTCTAGTAGCACTAAAAATTGATACTGGTTTGTTGAAACAAAGCCTCATAAAAAATGACACATTTATTTGTCCAGAAAATATCCTACAGAAATTTAATAATCTTGTTGACCTTATTGATAATACGATCAGAACAACTCGAAGAATCATGAATGGGCTAAGATACGAGCAACTAGAGTTGTTAGGTTTAGAGGTTGCAATAAAAGAATATCTCTGTGAATTTGAAAACAGATATCAATTGAAATGTAAATTTGTCAGCACCATATCAAAGCTTGAAATTAATGAACAACAATCCATGGCATGTTTTAGAATACTTCAGGAGGCTCTGACGAATATTGTAAAACATGCTAGAGCAACATTAGTAGAAATTGATCTAACTAATTTTGATGGTAAATTAAGAATGGAAATTGTTGATAATGGAATAGGATTTGATAAAAAAAATAGTGGTAGAAATGATTCATATGGAATGATTGGTATGCAAGAACGTGTTTTTCTGCTGAATGGTGAACTGACTATTTTAAGTAGTGTAGGTCAAGGAACAAGAGTGAGAGTTGAAATGCCGATTTAATTTTAGAGGAACAATATTTCACAATGTATTTGTGTTTGAATGTATTTTAGAGGCAAAGTTCCGAAATGCCAAAGCTAGAATAGAACTTCCGAAATGTCGCAATATATTAATGTGAATTCAAGTATTTCGCCACATTACGAATAGTACCTTGAACGATGGGAATGCAATATGTGTAATGTGTAACGAATCTGGAGTCTATTATGTGCCCTATTGTTTTTGTGTTGATTAAAGAGATTTTAACCCCTGATACATATGAAATGAGCATTAAAAAAATGCTCATTTTGAATGAGATGTATATATTTAAGTGGCTGTTTATTATGCATATGTGGAAATTTTAAAGCAAGCTACGAGAAGTTTTTCGACATGTTGAATTTTTGTTAAAGTGAAATGTGACTTTTATAATTAAATTCGTTGTCCACGTTTAAACGATATTGAATTAATCGCTTTAGATCTAAAGTCAGAATTACTCGTATTAATAATCAATATTGATTATTTTGAATTGTGCCCACTTCGCTAAGTTCAAGAATTGAGCGCTGTGTTTATAATCGTCAAAGATGAAATTTTTTTTTTTATAAAAGAGCTAATCCGCAGAGGTTGTCGAAAAAAAAACAAGTTCAGATAACTGTTTTATCGCCCGCTGTATTCTTTTGTAAATCTGAAAATTAAGTTATTCTTCTAGAATAACCATTGTCAGAACAACAGACTTTTAATTGTAAATAATAATATTTTTATATTTATAGTCAATTGTACTAGTTACAATTGTTATACACTTCTGTGATTTATTCTATATTTTTGTAAAAAGTCAAAGCTCGCCTTATTTGCTACGTTTGGTTGTTTTATTTACTACAATAAATAAGGATTTTTATTTTGTATTAATACTCCATTATGTTGAAAGATGTATTTGCTATTTCTCAATGAAGCAAACATAATGTAAATATAAATATATTCTTTTTTTACTTTATATAATACTATTTACTCGCGATTACTATTAATGAGTGTTCATATTTATGTAAATAGAAAAATCAATGTTTTATATCTTGTTATTGTGCGTTTTTTATTGATTGAATTGCATTATTTTTTATTGTTTTATTTGTCCAATTTGGTATGTTTCTTCTACTTGCTAAAAATATGAGTGTTATCTCAAAAAAGAGTTTAAGAGTCGCTAGTTTCATTATATTTGTATTGAGCACTATCTTATTTGAGATCAGTTCTCTCTTTGTAATGAGGGCAACTTGTGATGACACTACATTTCTTGCCTTTAATATTTTATGGAGCTCACTTATAGTTGCTCAGTTATTTATGGTGATTTTTATATCTCTATATACTAAAGTAATTTATCTAAAGTTTATTTTTTTATTTGCTTTTTTGTCATTAGCTTTGTTTATTTGCGATCTTGTATTTACAAATGGTTTAATAAGAGAAAACATTACCGGGCAAGAATTGAAAATGCAATATTTAGAAGATAATTCTTATCCAATTTTAGTTTTTTCTAATTATGCACTGATTGAATTAGTGTTAATTGTTGTTTTGAATGTACATACAGTCATTGTACTATACAAATTTTATTTGAAAACTCATAGTAGTATAGCTATTTGGATTCTGCTCATTTTTTTATTTATCTTTATTACCCAGATTAAATTAGTAATGCCATTTGATTTTTATTTCTATATTCTTCATTTTGTATATATGGGTTTAATTTGCTCCCTAATCATGGTGGTCTTTTATAAATCTTTAAAATATAAAAGTGTAAAAGATGAGTTGAAGTTGAAAGCAATTATATCCGAGACAAGAGAGGAGACAATTCATTTGATTATTCATGATTTAAAGGTTCCTCTAAGTGTTCTTAAACTTATCCCTGCAAGTCACTCTAAAGAAGAGATTCTTTCTTGTATAGATAATGCTGTTGCTAAAATGGAAAATCATATTTATGATATTTTGGATGTATATAGGCATGAGTGTTCAACTTTCAAAATTTGCAAAGAAGATTGTAGTCTTAATTTAATTGCAGAAAAAGCGATTGAAAGCATAATAGTTCTTTTTAAAAATAAGGGGATTTCGATTATTTGTCAATTTCCAAATGAATACATTGTTAATGTGGATAAGTCTATTATTGAAAGAGTTATTGTTAATATTTTGTTTAATTCAATGAAATACACCCCATGTGGTGGATTAATTGAAATAAAAATTATCGAATCAAATAACTCCTCTTTACTTATAGTTATTACGGATAATGGAGTTGGGATTGACTATGATATGTTGACAACCGTAACTGGCAAATTTGAAACTACGGGTAATTCAGATAGTGCATTCCATTTGTCAAGTGGTTTAGGTCTGAGATTTTGTCAGATTGCTGTGGAAGCACATGGAAGTTATTTAGAGTTAGAATCTGTTGTTTCTCGAGGTACCACTGTGAGTTTTAGTCTAGATATAGTTAAAACAAATATAATTAGCGATAAAAGAGAACAGATTGAAGGAAACATAAACAGTTTTGATATATTGCTCACAACATTCGATGTTTATAATTTGTCAAAATATTATACAGCTTTAATGAAATGCAGTATTAATGAGATATCTGATTTGCGTAAGATAATTAAATCGTTAACTCTTGATTGTACGGTGAATCGGATGTGGTTGAAGTCTTTAGAATATGCTGTCAATACATATAATAATGTTGAATATGTCAAATTGGTTAGTATGATAAATCCAAACTTAATTCAATAATGCTCGCGATAATTATGAAAGAAAAACGTACCAGATTTAGGTGCAAAAATACTTAAGAGCCAATAATAGAACATATTTGTTTTTTTTTTGCAATTTATAGTCCATCAAAAATGCGCTAAGTCTTTTGACGGATATATAAAACGAATTCTATCTAATATAACCTCACCAATGGATATTCAAATGACAAATAAGTTGTCAAATATCACTAGTGTCCGGTTGTTGAACCGGTATTTATTCTGAAACTCTTTATTATTAGCAGTTTCAGATGTTTTCAAAATTTTTCGATTTGAATTTTTTCTTGAAATTTGCCCGAAATAAAAATTTTGGGATTATGAATCAAGGAAAAACTGTATTTGCTCAATTAATGTCAACCATTTCCAAGTACGAATTTGAAAAATGTGTTGAACGTTACAAAGGCAATGATAAAGTTCAAAGCTTTACTTGCTTAGAACATTTTTATGTCATGTGTTTTGCGCAATTGACTTACAGAGAAAGTCTTCGCGACATTGCAGCATGTTTGATTGCATTTTCAACTAAATTATATCATTGTGGGATTAAGAATGCAGTTCCAAAATCCACATTAGCAGAGGCTAATGAAAATAGAAACTGGAGAATTTATGCTGACTTTGCTCAAGTTCTAATTAAAGAAGCACGTGTGTTGTATAAAACAGAAAACGAACTTCTGAATGAAATTGACAACATGGCTTATGCTTTAGACAGTTCTACAATAGACCTGTGTTTAAGTCTTTTTCCATGGGCTAAGTTTCGTAAAAATAAAGCAGCAGTCAAAATGCTACTTTATTAGACTTACGAGGCTCAATTCCCACATTTATTGAAATAACCGATGGGACTTTGTCACGATGTAAATATCTTAGATAAAATCCTTATTGAATCCAACTCAATTTAGATAATGGATAAGGGTTATCTTGATTTTAAGAGACTTCACAAAATAACACAGGACAAAGCTTATTTTATAACCAGAGCTAAAAACAATATGGCTTATCGTAGTGTTTTAAGTTCTAAAGTTGACAAATCAACTGGTTTAAAATGTGATCAGAAAATTAAGTTGGCTGGTTATTATTCCAAGAAAGATTATCCTGATTATTTAAGGATAGTCAAATTCTTAAACAGTGAAACAGGAATAACTTATGTTTTTCTTACGAACAACTTTATTTTGCCTGCAATAACGATTGCACAATTATACAATGAACGCTGGAAGGTTGAATTATTCTTTAAATGGATAAAACAACATCTTCGAATTAAAGCATTTTACGGAACAAGCTACAATGCAGTATGCTGTCAGATATGGATAGCAATATGTACATATTTACTTGTTGCCATTACGAAAAAGAAATTAAATCTGGAGCAAAATCTCTACACTTTATTACAGACTTTTAGTCTGTCTGTGTTTGAAAAAACTCCTATAAATCAACTGTTTATAAAACGACTATACAAAACAGAAACTACTTGCGATTATAATCAATTGACTATCTTTGATTTATATCCGGACAATAGTGGTCAAGTATAAATGTTAATTACAAAGAATCACTTGTAGCTTAAATCTGCTATGAGTTAAAAATACAGAAAAATGAAGTTTCATAAAATATTAATAGTGGATGATGATATTGATACGTTAAATTACATAGTGGATTGTTTTGAAGGCCTTGAAAATCATTATTTGTTTTATAGGGCTATTAACGTTAAGGATGCATATCAAATCTATATCGATTATGCTATAGATTTAGTTATAACCGATTGGGAAATGCCTATTTTTAGTGGTATTGATTTAGTTAAATTAATAAAGAATGATAACAAAAAGTATGATATACCTATAATTATGTTGACCGGCAAAATGACTTCAACTAAGCATTTAGAAATTGCATTTACTGCAGGTGTTACAGATTTTATTCGAAAACCAATTGATAAGATTGAATTAGTATCACGTGTTCGTTCAATGCTGCTATTGTCTGATAGTCACAAAGAAACAGTTGAACTAAAGAATAGAGACTTGGCCAATGCCGCCCTGCATATTGTGCAAAATAATGAATTTTATGCGAAATTACGTCAGACTGTAATTGAATTAGAGAGAACATGCGGCCATTTAGATCTAAACTTGTCGAAGATGCTAAAAGAATTGAATGAAGATTTATGTGAAAGAATTAAATCAGAGGCATGGGCTAAATTTGACGATTATTTTAAACTGGTTCATCCATTGTTCTTTAAACGCTTAATAGAAGTTTGCCCTAAAATATCTCCAGCAGAGTTAAGACTTGCTGCATTTTTAAAATTAAATATTGGCACAAAAGAGATAGCATCTATTCTGTTTCTGACTGTAGATAGTGTAAGGACAGGGCGCACTCGTTTGAGAAAAAAACTGAATCTAAAATCTGATGAGAATTTGACGACATTTTTATTGTCGATTTAATTCTCGATTAGAACAAATAGTGAGCATTGATATTTATTGCAGTTAAGCTTTTAAAAATTGCTGATATATAATGCGATTTTGTGTTAATATTGTATTTATACATTGTCAAATACTCAGAGAAGTAAATTTGATAATATAGTATTTGATACTTTTTCGCATAATTATTCCCACTATATTCCACTCCGGGGCATCTCAGATAAATTCAACATTTTTAGAATTACGCTTGCGAGTTGATTAATCTTTAATTCTTTTTGTTACATTAAACAATATCCAATCTCACAGACTAGTTTTTCATTTTATTGATTTGGAAAATTTATTTCGACTTGAGTATTGAAGCTAGTTAATAGACTTCTTATTCAGTTTACGAATCTTGAGATTGTAATATTCTATAACCAGTTTTTATATGGTATCTTTTTTGGTTTATATAATTTAGCATCTTACATTGTCTTTTTGTAGATAATGTCAATCCCTTTAATTTATATTTTTTATTTAACAATTATTCGATCGACTTACATTTAAATACGAATCAATGTAGTATAAATTACTACATTGATTTTTTTTTACTAAACACCCAATACATTTATTTGTTAGGGTGTTTTTTTGTATTTATAGTGTGTATATATCGAATTTTGCGAAATGTTCTAATAATGTTTCAATATATTGGTTATTTTGTTTCAATTACGTTAGCGTAATTAATGTTTAGTTAGATTAATAAACTCATATATTTGTTAAACTGATGTAGGTTTAAAAATGACTTTTTTCTTTTGATAAAAAATGCTACACTCTTGTAGCGCTTTATTATGTTATAGAAAGCTATCGTTAATCTACTTAAATAATTTAATACTATATGATATGATTTCAACACTACTAAAAGAAAGTATCCAAACTCCTGAAGTTAAAAACAATTACATGTACCCTCACATTAATTTGTTGTATGGTCTTTTTCTTGAGCTCGAAGAACAAGCAGGTGA
>Ga0302213_1000524_pt1 | contig 21114 bp, 12 predicted proteins | sample II_Fen_N1_2_FD_194583 | JGI IMG/M metagenome (GOLD analysis project Ga0302213, IMG submission 194583) | Peat permafrost microbial communities from Stordalen Mire near Abisko, Sweden - II_Fen_N1_1 | ecosystem: Environmental > Terrestrial > Soil > Wetlands > Permafrost | place: Sweden: Abisko...
TTAGCAGGAGTCGGCTTTAATGTTGTAAGTTATTGCTGCAATGTTTGTGCCAATGAAGGTATTGAATCGGTAGCTTCCGAATCATGTGTTGCTGTTCATAAGCAGATGCATCCCAACCAAAGTCAATCCAAAGAAGATGTGTCGTGCGATGATGTGAATCATCATCCTGAAAATTGCCATTTATTTCGGGTGAATACCGATATTCCTGCTTCTCAGGCATCTTCGCAATTGTTGATTAAGCAAATTTTAGCTGCAAAGCTGATTGTTCAAACTTCTGTTTTTGCTAATGAAGCCATCATTAATCACCTGAAGATTATTATTCCTCCTCCCAATTTGGGACTTCTTCAACCGGGACGTTCCATCCTGTCTTTAAATGCTACATTTTTAATTTGATTATTGATTTTTAATGTGTTAGTAAGCAATTATTTTGTTTACACATTTTTCGTTTGTATTAGTCAAACGAATTTCAAATCGACATATTAATACTCATATTCAACTTAAATTATGATAGAACATATCATTCGTTTTTCAATAAAAAACAAATTTATAATTGGATTGTTTGTATTGGCACTTATAGGTTGGGGTACATATTCGCTCTCCAAGTTACCTATTGATGCCATCCCAGATATTACCAATAATCAGGTGCAAATTATTTCGCTTGCACCATCGCTTGCTACCCAAGAAGTGGAGAGTTTTATAACAGCACCTATAGAAGTGGCAGTTGCTAATATTCCCGATATCATTGAGCTTCGGTCAATTTCACGTTTGGGTTTATCAGTTGTTACAGTTGTATTTAAAGACAATGTAGATGTTTACTGGGCACGTCAGCAATTATCAGAACGATTAAAAGAAGCCGAAGAGTGTATTCCTCCGGGCTTAGCCAAAATTGAATTAGCTCCTGTTTCCACTGGGTTGGGAGAGATTTATCAATATCGGTTGGCCGTTGAAAAAGGTTTTGAGCATAAATACACAGCTATGGATCTGCGTACTTTGCAGGACTGGACTGTGCGCCGCGAAATGCTTGGTACCCCTGGAGTTGCCGATATAAATAGCTACGGAGGTTATGTAAAACAATACGAGGTTGCTTTAAATCCAGAACGAATGCGCGCTATGAATATATCGCTTGCTGATATTTTTCAAGCGTTGGAACGTAATAATGAAAACACTGGAAGTGCATATATTGATAAAAAACCAACTGCTTATTTTATACGGGGCATTGGTTTAGTTAAATCGCTCGAAGATATTGAGAAAATAGTTGTAAAAACCAATGGTACGGGTATGCCTGTAGTGATAAAAGATATAGCTACAGTGCAATTTGGGAACGCCACACGATATGGTGCATTGGTAGTTGATACCTCCGAAGCTGTCGGTGGAGTAGTACTTATGCTCAAAGGTAAAAATGCCCATGAAGTGATTGAAAATGTGGAGAAACGTGTTGAGTCAATTCAAAAATCATTGCCTCAGGGCATAAAAATTGAAGCATTTCTGAACCGTTCTGATTTAGTAGGAAGAGCTATTGATACTGTTTCAAGTAATTTGATTGAAGGTGCGCTAATTGTAATTTTTATATTGATTCTACTGCTGGGAAATCTGCGTGCAGGCTTAATTGTAGCGTCGGTTATTCCGCTTTCTATGCTTTTTGCGTTGTCCTTAATGCAACTTTTTGGAGTTTCAGGTAATTTAATGAGCCTGGGCGCTATTGATTTTGGGTTGATAGTTGACGGTGCTGTTATTATTGTAGAAAGCGTAGTTCACCGGATTACTCAAAGTAAAACTCATCACCAAGGTGTAGCACGTCTCACTCAAAAGCAGATGGACGAGAACGTATTTGATTCGGCTAAACGAATGATGAGTTCTGCTACTTTTGGACAGATTATTATTTTAATCGTATATCTTCCGATTATGGCATTGGTTGGTATTGAAGGTAAAATGTTCAGGCCTATGGCACAGGTGGTTGCATTTGCACTTATTGGTGCTGCTATTCTGTCGCTTACGTATGTTCCAATGGCTTCAGCTTTATTCCTGAGCAAAAGTACTGAACACAAAACTAATTTTCCGGATAAATTGATGAATCGTTTAAATCGTATTTTCAATCCGATAATTAATTTTGCACTCATACGTAAATCACTTGTTTCAATCTTGGCGATAATAGCTTTTGTTGTTAGTGCTTTTATTTTCAGTCGTTTGGGCGGTGAGTTTATACCTCAATTAGAAGAAGGCGACTTAGCTTCTGCGGTAATGACCTTACAGGGAGGTTCGCTTTCAAATACTATTGAAACTGTTGAAAAAGCAAATAAAATTCTTCTCGAAAAATTCCCTGAGATCAAACATACTGTGTGTAAAATTGGAGCCAGTGAAATTCCCACTGACCCAACACCTATGGAAACGGGCGATTATATTATCACTTTGAAGGATAAACACGAATGGACCAGCGCCAAAACTCGCGAAGAATTGGTTGCTAAGATGGAGGAGGCATTAATTCCATTAGCAGGGGTGAAGTTTGAGTTCCAACAGCCTATACAAATGCGTTTTAATGAGTTACTTTCCGGTTCTCGACAGGATATTGCAGTGAAAATATTTGGGGATGATTTAGATAAACTTGCAGAAAAGGCTGAGCAAATAGAAAAAATCATTCAACGTGTTGATGGTGTGGAAGATATAAATGTAGAGAAAGTTACCGGGCTTGCACAGATACAAATTAACTATAATCGCGATAGATTAGCTCAGTATGGACTTTCAATTGAAGATGTAAACCGTGTTTTACGGGCTGCATTTGCCGGAAGTCAGGCAGGAGTAGTGTTCGAAGAAGAGAAGCGCTTTGGGTTAGTCGTTCGTTTTGATAAAGATTACCGTCAAAGCCTTGACGATGTAAAAAACCTCACTGTAACCCTACCAAACGGAAGTCAAATCCCATTTGAGCAAGTGGCCGATATTCAGATTAAATCCGGTCCTGCTCAGGTTTCACGCGAAGATACAAAACGACGAATAACGGTTGGATTTAATGTTCGAAATCGTGATGTGCAAAGTGTTATTGCGGAAGTTACAAGTAAAATTGATAGTCATGTAAAACTGCCCACCGGCTACTCAATAAAATATGGAGGACAATTTCAAAATCTAGAAGCAGCTAAAAATAGATTGGCTATAGCAGTTCCTGTGGCTTTGTTATTGATTTTTGTTTTGTTGTATTTTACGTTCCATTCTGTAAAACAATCGTTGCTGATATTTACCGCAGTACCTATGTCGGCTATTGGTGGTGTTATAGCGTTATGGATGCGGGGAATGAACTTTTCTATTTCGGCAGGAGTGGGTTTTATTGCTTTATTTGGTGTAGCCGTACTAAATGGTATTGTGCTTATTGCCGAATTTAACCGACTTGAAAAAGAAGGTGTGACGGACATTACCGAACGGGTAAAAAAAGGTCTGAATACCCGATTACGTCCGGTAATTATTACTGCGGCAGTGGCGTCACTTGGTTTTTTACCAATGGCATTGTCTACTTCGGCGGGAGCTGAGGTGCAAAAACCATTAGCAACAGTAGTTATTGGAGGTTTAATTACAGCTACACTTCTTACGTTAATTGTTTTGCCGGTATTCTATATCTTCTTTTCAACCCGTAGATTTCGTCATTTATTTAAACTGAAATCTGCTTTTCTTGTGACTTTGGTTCTTTTGTCGTTTGGTTTCTCAGTTAAAGCTCAACAACCCAAACAAGTGAATCTGAAACAAGCTATACAATTAGCATTGGATAGTAGTTTGTCGGTTCGTTCTTCTGCCTTTTCGGTTGATGTTCAAAAGGCACTCAAAGGTGCTTCGTGGGATATTCCAAAAACGTCAATTCAAGGGCAATTTGGTCAGTTTAACTCGTATTCAAACGATAATAGTTTTACTATTTCTCAATCGTTTTCGTTTCCTACAGTTTATACTAATCAATATAAATTGGCAAATGCAAATGTAAAGAATAGTGAGTGGGAATTAAAAGCGGCTCAGCTCGAAATTGCCACTCAGGTAAAGCAAGTTTATTGGCAACTGACTTATTTATACTCAAAACGAAACTTATTTTTATGGCAGGATAGCTTGTATAATGGTTTCGTAAGAGCTGCTGAACTACGACTGAAAACGGGTGAAACAAACCGATTAGAAATGATAACTGCACGGTCGCAACGTATGGAATTGGAAAATCAGTTGCAACAAATTGCTGCTGATATCCTGAATTTTAATCAGAAACTTCAGACTTTGCTAAATTCTGAAGTTGAGGTGCTTCCAGTAGATACTATTTTAATGCCCATTCCATTTTTGCCTATCAATGATAGTTTGATATTAACTAATAATCCAGCTCTGGGAATTCAAAAACAGCAAGTTGCAATAAATAAGGTAGAGACAAATCTCGAACGAAGTAGAATGTTACCCGATTTTACTATTGGTTATTATTCGTTGACAATGGTAGGAAGTCAGGATGTTAATGGAGTGCCTCGGCTATTTGGTTCTGGTGATAGGTTTACGGGTGTTCAAGCCGGTATTTCTATACCACTTTGGTTTGCACCTGGTTCGGCAAAGATTAAGGCTGCTAAACTAAAAGAGCAGTTTGCCAAGGCAAATGTTGAACATTATCAAAAATCACTTTCAAGTAATTATAAATCGCTGTTGGGTGAATTGGCAAAATACAACAATAGCTTAAATTACTACCAAAAGCAAGCTGTTCCTGAAGCCGATTTAATTATTGATCAGGCAACTAAGAGCTATAAGGCGGGTGCAATTGACTATTTGGATTATATTCAAAACCTGACACGAGCACTCACAATTAAGCTCAATTACCTTGATGCAATAAATAATTACAATCAGACTGTTATTTCTATCGATTATATTTTAGGAAAGAACTTTTAAAACTCAATGAATTATTCACATTTAATAAAATTATTATGACTATATATAAAATAAAATACTTGGTATTTAACTTGTTGTTTTTGAGCATTTTGTTCTCCTGTTCAAAAACGGCTAAAGTTGAAGAAGCCAAGGAAGAGGTTCTTCCAGAAAACATAGTGGAGCTACGGGCCGACCAGATAAAACTGGCAAAAATTGAAATCGGCAGCGTACAAATGCGTGCTTTAAGTGGAGTGTTGAAGGTAAATGGCGTGGTTTCAGTTGCACCGCAAAATTTGGCCACAGTTTGTATGCCTATGGGTGGTTTTGTGAAAAGTACCTCACTTTTGCCGGGTAATTCTGTGGTGAAAGGACAAACTCTGGCAGTGTTGGAAAATCAGGATTTTATTGATTTACAGCAGAATTATCTGGAAACTAAAAATAAATTGGAGTATGCTCAGGCCGAATTTAAACGCCATACTGAATTATACAAAGATGATGTCTACTCTCAAAAAAACTTGCAGCAGGTAACTACTGAATACCGGAATTTGAAAGCTCAACTCAAAGCATTGGAACAGAAGCTGTCGCTGGTTGGGATTAATTCTTCGCGTCTCACCGAAGACAATATAAGCCGTTCTGTTGCGTTAATATCACCAATTTCCGGTTATGTAAAAACGGTAAATGTAAGTATTGGAAAATCTGTTTCGGCTTCCGACGTGCTGTTTGAAATAGTAAACACAGATAAGCTGTTTCTTGAGCTTTCTTTTTTTGAAAAAGATGCTGATAAGGTGGCAAAGGGTCAAAAAATCACTTTTTATATAAACAATGAATCCGAAAAGCATGAAGCGCTGATTTATCAGACTGGAAAATCAGTAAATCTTGACAAAAGCTATAAAGTATATGCTAACGTGTTGGGTCGCTGTCGGAATATGTTTCCCGGAATGTACGTGAATGCACTTATAGAAACTGTAAGCCACGAAGTGAGTTCTTTGCCTTCTGAGGCAATTGTGAGTTTTGACGATAAAGATTATATATTTGTATTCGAAAAAAATAAGAGTGAAAATGGAAAATCAATGACAGAATATAAAATGATACAGATACAAAAAGGAGTGACCGAAAATGGCTTCACTGAAATAATTTTGCCGGAAAATTTCAACATTTTAAGAACAAAAGTTGTTATCAAAGGAGCATATAATCTACTCTCGGCTAAGAAAAATGCTGGAGAAATGAGTTGTTGAATTAAAAAAGATGAAGATACTACAATCAATAGGTATATTTTTACTGGCCGGACTGTGTGAAATTGGCGGTGGTTATTTAGTTTGGCTATGGCTGAAAGATGGAAAATCGTGGTGGATGGGTCTTTTAGGGGGAGTTGTGCTCATGGCATATGGAATTGTGGCTACTCTACAAACCGAAAATTTTGGCAGGGTTTATGCAGCTTACGGAGGTATATTCATTGCTATGGCTATACTTTGGGGATGGAAAGTAGATGGCATTGTGCCTGACAAATACGATCTTATCGGCGGAGTAGTCGCTTTAGTGGGAATGAGTATTATTATGTTTGCTCCGCGTTCGTAAATATTCCTGAATAAAAGATGCTGAAAGCTTAAAAAAAATGAATTGGTCAGTAATTACTTGCAAATTAATAATAGCTTTCTATCTTTGTGGATGAAAATTTAAGTTCTAACAATAATTAAAATTAATCACAATTAAAATCAATTTGAAAATGAAAAAGAGAATAGCTATTTTATCACTTATCGCAATTTTTATTGCTGCCACTAGTTTATCAGCTCAAACTGCGCCTGCAAAAGCTACAAAGGCTAAAGCGAAAATAGAAAAAAAGTGTGAAATGAAAGGCGAAGCCAAAGAATGTTGCAAAGGTAAAACTGCGGAAGAAAAGGCTAAATGTGAAACTGATTGCAAAAAAGAAGGTAAAGCTTGTGACAAGAAAGACGTAAAAGCCTGTGACAAGAAAGACGCAAAGGCATGTTGTAAAAAGGAGGTTAAAACAGCTGTAAAAAAGGCTGAACCTAAAATGTAATAATGAATACAAGCTATTGAATGAAAGCTCCGAAATTGTTTCGGAGCTTTCATTGTTTTAATACACCTTTATTTTTTATCTAATTGACCAAAAACCCTTTTCAAAAGGTCGTTTACACGTGCTGTTGGATTTGTTCTTATAGATTTTTCTTCAGCAGCAACTTTTACAAAAAGTGCATCCAGTGCTTTTTCAGTTACATAGTTTTCTAAATTTACATTTACCGTTTTCAAGCCGGCAATTGATCCTATAGTACTTCCTGCAACAGTATTGTATCCTGAACTCAATGAGTTCCATGTTTTAGTTGTTGATAGATTGGCCACCAAAGGTTTCTCTAGCGATGCTTTTATTTTGGGAGCAAATGCAGCTTTAAGTTGCGAATAAGTTGTTTTGCGCAAATATTCGGTGGCAGCATTATTATTTCCGAACAAAATACCAACTGCATCGGTAATACTCATGTTGGTAATTGCACTTTTGAATATCGGAGTAGCCTCCTTTACAGCATCTTCAGCCGAACGATTCAGCGACAGAACAGCCTTGTCAACAAGGTCTTGTCCGCCCGGTACCAATTTTATATTGTCGATAATAGGCTGAGCCTCTTTTGGTAATAATAGCTTCAATGCTGCGTCTTTGAAAAATCCATTTTCAACTCCCAAATTTCCAACTGCTTGTTCAATACCAATATTCAGGGAGCTTTTAAGCCCTGATATGTTCTCAGCGTTGGTTACTGGTAATGCTGTTGTTGAACTACTAATCTGATTTGCAACTTGAAGTAATTGTGTGCAAGAGCCTAATGCCAAACAGGCTGTAATAATAATTAATCCTTTTTTCATTTGAAGTTGATATCTGTTTGTTTTTATAATTGATACAAAAATATAAATTTATTTCAATAAAATTACGCTTTATTTTAAATATAAATCCGAACATTTTATTTTGTACGACGTTTATACAAGCATAAGTCTATTAATATTTAAAATAAATTTATACTAAAAAAATGAGTAAAATTGAAAAGATTTTTGCCCGCGAAATACTTGATTCGCGTGGAAATCCTACAGTGGAAGTAGATGTATTGTTAGAGTCGGGAGTATTAGGTCGGGCTGCTGTTCCATCTGGTGCTTCAACTGGTGAGAATGAGGCTATTGAGCTTCGTGATGGTGATAAAGGTCGTTATTTAGGTAAAGGTGTTCTGAAAGCTGTTGCAAATGTAAATAATGTTATTGCACCAGCTTTGATAGGAGTGAGTGCATTGCAACAACGTGCTATTGATAAATTAATGATTCAGTTGGATGGAACCAAAACGAAATCAAATTTGGGTGCGAATGCTATTTTAGGTGTTTCCTTAGCGGTTGCCCGAGCTGCAGCAACTTATCTAGATCTACCTCTGTATCGATATATTGGTGGAACAAATGCCTATACGCTACCTATTCCAATGATGAATATTATCAACGGTGGTTCACATTCCGATGCACCTATTGCTTTTCAGGAGTTTATGATTCGTCCGGTAGGCGCAGTTTCTTTCAAAGAAGGCTTGCGTATGGGAGCTGAAGTTTTTCATTCATTGAAAAAGGTGTTGCACGACAAGGGTTTGAGTACTGCTGTAGGTGACGAAGGCGGTTTTGCTCCAAATCTTGCAGGTGGAACTGAAGAGGCATTGGAATCAATTCTAATAGCTGTTAAAAATGCTGGCTACAAACCAGGTTCCGACGTAACCATTGGGTTGGATTGTGCTTCATCAGAATTCTTTAAGAATGGAGTTTACGATTATTCGAAATTTGAAGGACCGAATGGTAAAAAACGTTCATCTGCTGAACAGGCTGATTATCTGGCCGAATTAGTAGCCAATTATCCGATTGATTCTATCGAAGATGGTATGAGTGAAGGCGACTGGGATGGTTGGAAACTATTAACTGATAAGCTTGGTAAAAAAGTACAGTTGGTAGGTGATGACTTGTTTGTAACCAATGTTGATTATCTGAAAAAAGGTATTGATTTAGGTTGTGCCAATTCAATTTTGATTAAAGTAAATCAGATTGGTACTTTGACCGAAACATTGGATGCCATTGAAATGGCTCACCGTGCAGGTTATACTTCAGTTACTTCGCACCGTTCGGGTGAGACTGAAGATTCAACTATTGCAGACATTGCAGTGGCTACTAATTCAGGTCAAATTAAAACCGGATCGTTGAGTCGCTCGGATCGTATGGCAAAATACAACCAATTACTTCGCATTGAAGAAGAATTAGGCGATTTAGCAGTCTACGGATATAAAAAATAAGAAAAAATGTCAGCGTTATAACTGACATAATTTATGGAAAATAGAAGCCACCTGTCATATGGGTGGCTTTTTTTATTTGAGAATTTCAGGTTTTTTTACGAATAAAATCCGCTTCGTTAATACGCGTTAAGCAGAAAAAAGAGAGTCTTAAAAATCGAAAAATTACAACCCAATTTTTATTTGATGGTACAAACTTTGTTTATTTTCGAACCGAAATTCTATTTCAGGTTTTGGAAATCAAATAAACTATTAATTATAAAATTGGAAAATATGAAAGCAACAAAAAGAATGAAAATGCTCAGCTTTTTCGGTTTAGTCGTAGCTGTGAGTGTAGCAACTAATCTAACAACAACTGATCCACTCGGTAAAGAACCGGATGGGTTTAAAGGACAGGAGAATAAAGTCCCGGCAATGTATGCTAAGTATTCGAGGGCTTCAAGCGGAGTTGGAACTGATTTTACGGTTGCGGCTGAGTCTTCAGTACATGCCGTTGTTCACGTAAAAACCAAAACTCCCGTACAACAAATGCAAATGCAACAGTTTGGTTTCCCCAATGATCCATTTTTCCAATATTTCTTTGGACAACCGGGTCAAGGGCAGCGTCAACAAAAACAACAGGAAGAGCCAATGCAGGAAGCTGCTGGTTCAGGTGTGATTATTTCTAATGACGGTTATATTGTGACAAATAATCATGTGGTTGATAAATCAAAAGAAATTGAAGTGACGCTAAATGATAAACGAACTTTCAAGGCCAAATTAATTGGTGTTGATCCAAGCACGGATATTGCACTGATAAAGATTGAAGCAGAGAAATTACCAGTTATCGTTTTTGGTAATTCTGATTCGTTGAAAGTAGGAGAGTGGGTGTTAGCGGTGGGTAATCCATTTAATTTGACTTCTACGGTCACTGCGGGTATTGTTAGTGCTAAAGCCCGAAACATCAATATCATAAATTCGCAGATGAAAATTGAGTCGTTTATTCAGACAGATGCTGCTGTAAATCCGGGAAACAGTGGTGGAGCTTTGGTGAATACAAAAGGTGAGCTTGTTGGAATAAATACAGCCATAGCTTCTACTACAGGTGTTTATGCTGGTTATTCATTTGCTGTGCCTGTAAGTATAGTGCAAAAAGTAGTGGCTGATATTCGTCAATATGGCGTAGTACAACGTGCTATGTTAGGGGTTGAGATTAGCGATATTAATTCTCAATTGGCTAAAGATAAAAAGCTTAAAACGCTTGAAGGTGCTTATGTTGGAAAAGTTACCGATAATTCAGCTGCAAAAATAGCAGGGGTAAAAGAGGGCGATGTTATTAATAGCGTAAATGGTGTTCAGGTTAAGTCTGTGGCTGAACTGCAAGAGCAAGTTAGCCGTTATAGTCCGGGTGACAAGATAACGATTACTGTTGTTAGAAACGATGCGGAAGAGAAACTAAACGTTGAACTTAAGAATCGTCAGGGAAATACTGAAGTGGTGTCATCCGGAAATAATACAGATATTTTAGGAGCTACTTTCAAAGAAATTCCAGAAAAAATCCGCCAGCAATTAATGCTAAGCTATGGAATAGAAGTAAAGTCTTTGAGTAAAGGAAAATTTGCCGATGCAGGTATTAAACCCGGATTTATTGTGTTGAAAATCAATAATCAGGCTATCCGTACAGAGGCAGATGTTCAGTCGGCACTTTATGCTGCCATAAATAATGGTGAGTCTGAAAAGGTGTTTTACATTGCGGGAGTTTACCCTAGTGCTAAAGTGACCTATTATGCTATTAATCTGGCAGACGAAAAATAGGTATAGTTAGTTTAAACTAATATAAAAAAAGACAGGTTCAACAATGTTTGAACTTGTCTTTTCGTTTTATCTACAAAAGAGAACAATTTCAGATATTATGCGTTTTAATTTCGAATTTGTGCTATTCTGACAGAGTTTTTATTGTAATCTTTACATAACTGTTGTCTTGTGTTATTTATAGTTTAAAATACTTGGAGTTGCTAAACTTACTCACTAATAATTTGTTATGGTATTAATGATTGCATAATTCTTTTTGTTGTTTTTCGTTTTGTAATACCGAAAAAAACAACTACTTTTGCAAGCTAATTTTCATCAATAAAATGAGACAATTAAAAATTACCAAATCAATCACGAATCGTGAAAGTGCATCGCTTGACAAATATTTGCAAGAGATTGGACGAGAAGATCTTATCACTGTTGAAGAAGAAGTTGAGTTAGCTCAACGGATACGGGCAGGTGACCGGATAGCGTTGGAAAAACTTACACGTGCTAACTTACGTTTCGTTGTTTCGGTGGCAAAACAGTACCAAAATCAAGGCCTCAGTCTACCAGACTTAATTAATGAAGGCAACCTTGGACTGATTAAAGCGGCCGAAAAATTCGATGAGACACGTGGATTCAAGTTTATTTCGTATGCTGTATGGTGGATTCGTCAATCTATTTTGCAGGCTTTGGCTGAGCAATCACGTATTGTACGCTTACCGTTGAACCAAGTAGGATCATTAAACAAAATCAACAAAGCTTTCTCTAAGTTTGAACAGGAAAACGAACGTCGTCCATCGCCAGAAGAATTGGCTGATGTGTTAGACATTCCTGTTGACAAAATTGCTGACACAATGAAAGTATCAGGCCGTCATATTTCGGTGGATGCTCCCTTTGTTGAAGGAGAAGACAATAGCTTGTTGGATGTAATGATTAACGATGATTCTCCGAACGCTGACCGTGTTTTAATCAACGAATCACTATCTAAAGAAATTGAACGCGTACTGGCATTTACTTTGTCAGACAGAGAGCGTGATATTGTGAAAAAATTCTTTGGAATTGGTGTGGCTGAAATGACACTGGAAGAAATTGGCGACGAATTTGGCTTAACACGTGAACGTGTTCGTCAGATTAAGGAAAAAGCGATTCGCAAATTGAGACCAAACGCTAAAAGTAAATTATTAAAAGGATTTTTAGGATAATCAGAACGATAGTACGATTTTCTTAAAACATAAAAGGAGCAGCTTCGTTGAAGTTGCTCCTTTTATGTTGAATAAATGTCTTCTGCTAAAAAAAGTTTGCTAAAAATCTATTTCGTTGAAAACGTCATTGAATTTGCCTCTTTGTGTTATACAAGTGTTTTTGTAACAGATGTAGCAAATACTTATGTAGTGCAAAACTATCTCATGGCTGCCGAAAATACCCTCTCACTCTCTTCAAACGAATAGATTCGCCTAAAGGTGGAAAGACTAAAGCTACTAACATTCCAAAGGTTTGATAAGAGCTGATAAAATAGAAATCCCCTCAAAGTTTTTAATGCTTTGAGGGGATTTTTATTTAGTGTAACTCAAATATTTTTGAGGTGCCGCAATTAGAGTTTTTCACGACTAATATACTTCCATTTCAAAGTGCTATTGTCAACTCGTTGGTATTTATATCTGTAGTTGACAGTTGAACCTGTGCTAGGAGTAGTGGTAGTAAATTCAGAATAAATACCAGTTGTCACATAGCAATATTGATCAATTCCACTGACTTGAGGTAGGGCATTAGGGTATTTTAATCCTAAATAAATGGCTAGTCCCTCTTCTGTACGTTGTGTAAGTTGAGCTACCTTTTGTTCAACGGTGGTAAGTGCCGCATATGATGGATCCTTTTTTCTGTCTACATCATTCCATGATATATTACCATGATAAGCGTCAAACCCATAATAAAATTCATATTCCAATGCAGTGCCGTAATATCCAAGTAATGACGCAGTCGTAGCACCTTGGTTAGCTTTTACGTAGTTTAATACTAACATGTAATCATCAGCATCAGTCAGTCCTTTTTTCATGGTTACATTTATTGTCGGATCAAACATCCACTCTTTACCATTGAAAACGTATTGTTCTGCTGCATTGCCCCAGTTTTGACCATCAAAAGTTAGTATTCTATACTGCCTTTTTGTAGCTTTATTAGAATCATAGTATACATAACTAACTACCTTAACAGTGCCTGATACTGCGTATGGACATTTTGTTTTTAAATAAGTGTTTAGATAGGTAATAATTGATGATATACTAGATGACATGTTTTTATATTGACCAGGTTGGTTGGTCCCTGTACCCATCTGAATATAATCTGCAGTTGTCAGTGTAAATCGGTCAGTAGCAGGTATTGCAGTGGTATCACCATTATCAACGTTATTATAGATTACCTTAACTGTTGATCCTTTATCAGTGTAAAGATACTTGCTATTTAATAAGACTGGAATATAATCAGCTCCTTTTAATTGAGAATTCAATAACTTATTACTGCCGACATAAGTAGCATTAATATAGGGAGTCTCTGATGTTAATCGAGTGTTTAATCGAGCTATTGTCGTATTAATCGAAATCGAATCATCATGATTTGCTGTTTTAAGTTTTGTTTTAAAATTTGCAATTGAATCTGTCACAGGTTTCTTTATCGCATTTGCAATGGTTGTATAATCAGCATCTGTCATTGTATACGTGTAGCTCACCACATTGGTTGGGTTTGCTGCATCTTTATAACCAGGGAAATTATGTTCATTATAATCTTCGGAACAAGAAGAAAGTAAGGCTATAACAGCCAAGCTTAGTATAAAATATATCTTTTTCATTGTTTATATTTTGTATTAAATGAATGACTCTATTTAAAATTTAATCTTTAAAGTGGTTGACCATGTACGACCAAAACCATAAAATACCTGTGCGGTTTTAGAATCATGACTAGTTCCGTCAGTAGCATCAGCTATGTATGCAAGATCTAGTAAATTGTATACATTACCAATCAATGAAGCATCAAATCCGCCAATTTTAAAGTGGTAATTAGCGTTAAAGTCAAAGGTTACTGCATCTGGAATCATCCAAGGTTGAGCTACAGCTCCTGTAGTAAAGTTAACTGAATATCCGGAATAATTTCTACCCATGTAGTTAGCATCAAGACCCAAACGGAAACCTTTTAGAATTTGATAGTTAAATCCAAGTGCAGCGGTTGTTTGTGCAGAGTTACCTACGCGAATGCCTTTTTGATTTACACTGATTGAATCAGGTTTGCTTGTCACTTGGAAGCTTGCATTTACAGGTTGTCCATTTGCGTTAAATAAATAACCGGTAACATTGTTTTGCCACTTCCAGTCTCCCAACGAAACCATACCTGTTATTTCTAAGTCATTTGTTGGTTTCGATTTAAAATCAAGCTCTAAACCTTGGTGTAAAGCGTTTACCCCTTTTAGATTTACATAAATAATTTCAGAAGTACTGGTATATGCTTTGTTCATTGTTTTGTCAATCCAATTGGTACGATATGCATTCAGGTTAGCCGTAAAGTATTTTGAACGGAAACCATAACCAAGTTCAGCAGAAAATGCTTTTTCGTTTACAGCTCCTTTGTTTATATCATTACTAACGGATGAAGATACAAATACACCTCCCGAGAAAAATGGAGCACGAGAAATATAACCAATATTAGCAAATACATTTTGGTGGTCGTCAATGTTGTAGTTAGCACCACCTTTTGCTGTATAGCCAGTGAAGTTAACGGTTTTTGAACGTTCGTTTCCTGCTGCATAATAAAAGCGGTCATAGCGCCAGTTTGAAGTATTTGATCCGGAAAGTGAAACAAATGCACTTAATCCGTTTTTGTTATACTCAGCTTGTCCAAAAAGACCTTCGCTTGCTACAAACCCATCGTAGTCGCGATAAACTACATCACCAACCTTTAGTTTCTTCGTAGAACCGGTGATTGAATTGTCGATAAAGAAGCTACCACCATATAAATCGGTGATTTCATTCGTGTGAGTCCCTTTGTAGTATCTTAAGTCTAGTCCACCATAAACATCAATGTCTTTACCAATTTTAGTGGTATAGGTTGATAATAAACCAGTCCATACGTGTTTGTTGATAGAAGTCGACATTGCCATTTTAGATCCATTGACATTGTTTACATTCTGTGAGTAGATAGTTGCATAGTCAAATGTTCCATCAGCATCACGGAAAAGCGTATTTGGCTTTCCTGTAGTTGATCCGTACCAGTTAGCCTTGTTGCTTTCGGCATTTGCCTGACCTGACCAACCACCACCATTACCTAGCGAAAGGTAAAGAGCTGTAGAAAGACTTGATTTGTCATCAATTGTCCAGAAGTGATTTAATGAAATCTGAGGTTTGTGATAGTAGTTGTACGATGATACTTTGCGTTGACCATTCATATCGAAACCATACGATGCATTGTATTTATATTTTAATGGTTGTTTTTGCCATTCATCTATATATAATCTGTCGCTAGAGTTTCTTTGGTTGTGCCATTGAGGAGCTCCAAAAGCAGTGAATGACAACTGATGAGCATCATTAATCTTTTTCGATATATTTAAAAAGTAAGAATATCCTTCAAATTCGGTTCCTTGAATATACCCATTTCCCGATGTTTTAGCCCCCAATAAGCTAATAGCCCAATTGTTTGCAGTTAGTCCTGTTGATACAGCAAAGGTGATTTTCTCATAACCGTCATTACCAATTCCATAAGAAGCCGAACCTCCTTTGATAGCATCTGTTGAGCGAGTTACCACATTGATAGAACCTCCCAGCGAAGGTGCAGCTACTTTCGAAGCTCCCAATCCGCGTTGAACCTGCATCGAGCGAGTTACGTCAGCAAGTCCAGCCCAGTTTGACCAATAAACAGTACCATTTTCCATGTCATTCATAGGTACACCATTAATCATGGTAGCTGTATTGGCGGATTCAAATCCACGAACAGTTACACGGGAATCACCATATCCACCACCTACTTTAGTTGCATAAATACCAGGTGAAGATTTTAAAATTTCGGGAAATTCTTGAGTTCCCAATTTATTCTCAATAACCAATGGCTCTATAACTGAAAGAGCCACGGGAGTTTTACGACGTATAGCAACCGAAGATGTTACCGTAACGTCATTTAAACCAATTGCTTCACTTTCAAGCGAAATGTCACCAAGATTTGGCTCGCTGGTTGAAACTTCTAATGTTTTTGATGTGTAACCAATGTAGTTGATTACAATTTTTTGTTTTCCTGAAGGTAGTTTTATCGCAAAACTCCCATCGAGTGAAGTGGTTACTGCTGCGCCTGTTGAGGGGCATAGAATGCTGACTCCAATCAGTGTTTCACTTGTGGCTTTGTCTACCACAACTCCCTTCACTAATCCTTGCGAAAACGATAGCTGAGCAATCATTATCACAACAAATAACGAAATAACTTTTCTCATAAAGTTGCTGAATTAATTAAACTTGTTTTTAAATTTATAATTATTGCAAATATAAGCTATTTGGTGTTAATCTATGTTTCAAATGAATGAATATTTATCAACAATATATGCGTTGTTTTGGTGAAAGTGACATATTAACAGACTTGTGTTGGGGTTGAGTTTCATATTAAAACAATACTTGCTTATTTTGTTTTCATATTGCTTGTTTTTGCTTGAATTTTATTGAAAATTGATAAATGCTTGCTTGGGAGTGATAGATGTTAAATATTCGTTTAGTTTGTTGATTGATGAAAAATATCGAATCAATAAACTTACAAACTATTTGTTTACTTGTTTTAAGCAACTTGAATGTTGGATTGTAAAGGCTATTTAGTTGAAAAAATACTATCTTTGCTGGGTTTTAATAAATTGATTTAAAGAAAATGGATAGTAAAAAGAAATTTATGCGCAAAGCCATTGCTTTGTCCATTGAAAATATTCAAAATGGTGGAGGTCCATTTGGAGCCGTGATTGTAAAGGATGGTAAAGTAATTGCAACAGGTGTAAACAGGGTGACAGCCAACAATGACCCCACTGCTCATGCTGAAGTGACGGCCATTCGCAAAGCTTCTAAAAAACTTGGAACTTTTGATTTAGCTGGCTGTGAGATATATACATCATGCGAACCTTGCCCTATGTGTCTAGGGGCCGTTTACTGGGCACATCTCGATAAAATGTACTACGGTAACACAAAAACAGATGCCAAGAACATTGGTTTCGATGATTCGTTTATATATGACGAGATTGACTTAAAGCCCGAAAACAGAAGGGTAGAAACAACTCAGATATTACCAGACGAAGCCATTAAAGCCTTCGAGACTTGGGCAAAAAGTGAAGATAAGATTGAATATTAAAACAACCTTGGTCTACTGATAACAGCATTTGAATGTAGACCATAGATAAATTAGATAACCAAGACTGTTGCCAAATGAATGGTGACAGTGGACTAAACAACAAATTTTGACTCTTTCCGACTTTCAACAACTCTATGCCCATCATCCGCAAGTGTATGCACTTATAAACTGGGCTGAATCACTCGAACAGAATTTAAAAATTTCCGGTTTGAGCGGTTCGTCATCTTCCTTAGTCATTGCATCGCTCTTTAAGGCCAATCCTCACACGCATATCATTGTGCGCGACGATGCCGATGATGCAGCCTATTTGTACAACGATTTGAAACAAATGCTGGGGCAGGAGGAGGTGTTCTTTTTCCCATCCTCGTTCAAAAAAGCCATCAAACTCTCACAACTAGATGCTGCGAATGATATACTGCGCACAGAAGTGTTGAACAGGCTGGCCAATATGTCGGCTGCACCTTGTGTGGTGGTTACCTATCCGGAGTCGTTGATGCAAAAAATGGTTTCGGCACAAAGCATGAAAACACGCATGTTACGTATGAATGTCGGCGAAAATCTGGGCATTGATTTCGTGGTGGAAATGCTGACGGAATATAAATTTGAACGTGTCGACTTTGTGTATGAGCCGGGGCAGTTTTCGGTGCGCGGTAGCATTGTTGATATCTTTTCGTATGCTAACGAATTGCCGTATCGCTGCGATTTTTTTGGTGATGAAATAGAGTCCATTCGTGTATTCGACATTGAAACTCAGCTATCTAAAGAAAAAAAGACAGAAATTATAATAATTCCTGATTTACAGCGAGATACGGCATTGCCGCATGTGTCTTTCTTTGATTTTGTTGCTGCGAATGGCTGGTTTAGCTTTATAAATGTAGCATTTGTGCGCGAGCGGATTAATCAGCTTTATAATGAGGCACTTGTAAAAGCGAACGAAGTTGAACATAAAACTCCAACCTTGGCTAAGACTCAAATTACAGGTGATGAGTTTATTGATCAAGTCCAAAAATTCCGCAAAATAGAGTGGGGGACAACATCTTATTTCCAGACAAAAACAATCCTAAAGTTCAATACTTCACCTCAACCAATTTTCCACAAGAATTTCGATTTAGTAGCCGAAAATCTGAAGCAAAAACAGAATGAAGGCTATGTGCTTTACATGTTAAGCGACAGTGTAAAGCAAACTGATCGTATTGCAGCCATTTTTACCGATCGTGGCGATGACATTGCCTTTCAGCCCATTAAAAATACGTTGCACGAAGGTTTTATCGACCATGATTTGTCGCTGCTTTGCTATACAGATCATCAGATTTTCGACCGTTTCCATAAATTTCAGCTTAAAACTGACAAAACACGTCTGGGTAAGGTGGTAATGACACTCAAAGAGCTGAATCAGTTTCAATTGGGTGATTACATGGTGCATGTGGATCATGGAGTTGGAACTTTTGGAGGCTTGGTTCGCACCAATGTAAATGGCAAGATGCAGGAAATGGTGAAGCTCATTTATAAGGATGATGATATCATTTTTGTAAGTATCCATGCCTTACACCGTATTTCGAAATATAAAGGAAAAGAGGGTGAAGCACCGCGTATAAATAAGCTTGGTTCAGGAGCTTGGGAACGCTTAAAGGAAAGAACTAAATCGAAGGTGAAAGATATTGCACGTGAGCTTATTAAGCTCTATGCAAAACGTAAAGCCGAACAAGGATTTCAGTACTCGCCCGATAGCTATTTACAACAGGAACTGGAAGCTTCGTTTATCTACGAAGATACTCCCGATCAGGTAAAAGCCACTGCCGATTTGAAAAAAGATATGGAGTCGACCTTACCAATGGACAGATTGGTTTGTGGCGACGTTGGGTTTGGAAAAACTGAAGTGGCAATCCGTGCTGCATTTAAAGCGGTTACCGATAGTAAGCAGGTGGCTGTTCTTGTGCCAACAACCGTATTGGCTTTGCAGCATTATAATACGTTTAAAGATCGTTTAAAGGATTTTCCATGTACAATTGAATATCTGAGTCGTGCGCGGACAGCTAAGCAAACCAAGGAAGTATTGGAGCGTTTGGAGAAAGGTGAAGTCGATATTCTGATTGGAACGCATAAATTGGTTGGAAAAAGTGTGAAATTCAAAGATTTGGGTTTGCTGATTATTGACGAGGAACAAAAATTTGGTGTAACGGTAAAGGAAAAGCTTAAGGAAATGAAAGTGAATGTGGATACGCTCACTATGACGGCAACGCCGATTCCGCGTACGTTGCAGTTTTCGTTGATGGGAGCACGCGATTTGTCCATTATCAATACACCACCGCCTAATCGTTATCCGGTACAAACCGAGATTCATTTGTTTGACGAAGATGTAATTCGTGAAGCTATTCAGTTGGAAATGAACCGAAACGGACAGGTTTTCTTTGTGAATAATCGCATTCAGAGCATTTACACTATGGAAGCTATGATTAAGAGGTTGGTTCCGGGTTGTAGAGTGGCTGTTGGTCATGGACAAATGCCACCGGATAAACTTGAAGAAATTATTGTTGATTTTATTGATTATGAATATGATGTGCTGGTTGCAACCACCATTATTGAATCTGGAATCGATATTTCTAACGTAAACACTATAATAATCAATAGTGCACAGAATTTTGGATTGAGCGATTTGCACCAATTACGCGGTCGTGTTGGACGTAGTAACCGCAAAGCCTTTTGTTACTTGCTGGCACCGGAGATGAGTTTACTCACACCTGAAGCCCGCCGACGATTGCAAGCTTTGGAAACTTTTGCCGAACTGGGTAGCGGATTTAATATAGCCATGCAGGATTTGGATATTCGTGGTGCTGGAAACATGCTGGGAGCGGAGCAGAGCGGCTTTATTGCCGACCTTGGTTACGAAACTTACCAGAAAATTCTGAACGAAGCTGTTCATGAGTTGAAAGACGAAGAGTTTGCCGACTTGTATGCCGATGAGCGTGCCGCCAATGAATCAACTACAGCTTTTGTAACTGATTGCCAGATTGATTCCGATTTAGAAGTGCTTTTCTCTAATGATTATATCGAGAATGTATCGGAACGTATCAGCCTCTATCGCGAATTAGACAGTATTGCAAATGAAGCAGAGTTGTTGGAATTTGAAAAACGATTAGAAGACCGTTTTGGTAAAATTCCGGCAGAGGGTCAAAGTTTGATGTTGGTAGTCCGTCTACGTTGGTTGGCCATGTATTATGGCGTTGAAAAACTTGTGTTAAAAAATGAGCGAATGACTGCGTTCCTTGTCTCAAATCCACAATCGGCATATTATCAATCTGAACCTTTTGGTCGATTGCTACAATATATGACAACTCATCCTCGAAAATGTCAGCTCAGAGAGCAGAATATGCGCCGTTCGGTAGTGTTTTCCGAAGTGCGAACTGTGGAAAAGGCCTGGGAAATACTTTCAGAAGTTGGAAAATATTCTAATTAATCTCAGTATCTAGTTAAATTGATCGGAGCGTATGAAGAATGTTTTCTTACTTTCTTCGAATTTGGAATACTAAATAAAATAGGGACAATTATTCCTAGACTATAACTTGAAAATTAATGCAGGAGATAACAATAGAGGATATTTATTGAGAGGGAGGAGAGTTTTGAGGATGAAAAAACCGCATTGCCATTAGTTGAGAAAACTCCTATAGAATAGGATTTGAGGTGTCAGTTCTCGTTGTAATCTGCCGTCCACTATGGATACCCGAAGGCGCAGCCCGCCATTAAAAACCATACACTACTCGTTAATTTTTTAACGTTGAGTTTTCCAATCTCAGAACAATGCGGTCGTTTTTCTTTTCTA
>Ga0302213_1000529_pt1 | contig 20970 bp, 18 predicted proteins | sample II_Fen_N1_2_FD_194583 | JGI IMG/M metagenome (GOLD analysis project Ga0302213, IMG submission 194583) | Peat permafrost microbial communities from Stordalen Mire near Abisko, Sweden - II_Fen_N1_1 | ecosystem: Environmental > Terrestrial > Soil > Wetlands > Permafrost | place: Sweden: Abisko...
TTGCACAGGAAGTATAAATCATGTGTTTTGGCTTGGATCCGATAAAAAGTTGCCTAATATCAAGATTTTTCATTTTGATGGTAAGTCTATTAATATTGGCAATGCGAATGAAAATGTTTACGATAGCGTAAAAATAAAGGGTTTGAATCCTTCACAATTTTATATTTATACATTAATCTGGTCGCCAAAGGAATTAATTTGGATGATTAATAATTTGGAAGTGTATCGTACGGTAAGTAATGTTCCTAAAGAAGATATGTATTTGGCATTCAATTCGTTTATCTCGGAAAAACAACATGGTGGCATCGGAAATATTGAAGTGGATTGGGTAAGGGTTTACGAAAGATAGGATATTCCAATGTGACAACAGGCTTTGTTCCGAAATATACGCTGATTGACAAGCATATATTGTCCAAATTTTAAAGAAAATGATTTCTATAATAATATGCTCAAGAAGTAGTCAAATTTCTTCTTCACTCATAGAAAATATCAGGCAAACAATTGGTTGTGAATACGAGTTGATTGTTGCTGATAATTCATCGAATCAATACAGCATTTTTTCTGCTTACAACTGGGGAATAAGCCAAAGCAAATTCCCATATTTGTGCTTAATGCACGATGATATTGAATTTGTTACGAAAAATTGGGGACTTAAAATTTTAGATTATTTAAGTACACCGAATATTGGTTTTATCGGAATTGCCGGAGGTCAGGCAGTATTGAGAGTTCCGTTTGATTGGACATCATATAATCCGTTTTGCAATATAATTCATGTTTATTATTCTGCTGATAAAAAGCTTATTACGGAAAATAAAATTCTTCCCAAAATACCCTCAATAACCATACAATCTGTTGTAACGTTGGATGGAGTTTTTCTTTGTGCACGGCGTGAATTGTTTAATGAGATTAAATTCGATGAAAGTTTTAATGATTTTCATTGTTACGATTTGGATATTACGACTCAGGCTTTTGTCAAAGGTTATAAGAATTGTTTCGTACATGACATTGACATAAAACATTTTTCCATGGGTAAATTTGATAAAACTTATATTATTTCTTTGTTGCGCTTTCAGAATAAATGGAAGCATCTACAACCGATTTTTGAAAGTTCTGTTACCAAAGATGTAATTACTAAAGTTCTATATAAATCTGAACGTTATGCATTGCTCAGGTTGAGAAAACGAATGGTTCGCACCGGGATGCCCGATAAAGAAATTTATTTCCACATTAAGCACTACACGCGACTAACCGGATCGTGGAGAGATAAACTGTTACTGATTTTTCTACCATTGGATGTGATTTTTATTCGCCTGACATCCATTCTCCGAAAAAAAATGATTTATCAAATCGGATATAAATAGTTCTGGAAATGAAAAGGATATGTGCTATAACCATGGCCAGAAACGATGACTTCTTTTTGGAGCGTTGGATTGAGTATTACGGCTTGCAACTCGGGAAGGAGAATCTTTATATTCTTTTGGATGGAACTGACCAGAAAATTCCTCAAAACGCAGGATACTCAAACGTGAGTCATTACGAAAGGGTGGATGGGCAAGTGGCCGCAGCTGACAGAGGACGAATTCATCTAATTTCAAATAAAGCTTCTGAATTACTTAAAAAATATGATCTGGTAATTGGTGCAGATGTGGATGAATTTTTAATGGTTGATCCACGTTGTCGGAAAACTCTTTTGGAGTATTTAAGCCAACTGAAAATTCGGACTTCCGTATCAGGTCTTGGTATTGATGTCGGTCAGAAATTAGGAGAAGAATCGAAAGTAAATCCTCAATTGCCACTGTTATCGCAGCGTCAGTACGCCCTGGTTTCTTCGCGTTACACCAAAGCTTCAGTGATTGCTGCACCCGTGGAATGGGGTTCGGGCTTTCACCGAATCCGAAATCACAATTACAGCATCGACCGGAATTTGTACCTCTTTCATTTTGGATGTGTGGATATGGAAATGCTGGAACAAAAACTGAAAGATAACGACAAACTTCTGACCGGGTGGGAGCGGCATTTGAAAAAGCGAACAAAAACCATCGAGCTGGTAACCCGGAAAACTGCCCGTAATGCAGATACTTACCTTCCTTTAGCCAGGATTTTCCAGACGATTTTCCGTCCGCTCTTTGCCTGGAACAAACCAACCATGGCTTGCTGGAAATTGGTGGTGAAAATTCCTGAACGTTTTGGAAATCAGTCGTTGTGCTGAGATGTAAAAGCTTTGAACCCTGACAAGAATGAAACAATCTCTGATAAAGTTTTTTAATGCTTATTGGCTGAAAGAATATATCCTGCTCTGGAAATATTATAAACTTTCCTTTGCTCCGGCAAAAAGGCCGTTGTTGGTATCGGTGATTGACCACAGGCGTAATTGTCAGGGACTTACCGACCGTTTCAAGGGCATTGTTTCGGTTTATGCACTTGCCAAAGCCATGAACATTGAGTATAAATGTATTTTTACTCATCCGTTTTTGCTTTCGGAGTTTTTAGTTCCTAATCAATACAACTGGCTTCCGGAAGCTGATGAGCTGAGTGACTCATTGACGGATGTCCGCTTTCGGATTATGCGGAAAGAACCGAGTGTAAAGCGGTTGATGAATATTCTGCCGTCCCGCAAACAAGTGCTTGTGTATGCCAATATCGATTATTTGGAGCAAATAAATCAGGCGTTTAACTGCCAATTTACGTGGGGTTCGCTATTCAATGAGCTTTTTATTCCCAACGAAAGACTGCAAAAGCAACTGGATTATCATTTAAACATTATAAAACCGGGAGAGTACATTGCCTGTGTTTTCAGGTTTCAAACCTTGTTGGGCGATTTTCAGGAATACCATTATAAGTCGTTGTCCAACAGTGAAGAACGTGAACAACTTTTGAAAAAAAATGTTGATGAGTTATTAAAACTTGTACAAGCAGAGCAGTGTACAGTGCTTGTAACTTCTGACAGTTCAACCTTTATAGAAGCAGTTTCACAATACGAATCAATTTATACCCTTCCTGGCAAAGTCGTTCACATGGATTGCATTACGGATGAAAAAGATGAAGTGTACTTGAAATCGTTTGTTGACTTTTTTATGTTATCAAAGGCTCGAAAAGTGTATAGCATGGGTACCAAGCAAATGTACCCGACTGCCTTTCCGTTTTATGCTGCTAAGATAAACGATGTTCCTTTTGAGCGAATTTTAATTGATTAATTTCTACCGGATGAAGGATTCTCATAACGATATCGACGTTGTAATTACCTGGGTGGATGGAAACGATCCCATTCATAAGCAGAAAATGCAGCCTTATCTGACCGGGTTTAGTCGTGTGCCCGATGATTTGGCGGGGCCGACACGCTTTCGTTCGGAAGGAGAGATATTTTATTGCGTGGCTTCCATCCTTCGGTTTGCGCCTTTTGTCCGAACTATTTTCGTGGTGACCGACCAGCAAAATCCCCAGTTGGATAAATTCATTCAGCAAAATTTCCCGGATACCCGCGTTCGTTTGCAAATTATCGATCATTCGGAGATTTTTAAAGGAATTGAGACTTGTCTGCCTGTTTTCAACAGTATTTCCATTGAAAGTTGTTTGTACCGAATTCCCGGCTTGAGCGAGAACTTCGTTTATTTGAATGATGATTTCGTCCTGATCAGACCGATAAAAGATACCGACTGGTTTTCGGAGAATAAAGCGATTGCTTACGGATACTGGCGGAGCCTTCGAATGGATTGTTTTTTGAGTTTTATCAAACCCCGAAAGAACGGGCACAAGCCTTTTGGCTACAAGGATTCTTTAATCAATGCCTCCATAAGTATCGGACATAAAGGAAAATATTTCTACATGGAGCATGCGCCACTACCGCTGAAAAAGAGTATATTTGAACGCTTTTTTGCAGAAAACCCGGACTTGCTGGTGGCTAATGTTTCGCATAAGTTCAGAAACGAGAAGCAGTTTAATCCGCAGGCGCTGTTTTATTTACTGGCCACGAAGGCAGACGAATGTGTGATGAATGACCGAAAGGTAGCTCTTTTTATGAAGCCGGTAGGGAGAGGCGAAGCTTACGTGGATCGAAAAATAAATGCTTACTGGCAGGATGAAAGGCTGAAATTCTGTTGCATCGAATCCATTGATATGGCTACAAATGCCGACCGCGAGAAACTGTTTAACTGGCTTGGGAAACTGCTGGAAATTAAATTCTGATTGAAACGTATGAAGATATTTTTTGTCATAAAATCGCTGCATGCGGCTGCCGGAACGGAGCGCGCCACCATTGCTGTTGCCAATGGTTTGGCCGGACGGAATCACGAAGTTGGGATCATTTCGTTTGTGAACGAAGGTGCGCCTTTTTTTGAAGTGCTTCCTGAGGTGCAATTGCTTTATTTATACGACAAAAAAGACAAACGTCCATCGCTTATCCGGGATTATTCGCGAAGGGTAAAGCTGCGGGCATTTTATAAACAATATAAACCGGACTTGATTATCATTGTCGGATCCGGACGATCGATGCTGAACATCCCGGCGGCGCGAGGCATCCGGAGTATTACCTGGGAGCATTTCAATGTCAATATTAACTGGCACTTGCTTCATCCGCTGTCTAAGAAATTAGCGGCCATGTATTCGGATGGTGTGGTTACGCTGACCAAGCAAGATGCTATCAATTTCAAGAACAAATACGGTGGACAAAAGGTGGTTTGCATTCCGAATCCGGTTACGATCAATAGTTCTGCTAAGTCGCCTTTGACCGAAAAAAGGGTTTTATGCATTGGCCGACTGACTCAGCAAAAAGGATACGATTATTTGATGGAAGCCTGGAGCAAGGTCGAAAGCCGGAAAAACGGTTGGAAACTGCGCATTATTGGTTCCGGGAAATTGCTGCCGCAAGTGCAGGAAAGCATCCGCCAATTGAATCTGGAGGATTCCATTGAGTTGATTCCGTCGACCGATAACGTGGTAAAACATTATCAGGAATCGTCCATTTACGTCATGTCGTCGCGTTATGAAGGGCTGCCGTTGGTTTTGATCGAAGCCATGTCCATGGGTTTGCCTATTGTTAGTTTTGATTGCGAAACCGGACCGCGCGACATTGTAACACATGATGTTACGGGACGATTGATTCCTCCTTTCGATACCGATAAACTGGCACAAGAGCTCGATGATTTGATGAACGATGCCCCGAGACGGGAACTATATTCGCAAAATGCATTGAAAAATGTGGAGAAATTTGAAACTGAAAAAATTCTGGATCAATGGGAACTGTTATTCAAACAACTTAAAACCAAATGAAAGTCAGCGTTTTAATGCCAACCTACAACCACGAACCTTATATTGCTCAGGCAATTGAGAGTTTTTTGGCTCAGCAATGTGATTTTGCGCTGGAATTGCTTATTGGAAATGACGCTTCGACCGACAATACCCTGGAAATTGCCCGGCAGTATGCAGCTTCCAATTCCGGAAAAATTAAACTGATTGAGCATAAAACCAATATCGGATTGTTGCGGAATTATAAATCGTTGATTGATATAGCTCAGGGAGAATATTTTGCCATTCTGGAAAGCGACGATTACTGGATTGACCCGCTTAAACTTCAAAAACAGGTGGATTTTCTGGATCAGCATCCTTCGTATGGGATTTCTTACACGCAATATCAGCGACTTCGGGATGGTGTTCTTTCATCCCGAAAGGAAGATACCGAGGTGTTGTCGATTCATGCCAATAACCTGTACGAGCGTTTCTTACTCCGAAACATTATCAAATCGCCCACGGTATGTTTTCGCAGAAGTTTGTTTGAGAGATATTGCAATTTGGATGATTATATCCATCATGGTTTTCATACGTTCGATTATCCGGTGTGGCTGTCGCTTATTCGTCACTCCAATATTCACTATATTTCCACTCCCACAGCTGTTTATCGTTTTGTAAGTTCGTCCATAAGCAATAGTTCCGATTTGAATAAAAAACTTGATTTTGAAGCGAACGTGATTAAAATCAGACGGTATTTAATTTCAAAATATGGAAGCGGTCGGTTATCCATTTATCAGATTGTGAATCGCGAAACTATTGTAAAAGGGCGTTATGCTTACCGAAGCAAAGAATTTCTTACTTCCCTCGGTATTTTTATTCGGGGATTTGTTGGAAACGGGCTGAATTACGTGAAGAAAGAGATTCTGCAATTTTAGTTGTGTAATAATTTATTCCCTTGAAATTCAAAAAAATATATATTGAAATTACGAATAGCTGTAACTACCGTTGCAGCTTTTGTTTTCAATCGGAAAGACCTTCCCGGTTTGTTTCGCCAGAGGAGTTTGCCGTAATGGTGGATAAAATCCGTCCTTTTACCAATTACGTTTACCTGCATGTATTGGGCGAACCGCTTTTGCATCCGCAACTGGATGCTCTTTTGACCATAGCTTCTACCGCCGGTTTAAATATTAATATCACGACCAACGGTGGTTTGCTCGAACGGAAAAAGGAGATTCTTCTGAGGCATTCTATCCGGCAAATCAATATATCGTTGCACGATGCCGAAGAAAATGTGGCTCCCGATCAATGGCCGGATTATTTGAATTCCGTATTGACTTATGCAACCCAGGCAGCTCCTCACACGTATGTTTGCCTCAGATTGTGGAATACTTCCAATGCTTCCAGTAATGCTTTTAATTCTTTTTGTTTAAACCGGATTTCAGAAGAATTCGGTTTGCCGGAAGATAGCCTAAAAGAGGAAACAAACGGAAATGGGCTGAAACTGGCGGAACATGTGTTCCTGCAACGGGCTCCCCGTTTTGAATGGCCAGACGATGCGAAAGAGGGAAGTCAAACGCGTAAGAACTGTTATGCTCTACGCGACCATATTGCGATACTTTCGGATGGTAGGGTAGTGCCATGTTGCCTGGATGCCGATGCCAACATGAGTTTAGGGAATATCTTTACAGAAAATCTTTCGGACATTCTCCAAACCGAGCGGGCTATGAAAATAAAAAATGGATTCGAACAACGGAAGGTTGTCGAACCCATTTGTGCTACCTGCGGGTTTATTCTGTAAAACCTTTTGGAGTGCTGAGCACCCAAAAGCGTTTTGATTTTATTTATAGAAACTCTCATAGATGCTTCGCATTCTATGAGGTTTCGAGTTCCAACCCATCAAGCAATTCGACATACGTTTTAATTCCTTCCTCAATTTCACTGATCAGAATATATTCATCCGCTGAGTGCGAACGTGCTGAATTTCCCGGACCGATTTTCAGACTGGGGAACGACATCAACGCCTGATCGGACAGGGTGGGGGAACCAAATGTGTTCAGGTTCAGTTCCACACCGCGCTTAACTATCGGATGCTCCAGCGGTGTGGCGGTGGAACTCAGGCGGGTGGAACGGGCTTTCACTTCGCAACTCACTTGTTGACGGATTTCGGCCAGAATTTCTTCATTGGTGTACATTTCGTTGCTGCGCACGTCCACCACGAATGTACATTTATCGGGCACTACGTTGTGTTGCGTTCCGGCATTTATCTGCGTTACAGTCATTTTTACCGGCCCAAGTAAATGTGTTTGCTTCAGAAATGTATAGTTTTTAAACCATTCTATATCCGGCAGTGCTTTATAAATGGCATTGTCACCTTCGTTGCGGGCGGCATGTCCGGCAACGCCTGTTACCGTGCAATCAAGCACCATCAAGCCTTTTTCGGCAACGCCAAGTTGCATATTGGTTGGTTCGCCAACCAAAGCAAAATCAATTTTTGGCAGTTCTTTCAACAAGCTTTCCATCCCATTCTTTCCCGATATTTCTTCTTCGGCACTGGCTGCAAAAATAAGGTTGTAAGCTTGCTTTTTCTGAGTGAGCAGAAAAAATGCCTGAAGCAAACTCACCACACTGGCACCGGCATCGTTACTTCCCAGGCCGGTCAGTTTATCGCCTTCGATGCGGGGTATAAACGGATCGCTCACCCAACCGGAAACAGGTTTAACCGTATCGATGTGTGAGTTTAAGAGTATAGTTGGGCGGCTCGGATCAAAATCTGGACTTGAAATCCAGAGATTATTATCCTTGCGGGTAACAACATATCCCTTGATCTCAATATAGCGTTCCAGAAAATCGGCAGCGGCTTTTTCTTCGGTGCTAAATGAGGGTATAGCAATCAGTTGTTGTAGCAGTGCTACCGCATCGTTGGTTTCTTCTGTTATCATAAATTGTTTATGTTTCTTTCAGCTATTGAATCTGTCACAATTCTATTTTTGTTCCACCTTCGGTGTGAATCAAATCGGCGCGCGTAATTACTACTTGTTTTACTCCGGCATTCAGCGCTTCAAAAGAATTTTCCAGCTTGGGTATCATACCGCCTTGAATAATTCCTTCGTTTACATATTGCTCAAACAGAGCAGGAGTGAGGTTGGATATAACGCTTTCGTCATCATACTCGTTGGTCAATACTCCTTTTTTCTCGAAGCAGTACATCAACGTCACATCAAAATGCTTTGCCAGCGCTTTTGCGGCTTCACCTGCAATTGTGTCGGCATTGGTGTTGAGCAGATTGCCTTGTTTGTCGTGAGTAAGCGGTGCCAGTACCGGAACAACGCCTTTGGCAATTAAATCGGCCAGCAAACCGGCATTCACTTCTTTGACATCGCCCACGAAGCCATAATCCACTTCTTTCACCGGACGTTTTTCGGAGCGCATGTAGTTCATGTCTGCACCGGTCAAACCCAATGCATTTACACTAATGGCCTGCAATCCGGCAACAATTTGTTTATTTACCAATCCGCCATAAACCATGGTGACCACTTTTAATGTTTCTTCGTCGGTTATCCGTCGTCCGTTCACCATTTTGCTTTCAATGCCAAGCTTTGCAGCCATAGCAGTTGCCGAGCGACCACCGCCATGCACCAACACTTTATAGCCTTCTATCTTTGAGAAATCGGACAATAATTGTTTCAGGCTTTGAGTCTCTTCCACAATTTTTCCACCCACTTTTATAATTGTAAGTTTTTTCATATTCACCACTGAGGCACTAAGAACACAAATAATCACTAAGTTTGAAATCCCAGAGAAATAATTTTCTGTCTGTATTTTAGTGAATTAAGGGGCTTAGTGGGTATAATTTCTTTAAAATTTAATTAATGAATGTACTTCTTTTGCGTCGCTTAACCGCGACAATCCGTTCAGAAACGTAAGTTCGATAAGAAAACTTACGTAAACCGATTTAGTTGAGAATCTCTTGAGCAGTTGCAAGGCCGCATTGGCACTGCCGCCGGTTGCCAATAAATCATCATGCAGCAAAACTACATCATCCTCGTTTATAGCATCTTTGTGTATCTCCAGCGAATCTGTTCCATACTCCAGTTCATAATCTACTTTAAACGTTTCGGCAGGAAGCTTCCCCGGTTTGCGGAGCAAAATAAAACCGGCCCCGAGCTTGTAAGCCAGAATACTTCCCAGCACAAATCCCCGGCTTTCGACACCAACTACTTTGGTGATACCTTTGTCTTTATAATAATCATAAAGTTCATCTGCAATGAATTTCAGCACTTCGGCATCTTTCATGGCAGTAGTAATATCTTTAAATAAAATTCCCTGCTTTGGAAAATCCGGTATATCGCGGATAGATGCAGCTACTTGTTCTAAATTCATAATGCTACGTTTTCTAATAATCTTTTAATCACTACTTGAGCTGAGATCTCGCGGTTGGCAGCTTCGGGAATTACGATGGAACGTGGACCTTCAATCACCTCATCAGTCACAATCATATTTCGGCGAACTGGTAAACAATGCATAAATCGGGCATCGTTTGTCACTGCCATCTGACGGCTGCTCACCGTCCAGTTTGTATCTTTGCTCAATATTTGTCCATAGTTTGGATCCTGAAAAGCCGCCCAGTTCTTGGCATATACAAAGTCAGCACCTTCAAAGGCTTTCATCTGGTTGTATTCCACCCGTGCGCCACGTACAAACTGCGGTGCAAGTTCGTATCCTTCAGGATGTGTAATCACAAAGTCCACATCGGCTTCGTTCATAAAATCGGCAAACGAATTGGGAACAGCCTGCGGAAGTGCTCTCGGATGCGGAGCCCAGGTCAGCACTACTTTGGGACGTGGTTTTGTTTTATATTCTTCAATCGTAATCAGATCGGCAAAAGCTTGCAACGGATGCCCTGTGGCAGCTTCCATGCTGAAAACCGGTTTGCCGGAATATTGTATAAACTGATTAATAATTGTTTCCTGATAATCAAATTCCTTGCTTTCAAAATTGGCAAAAGCCCGCACGCCAATCACATCGCAGTAGCTCGCCATAACCGGAATGGCTTCCAGGATATGTTCGGGTTTATCGCCGTCCATCACCACACCGCGTTCGGTTTCTAATTTCCAAGCTCCCTGATTGATGTCGAGCACCATGGTGTTCATCCCGAGGTTCATTCCGGCCTTTTGCGTACTTAATCGGGTACGCAAACTTGAATTGAAAAACACCATCAGCAAAGTTTTATTCTCTCCGATATGCTTGTAGGCGTAACGGTTCTTTTTAATTTCTAATGCCTCTTTTACAGCTTCCTGCAAGTTACCGAGGTCTTTTACATTTGTATAAGTTTTCATCATAATCACCCCTAACCCCTAAAGGGGAATTAAGTTAGTATTGCTTTTATATAATTATCTATCAGTAAGTTTTAAACTAAAGACTCCTCAAACTTCCCTTTAGGCTTCGGCGTGAGCTTAGTCGAACGCTCATTCGAACGGGGCTGGGGGTCATTTCGGTTGCATGACAACCAGTGGCACAAGCATTTCTTCCATCGAAATTCCTCCGTGTTGAAAGGTATTTTTGTAATAGCTCACATAATGGTTGTAATTGTTTGGATACGCAAAAAAGTTATCGTTATAAGCAAAGATGTAAGTCGAACTCATATTTGGACTTGGCAACCCGACTTTCGAAGGTTGGGTTATTTCAAATACTTCTTTTTTGTTGTATGTCAAGCTTTTGCCAACTTTGTACCGCAAGTTTACATTCGTGTTTTTATCCCCAATCACTTTTATGGCATCATTAACCTGAATTGTGCCGTGGTCGGTGGTAAAAATCACCTTGTAACCTCGCTTGGCAATTTCTTTAAAGAGTTCGTAGGTTGGTGAATGTTTAAACCACGAAAGTGTCAGCGAACGATATGCTTCTTCGTCATTGGCCAGTTCGCGCATCATTTTCGACTCGGTTCGGGCATGCGAAAGCATGTCAATGAAATTCAGTACGCAGACATTCAGTTGATTGCCGTCAATGCGCGGCAATTGATCAATCAGTCGTTCACACGAAGCTGAATCGTTAATTTTGTGATACGAAAATGAATAGTTTTTCCGGTATCGTTGAAAAAGCGTTTGTAACAAATCTTTTTCATTCATATTCTTGCCTTCTTCGTCTTCTTCTTCCACCCAAAGATTGGGGAACATTTGCTGAATCTGATGTGGCATAAGGCCTGAGAAAATGGCATTTCGGGCATATTGCGTTGCAGTTGGCAAAATAGCACAATACAAGTCTTCTTCGTTGAACTGATAAAATTCGCTTAATAAATCGCGAATAATTTTCCACTGGTCATACCGGAAATTATCAACCAACACAAAGAAAACCTTCTCGCCGTTATCAAGCAGTGGAAATACTTTCTTTTTGAATAAATCGGGACTTATCAACGGACGCGAATCGGGGTTCTCAAACCAATCCTGATAATTTTTTCGGATAAATTTAGTGAAAGTGCTATTGGCTTCGGTTTTCTGCATCTGAAGCATTTCGTCCATGCCGTTATCGGTCTCGGCGAGCTCCAATTCCCAAAAAACCAGTTTCTTATACACTTCTACCCAATCGTTATAGGTGAGCGAATCGTTTATTTGCATTCCAATCCTTCCAAATTGAGATTGGTAGGTGGAAGTGGTATGCTCGGTTACAATTTCTTTTTTGTGAATATTTTTCTTCAGGCTGAGCAATATCTGGCTTGGATTTACCGGCTTTGTCAGGTAGTCGGCAATTTTGTTTCCAATGGCCATATTCATGATGTTTTCCTCTTCACTCTTGGTAATCATCACCAGCGGAACGTCCTGATCAATCTCTTTAATTTGTGCCAGTGTCTCCAAGCCGCTTAGTCCGGGCATATTTTCATCCAAAAAAATAATATCAAAAGTCTCTTTCTGACACAATTCTACCGCATCCTTGCCATTAGTGGTGGTGATGACTTCATACCCTTTCTCCTCGAGAAACAGGATATGAGGACGTAATAAATCAATTTCATCGTCGGCCCAAAGTATGCGGTCTTTTTTCATTTTTAATTATTCAGCAATTAAAGTACAAAGGTATTCTATTTCAAATAATACTCTTGCATAAATTCAAAATAAGTGCTCAACGCATTTTTCTGAACCACGGTGTTCAGATTTTTTTGTGATCCGAGCAAGTTTCGGTAATTGGAGCTTTTCAGCCCGTCAAACAGACTTTTTTCTTTTACCATTCGCAACAAGTACGATTTTGCTACTGCCGCATTACTTAAACTGCCAATGAGTATGAATTGTTGTCTGTCAACTGTTTCTAGCGAAACTTTCAGGTTCATTATACTGTAATTCTGACTGTTGTAAGCATCGAACGCAGCTTTTGTTTTGGCAAAATCAATTGTACCCGAAACAATAAGAATGCCTATGTAATGTGGTTCATCCGCCTTGTATCCAAACAAACCTTTGTACAACGGCACTTCGGGTTCTTTAGCTTTCGTTTCAATAAGTTGAACAGACGATGTTATAGCTTTCTGAATTGTATCTTTTTTGACAGCAATGTTTGTATTTTGATTTTGAACCGCTTTATTTACGGGCTTTAATGCTTGAACTTCTACTGGCTTATCCATTTTTTTGTTTTCAACTATCTGAGCCGGTTTGAGAGGTTCAGCTTTGGGCGGATTTACGGGAACAGAATTGTTTATTGTAACTTCTTTGGAAGTGATATTTTTTTCGGATTTTATTGTTGATTCCAGTTTGGTGATTTGTTGGTTTTTAGTACTTGAGCCAAGTTTTGACTGAAAAGCATAATAATCTTTCAAAGTCAGGTTGTTTCTAAGCAGGGCAAAATTTTCGTCCGAAATTATTACTTTTTCAACTTGATAATCAGCTAAAAGCTTAGTAATTGTTTCATCGCTGTTCAACGTACTGGTGTACCAATTGGCTTCATCGTAAGATTCAAAATTCGTTATGCAAAGCGCATTATGGACTGAATCCAGTTTTGAAACTTCCAGCTCAAAATCCTTAATCATAAATCGTGAAAAATTGAACGATGCGATATTGTATTGCAACTTGTTTATTTTCTCATTGCTCAATGAACCGACCAGCAGCAATCTGTGCCTTGTTTGTAGTTCGGTTGAAAAATGATTGGGTACGATTGTGTTTATTTCAGCATTTGTTTTTTCCTCCCGTCGGGTCAACAAAGTACCACTCGAGGTTCCGTTTTTCGATTCCTGTCCTTGTTTAATCAATGCCAGAATGTCTTTAGCCATTGTAGTCACATCACTTTTTGGATAATTAGCAACTAAACTATCCAAAGCAGCTTTAAATTGTTGCGGTGTTTCTTTTTTTCCAATACTCAATGCATTTAGAAACAGAAATTTAGGCATCAATGTCGAAGTTGGATAATTCTGACGGACATAGTCAACATTCTTGAAAACCATTGGAAAATCACTTTCGTTGAAAGCTTTGTACGTCAGGCTATAAATGGAATCCTGCCCACGATACATGCGCTCTTGTCGTTCAGCATAACCGGACTGTGACAATAGCATTTTATATTTTGAGTTTGGAAACTGTTCAATGATACGTGTTCGATAAACCTCAGCATCCGATTGATTCCCAGACTTTGACAGCATTAGGTAAATGTAGAAATACGCATCGGCCACCCGCTCATCTTTTTGGAATCGTTCGGTAAACTTTTTGAAAGTGCTTATGGACATGGGAATATCTTCAATTTTATCTTTGTATATAAGCCCCATGTTAAACAATGCATTTCCAATATCTGTTGTCGATTTGACCAGTTGGTCAGGAGTAACAGGTATTTGCTGTAAATAAAACTCAGGTTTCTTGTTGTCCGAGACTCTTTGGGATGTTTTAGAAGCCGATTTTGTACTGTCTTCTGCCACTGAATTTGGAGTTTCATCTATGTTTTTTGCGACCTTGTTCTCGCTAAAAAGTGACGTTGACTTGCTGGTTCTGCGCCAGTTATCTTCGAGCTTGCGTTTTCCCCATTTCCCAACGAAATCAATTTGACCTTTTTTAATTGCATCTGGATTGTAAAAATACCAATCGGTTGAAACATTCGGATTTCCACCAATTGGACCCATAAGCATCATGCTTTCTTCGAGATTTTGATTTATTTTTTGGGATTCCTTTGCAATTTTATCAGCAGTAGCTTTTTCTTCTGCGATCTTATTTTCAATGATTTTGTTGACAATTTCAATTCGTTTCGATTCGGGCAAAGCAGCTAATCGTTGCAAACTGTCTTGCAAAACGACTATGTCATTCTGGATAACTAATTCTCCAAGCATTACACCCCGACGTGAAACCCTGGTATAATCAGGATGCTCGTTGGTTATTATTTTGCTCGCTTCTTCGTAACAGGGTTGAGCTTTGATATAGTTTTTCGCTTTGTAGTATATGTCGCCCAACGTTATCAGAGTGAGAGCGTTGCCAACACCTTTGCGAGTGCTCTTTTCAATGGAAAGTTTGAAATTTTCTATTGCCTTTGCTGTATCGCGCAGATTCAGATAGGTGTTTCCAAGCGCATAATATAACTGATCAACATATTCTTTGTTACTTTTATTTTTCAACATCGACTTCAAATCTTTCCGAATGCTGGAAATATCTCCTTGATTTAATTGGGCGCGATTAATTCGGGCGTTAAAATCCATTTCATACGGAGGATTTGATTTAATCACTTTTGCATAGGCGGCATAAGCAGCTTTGTCGTCGCCGGCTACATGATAAAGCTGAGCCAAAATATATTCAAATCGTTGTTTTAAATAATTGTCAGTTTCTTTGCTAAGGGCTATTTCCAAAAATGGTATGGCTTCTTTGTATTGATGTTTCTTTAAAAGCAAATCAGCATTTACTGATGCAAACAATCCAACGTTTAAGAGCTTTAGGTTGTCCTGATTGATTTTTGACAGCATCTGTTCGGCTTCGTAAATCCAGCCCATTTCGCCGTAGGCGCGAGCAATCCAGAGTTGACATGTTATTTCAATGTTTTTATCTGTTGCATAATGATGAATTATGTATGTAAATGTTCCAACCGAACCTAAAAAATCGCCTTTGTGGAATTCGGCTTTGCCCAACAATAACCAGGCTGCATTTAACTCGGGATTGAATTCCTGCTGATTGTACCATATTTTATATTCAGGAAGGTCTGATTTCCGGTAGTCCTTTTTGGGTTTAACTTTTATGGAATGGAGTTTTATGGCTTTTCGACATTTTTCAATGGTTTGCTCCATGTTTGAAACTGCCGAATTTACATTGGTATGATGGCTGATTGGATACATCGGAATGATGGTGGAATAGTCTTCGGTGTTTGATCGCTGGATATTCCGAAGTCCATCGTTGTAACTCGTGTAACCATTAAAATAAACGTTATAGTGAGTTACCATTGCCTGATAATGGCGCGATAATGACGTGTTTTTGCTCGTGGAGCAGCCGCTGATAATGGCTATCAGAATAAACAGAAAGATGGTATGTCTCGGAAAATGTTTCAAACGAAATGAAGTTGAATTGATTAAAAAGCCTCTGCCAGAAAATAGACTCACGCGAGTCTGATATTTAAAACTTTAAAATACGCATTCTATTGTCCTTGGGCTTACAAAAATACGAATTTTTCAGGTCTTTTTTGTTAATTATAGAGAGGCGTAATTTAGAATGAGGTTTAATTCTTTTTGTGCAAGATTTGTTTTTTCAATTGAGAAATTCCAAAGACAACCAACGCCCCGCTGGCTATACCTAACCAAAGCGTATTTCCGGTGCCAATATTATCAATATCAGGCATTTTATAACCATTAAATTTTAAGTAATAAAAGATAATCGCAACAGCATTATTTATGAAATGAGCAACGATAGGCAACCATAAGCTATTGCTCCAGAGAAGTAGATATCCAAAAAATGCACCCATCAGCATCCGGGGGATAAAACCATAGAATTGCAAGTGAATGGCACTGAAAATGATAGCAGTAAGCCAAATTGCTAGCTTAATACCTTTCCAGTTTTTTAATATCTTAATCAGTACACCTCTGAAAATAAGCTCTTCGCCAATTGCAGGTAATATTGCCACCAACAAAACATTAAATGATAAACCGGATAATGAATGTACGTTTAAAATTTTCACTGTAAGTTCACTTGCCTTTGATTCAGCATCCTTCATCCAGCTTTCCATGCCAGCAAGAGCTTTGGGTAGAACCATTTGCTGGTTTATACTGCCTAGTAAATTTATGAAAGGAATTGCTACAATCATTAATAATGCAACGTAAGTCAATATTTTCCAGTTTGTTCTTGTGGTAATTGAGAGATAGGCGCCGGGTTTTGAACTAAACGTTTTGGCAAAGATATAAGCAGGAACAACAGTTAATCCGATAGAAGAGATCAACTGTATTAACTTGATGCTAGTAACATTCTGAAGTTTTAATTCGTTAATAATCACTGTAATAGGCGAGATGATTAACAAACAAAAACAAATAATTGCAAAAAGCACTAGCAACTGAGTTGCAATGCCTCCGTTTTTAAACATGTCTTTAATACTGTTCATAAGGTATTTCTTTTACAAAAAAACTCCTGTCATCTTTCGATAACAGAAGTTCTTTTTAGTCTCTCCTGAAATAATTTCTTAGTTTTTTGGACGAGCTTCTTTAACAACCATTGAGCGGCCATCAAATTCAGCGCCGTTTAATTCTTCGATTACTTTTGCAGCAGCAGCGTCGTCAGCCATTTCTACAAATGCAAATCCTTTTGATTTTCCTGTTTCGCGATCTTTGATGATTTTGCATGATTCTACTGCACCATACTCTTCAATAACACCTTGAAGGTCGTTTTCGCGAACTTTGTAACTTAAGTTACCTACGTAAATGTTCATAAAAAATAAGAATAAAAATTGAATAAATTGTTTTCAAGAACAGTATAGAAAACGAGGTTAATGTGATTTCGGTCCTTGAAAAGGTGAGATGAAAATAACCAATCGAAAAAATACACTTTCTTTTCGCTACAAAGAAAGTAAATTATTTTTGATTATCAAACAAATTGTGTAAAAATATTTGAAATTTAGTAAATTCCACATTCAAATTTCATTTGCGAGTCAGGCCGTTACCTTTTATTATCCATTTATAGGAGCATAATTCGTCCAGAGCCATGGGGCCGCGCGCATGCAATTTTTGAGTACTTATTCCAATCTCTGCACCCAATCCAAACTGAGCTCCATCGGTGAAGGCTGTTGAAACATTGGTGTAAACACAAGCTGCATCCACAGCTTTGTCAAAATAGCTGATACTCTGCTGATCTTCACTTACAATACATTCACTATGTTTAGAACTGTATTTTGAAATATGATCTACTGCACTTTTTATATTTACAACGGTTTTAACCGCCATTTTATAATCCAAAAATTCGGTTCCGTAGCTTTCATTGGTTGCTTTTTGGAGCAATTCTGATGGGTATTTTCCGTTCAAAAAAGTAAATGCTTTCAAATCGGCATAAATTATCACGCTCTTTTCTGCCAATTTCTTGCAAAGCTCAGGTAGGTCAGCCAAACGCTTTTCGTTTATTACCAAGCAATCCAGTGCATTACAAACGCTTACGCGTCGGGTTTTTGCATTGAAAATAATTTCTTTCCCTTTTTCTAAATCACCGGTTTCATCAAAATACGTGTGGCAAATACCGGCACCGGTTTCAATGACTGGGATTCGTGAATTGTCGCGTACAAAGTCAATCAATCCTTTTCCACCCCGCGGAATAATCACATCTACAAATCCAACAGCATTCATAAGGTCGGCAGTCGCTTCACGCCCGGCAGGAAGCAGGGTCACGATATTCTTATCTAATCCGAATTTTTCAAGTACTGATTGAATGACTTTAACGATGGCTGAATTTGAATTGTGAGCATCGGTTCCGCCTTTCAGTACACAGGCATTTCCCGATTTCAAACATAGCGAGAATACATCGAAACTCACGTTCGGGCGGGCTTCGTAGATAATTCCAACAACGCCGAATGGAACAGTGATTTTAGAAATCTTCATTCCGTTGGGACGTTCGGTTTCCATCAATTGTTTCCCTAGTGGCGACGGAAGCGAAGCTACATTCCGAATGTCGGATGCAATTCCTTCAATGCGTTCCTTGCTCAATAAAAGCCGGTCATACATGGGGTTCGATTTATCCATCGCGGCTAAATCTTTGGCGTTTTCTACCAAAATAGCATCAGTTTGCGCGATGGTTTCATCGGCTAGAGAAATTAAAACCTGATTAATTGTTTCGTTATTAATCAGGTTTAATGCACGGGAGGCTGCTAATGCAGATTCCTTCCACGTAAAAGTATCAGTTGTCATTTTATTTCTTTTCCTTTTGGGTAAATAAAACCATTTTTACCTTCAGTTTGTTCCCAATGTCAATAACGCTTACAACATCTTGTAAATTAAGTGTTTTGTCGGCGTGAAGCAATACAATTATATCTTCTGTTCTGGCCTTTTTTGCGATCAGCTGAGCTAACTGCGGTTCAATGGTTTCGAAAGTTATTTCATTCTTATCGATGTAATATTTATGATCAGCCGTGATAGTGAGGTTTATTTGTTTCTTAACTACCACATCTTCTGATGTTTTCGATTTTGGTAACAATACCCGTATAGTGGCTGGTGTAACCAAGGTGGATATAATTAAGAAAAACAGCAGCAAGAAGAACATGATGTCGTTCAACGAAGCAGTATAAACTTCGGCAGTTCTTTGTTTTCGGCGTTCGATCTTCATAATTTTAATTTATTCAAAAGTTTTATTAACCCGAAATTATGCTTTAATCGATCTTTTGTGGTTGCGAATATCTTTCAATAAATCATTGGAATACTTATCCATTTTTACCACTATTTTATCAATGCGACCATTCAGAATATAATAAGCCGAATAGGCAATAATCCCTACAAAGAGCCCAGCGCCCGAACAAATCATTTTTTGATACAACCCATCCGAAATGTTGGCAATGTTTAAGTCGTTTGTAACAGAAATGTTATAGAAAATCTTGATTACACCGAAAATGGTACCTAAGAACCCAAGCATAGGGGCAATGGAAGCGGTAATACCCAGGTAATTCATGCCACGTTCGAGTGTTGAAATCTGTTGACGTGCTTCACTTTGCATGGCATCCTGAATTTCATTGTCTTCGTGTTGAGCTACTTCCAGACCGGCTGCAAGTACTTTTGAGTATGATGATGGCTTTTCGTTACACAACTTAATGGCCTTTTCCACTTTATTATCAACCACCAGTTCACTCACTCGTGCAAACCAAACCGAGTCATCCTTGCCAAGCCCGCTAATTGAAATCCAACGCTCAATAAGCATATAGATTGAAAGGAAAAATAGCATAAACAATGGAACTAAAATCCAACCACCTTTCATTAATAACTGGAAATAGTTTTCATTTGAAACAACCACTGCGGTGGTGGTAGAATCGGCTGCTACATTGGCCGGAACTTGAAGCAATAAGGTTAATAAGTTCATTTTTTAATTGATTTTATTTGGAATTTCAGTGTTAGCTGAGTAAAATTAATAATTATGTTTTGTATCTATTTCATTTCTAACGCAAAAGTACGCTAATTATTGAAGATTGAAAATTGGTGTTAGCAATAATTAACAGTGTGTGTAATTTTAGTCCGGTTTTAAACTTCACAATACGTGTGCCACAAAATGCGATTCGTCGATTGGTCTAAAATGATTAACATATATGAGTGGTTTCCGTTTGTTGAACCTGACAACATTAGATGTTTTTCAAAATGAGCTACAAAACTACGAATAAAATTAAAATTTATCTCTCGCTTAAGAAAGAAATGTTCAAATTTTATCTAAATTAATCAGTACTATTGCATTTTTATAAACAGCTGATTTAATGCGTAATAGGTTTCTTTTTTAATAAAAAGTGAATTTGGTGTTTTTGTATTATGCACATTTTGAGTATCTTTGTGCAGAAAATTTGTTTGGATGTTAAACAATTGCTTTGCTAAAATGTTTTATTGTCTGAACTACTAATTAATTAAAAATGGGTAACGATTTATTAAAAGGTAAAAGAGGTATTGTATTTGGTGCATTGAATGATATGTCAATTGCATGGAAAGTTGCAGAACGCGTAGTGGAAGAAGGTGCAATTATCACCTTATCAAACACACCGTTAGCCGTAAGAATGGGAACTACCAACGAGTTAGCTGAAAAGTTGAATGCTAAACTTATTCCGGCCGATGCAACGAGTCTGGAAGATTTGGAGCAGGTATTCACACAATCAATCGAGGCGCTAGGTGGAAAAATTGACTTTGTATTGCACTCTATCGGAATGTCTCCAAATGTTAGAAAAAAACATACCTATGATGATTTAGATTATGATATGTTGAGTTCAACACTCGATATCTCAGCTATTTCTTTCCATAAAATGCTGCAAGTAGCAAAAAAAATGAATGCCATCAATGATTATGGCTCTGTAGTTGCATTATCGTATATGGCTGCACAACGTACAGTATTTGGTTACAACGATATGGCTGACGCTAAATCGATGTTGGAATCAATTGCTCGTAGTTTTGGCTATATTTATGGTCGCGAGCATAGTGTTCGTGTTAATACTATTTCGCAATCGCCAACCGTTACTACTGCTGGAAGTGGTGTGAAGGGAATGGATGGATTGCTTGATTTCTCGGAACGCATGTCGCCTCTTGGAAATGCCACTGCGCTGGATTGTGCCGACTACTGTGTGGTTATGTTCAGCGATTTGACCCGCAAGGTTACTATGCAAAAC
>Ga0302213_1000536_pt1 | contig 20800 bp, 19 predicted proteins | sample II_Fen_N1_2_FD_194583 | JGI IMG/M metagenome (GOLD analysis project Ga0302213, IMG submission 194583) | Peat permafrost microbial communities from Stordalen Mire near Abisko, Sweden - II_Fen_N1_1 | ecosystem: Environmental > Terrestrial > Soil > Wetlands > Permafrost | place: Sweden: Abisko...
TCCGTCAATCTCATGGCAGGCATCGTGGCCTACTGCCTGCAAGCCGTCAAACCACGCATCAAGGTACGCGATTGCCGAGACGCAGTGAGCGTGATTTGACTCAGTTTCTTATCCAAAACTGAGGTTAAAAATAATATCTTCTATGGGTGAATCACCGGTTCAATGTCCTAGCGAATACCGCATCAACCGCTGACGCTCAAGTTTTTTTGTCGGCGGGGGCTTGCCACGCGAAGCGCGTTTGTGGCCAGAGGCGGTTGCACAGGGGCACCAGCCAACTGGCCACAAACAGCACGACGATCAGGCCGTGTGGCCGGAACAGCAGGTATTGCCAGACAAAAGCCCCCAGCGCCACCAGCACGGCGTAGCTGATGCGCACGCTGCGGCGTTGGGGTGTGGTCATGGGGTCGGAGATCATGAAAAAGGCGAACAGCAGCACCGCGCCGTTGCCGACTTGCTGCAGCCACATCGCGGCGCCGGGGTTCCAGGCGTAGTCCAGCAAGCACAGGCGCAGGGCCAACAGCAGCGCCCAAGTGGTCAGAAAGCTCAGCGATACGTCCCAGCGGCTGACGCGCTGCGTCACCAGTCCGCCCAGAGCCATGAACCAGAGCGCAGCCAGACTGTCTGAGCCCCACTGGCCGGGGCTGAGCCAAGCGCCTGGCAACCAAGCCCAGGCGGCAAAAGCGGCCAGATTGGCGGGGTTGAGCACATGGCTACGGCACACGGACGGGCCGCTGAGGATCAGGTATTTGCTGCTCATCGCCAAGCTGGCCAGCAGGGGATGGGCCCAGGCGTTGTCGGCGCGTACCAAAATGCACAACCCCAGGCTGGAGACCAGTGCGCTGAGGTAGCCGCTCCAGCTTTTTTGCCCCGGCAGGTCCAAGCCCCACTGCCAAGCGGCTTGGGTTAGCAGGGCGCTGGTCAGAGTTAGCAGCACTTGCTGCCCAGTTAGCGCGAAGTCACGCGCCAGCGCGCCCAGACCCAAGAAGCTCGCCAAAAACAGCAACTGGAACCAGCGCGCATCCAAGTGCTGCCACGGACATTTCAGGAGTGAGCCGAAGCCGTTGTGGCGTGCAAGTGGGTGGGTGGAGTCTGATGCTGTTGGTTGGGCGAGCGTCAAGGCGTGGCTTTGCTGCTGCGGTTAAACAGCTGTTCCCACCAAGTACCGCCGCCTGTGGGTCGTACCGCGCCAGGGGCGGCGCTGGCCATGCTGGTGAACTTGCTCGCGTCGGGCATGGCGTCAATCGTGCTCAGCGGCCAGCCGGTCAACTGGGCCAAGGTTTTCTTTTCGGCGCTGATGCGCAGGGGCAGATCTGTCTGGTAGTAGCGGGCGGCGGCATTCAAGCCGTTTTGCTTGGCACTGACACAGGCGCTGACGCAGTCGCGCTGCAGGGCCAGCGGGTCTTTGTCGCGGAAAAGAGGTTGCTGATTCTCGTAGCGAGGCATGGTCAGCGCCTGCGCCACACGCGGTCTGCACATCGCTTCGCAGTCCATGCGGCCCACTTTTTCGCTGCACTGGGCGACGCTGCTGTCATACGGATTTTGAATGACGTAGCGCGTCTGCCAGTTCTGTCTGTCCTTGGTCTGGGTGAACATCAGGTCTTCGGGGAAGGTGTTGGCGGTGTAGCGCACATGCAGGCGCGTCAGCACCACAGGCTGGGCTTCGCCGCCGCCATAGCGGTCGGCTTCGTCATTGCCAGCCCAGAACACGCCAGCGCTGCGCAGTTCGGCTTTGCTCAGCGGATTGGCCGCGCAGGGGTCGCACCAAGCCATATCCCAGAAATACTCGGTGAACACCACGCGGTGCTCTTCCTTGACGGCTTCGTGCTCAAACATCGCCTTGTAAAAGTCCTGGAACTTCGGCTTGACGAAATGCGGCAAGTTGATGTTCGCGGGCAGTTTGACGGTGCGGTAATTGCTGCTCTCGACGCGGCCATTCTTGGTCAGCAGATAGACGATCAGGTCTTGCGGCTTGTCCGGCGGCGCGTTGAGCATGCCTAGGCGCATCGGCAGCATGAACTTTTCGCTTTCAAACGCAAACTGCAGCGGGCGCAGCGTGGTGTAGCCGGTTTTCAGCTGCTCTTTCAGGTTGACTTTGGCGACGAAAAACTTCATGCCCTGGTTGATGTAGGGCTTGAGCGCGGCGCTGGCGCCTTTAGGAATCTTGTAGCCGTTCTCGCGCAGCCAGGTTTCCAGCCCGTCGGACTGGGTCGCCGACAGGCTGACGATGTCGTATTCCTCCAGCGTGTACTGGGCTTCGACGGTCACGCCGAGCGCCTTGTCGCGCATGGCTTCGTTGGTCGAGCGCTTGGCCATGGCGGCAGGCATCGGCGGGGACATGACCAGGCGTTCTCGCAAAAAGTTGTCCTGTCCCCAGTTAAATTGCACTGCGCAGGGGTCGCTGTCGTGGTATTCGGCCAGACGCGGGCTGCTGTAGGCGTCGAGCCGCTCGAAGGTGAGCTTTTCGGCCACGCGCACTTGGCCTTTTTTCAACGTCACCGGCGTGGGCACGACCAGCGCAAATTCGTTCAGCGGGCCTTTGTAGTCGTTGAGCATCGACAGCACGGTGCGCTGGCCGTCGCGCACGACCACCACCTGGCTGGCTTCGTTGAACAGATTGGCGTCGGCCTTGCCAGCATAAAAGCCGCAAAAGGCTTGTACCGGCGCTTGGGCGCAGAGCGTGAGCGCCAGGGTGGCGAAGAGGGGCTTGAGAAGTTTCATCGGCATGGCTTTCGATGGAGGGAAAAAGGCGTTGGTGAGCGGTTGTAACTTTCGCACAAAAACCGACCCGCTGGGGCGATCCGCTCAGACGGGAAATGCAGTTTTCCTCTCTACCGTCAGCACATGCTTTAGCGCCTGGTGTGCTTTTTGGTATGGGAGGATTTTTTAACCTGCGCTGCCGAAGCGTGTTTTTTGGCCTTATGGCCCTTGGCTTCGTGCTTTTTCTCGTGCTTTTTCACATGTGCTGATTTGAGCGCCTGATGCTTGGGCGCTTGGGGTTTGAGAACCTGTTCGGTGGTGCTGCTGGCCAGCATGCTCAGCGGGGCCGTCGTCTGGGCCGATGCGTCGGCCAGCACGCGCCGCGCGCCGTCAAATCGCTGCTGCCAGTAACTCTGGCCCATGTTGTCCACCCGGACTTCGCCGCCCGGCCGGGGCGAGTGGATAAATTTGCCGCCGCCGACATAAATGCCAACATGGCTGAAAGCGCGGCGCATGGTGTTGAAAAACACCAGATCTCCAGGTTTCAATTCACTTTTTGCGATGTGATGGGTGGCTGAGGCTTGTTCTTCGGCTTTGCGTGGCAGCAGCAGGCCAATGCTTTGCTTGAAGACCGAGCGCACGAAGCCGCTGCAGTCAAAGCCGCTGTCCACCGTGCTGCCGCCGCGCTGGTAGGGCACGCCGATCAATCCCATGGCATCGAGCACGAGTTCGGAGGTTTTGTCGGTGACGCTTTGGCGGACCTGATCGACTTGCGTCAGGAAGCCGGTAGTGGCCAGCAAGGGGCTGGCATCGCTGGCGGGAGCGTCCGGTGCGGCGTGGGCATTGCAAACCCACAAGGCGGCAATGGTAATTAGGAGGGCAGGGCTGATCTTTCGCATGGCGCTGAGGATACTTGAAGGTTTGGGCCTGAATGGTGCAATGCGGCATTCATTTGTAACTTTTACATACAAAATTGCTCAAAAACGGCGGGTAAATGTCATTTTTGGTCTGTTACGACCTTCTGGCTGGGCGCTCGTTATCATCAACGCATGACCTCAATGCCTTCCTTGCATGGCCGACTGACCCGCGCGGGCCGGGTGGTGCGGCTTTGGTTTTTTCAATGGTGGCAGCTGGTGCATCTGGGCGCCGTCATTTTGGTGCTGGCCCTGTCGCCATCGAGTTACAGCCCTGGCAGCCGCTTGCTGCTGGGCCGTCATCTCTATCTGAATACCGCACCGATCCTGCCGGGTTTTTCTGTGTTGTGCGCGCTGATGACCGTCGTGCTGACGCGCATCGTGTTGGTGACGGCGCTGAGTTACGGGCTGTCCCAGTACGCGCTGCAGGTGGTGATCCGGGTGCTGGTGCTGGAGCTGATTCCGCTGAGCGCCGCGCTGTTCGTCGCGCTGCGCTGCACCATTCCCGATGGCGCCGAGCTGATGGCGATGCAGGCCAGTGGCGAGCTGGACGAGCTGCGCAGCCGGGGCGTGGATCCGCTGCGCTTTGAAGTGCTGCCGCGCGTGGTGGCGGGCCTGTTTTCCGGCGTCACGCTGGCGGCGCTGAGCTGTGTGGTGGCGCTGGTGGTGGCTTATGTGGCCGCCTACGGCTTTGCGCTGTCGGGGTTGGCGGCTTACACCCGGCTGTTCGGCCAGGTGTTCAGCCCGGCGGTGACCTTGATTTTTGTCCTGAAGACGTTTTTCTTTTGCTTGGCCGTGTCCTTGATTCCGATGGCTTCGGCCCTGTACGGCGTCAACGGGCGCCAGGGCAGCAGCATTCGCACCAGCGCGGAAATGCGCGGGCTGGTGCGCATGTTTGCCGTCATCTTGCTGATCGAAGTCGCCTCGCTGGTCGGCAACTACTATTGAAAAACCCCACGCCATGAGTTCACCCCAAGCGCCTTTGCCGCCGCCTCTACCGCCTTCAGAGCCTGCAGTGTCTTCAGCGCCGTCACCTCTGCCGTCGCCGCCAGCGCTGCCGTCTGCGCCCGATGCGCAGCCCGTTCCGGCCCCGCCCCTTCTGGCGTCCGAGTCGGTGGCCAATCTGGAGTTCAAGGCCCGGCTGCTGCTGCTGTTCATGCTGGCGCTGGTGCTGGGCTCGGCGCTGTATGTGCTGTATGCGCGCGGCGCGTTTGAATCGACCCAGCGCCTGGTGTTGGTCGCCGATGACTCCGAAGGCGTGGTGGTCGGCATGGACATGACGTTTTCCGGCTTTCCGATTGGCCGGGTGCAGCGCGTCGAGTTGGCGTCCGACGGCAAGGCGCGCATCTTGATGGACGTGGCCAGCAAAGATGCCCACTGGCTGCGCACCAGCAGCGTGTTCACGCTGGTGCGCGGCATTGTGGGCGGGCCGACGCTGCGCGCCTATTCCGGCTTGCTCAATGACCCACCGCTGCCCGATGGCGCGGTGCGCACCGTGCTGCAGGGTGACGCCAGTGCTGAAATCCCGCAGGTCGTCTCCGCCGCCAAAATTTTGATCGACAACCTCAATGGCTTGACCAGCGGCAACGGCGCCGTCACCACCACGCTGAGCAATCTGCAGCGGCTGACCTACCGGCTCAACGGCCCCGGCGGCGCGCTGACGGTGCTGCTCGGCAGCGAAGCCGAGGCGAAAAAGTTCACCCTCACGCTGGAGCGCACCAACACGCTGCTGACCCGGCTTGACACGCTGGCGCTCAAGACTGACACCCAGGTTTTTGGCAAGCAGGGCCTGATGCCAGAGACCCGCGCCAGCATCGCACAGCTCAACACCCTGCTGGGTGAGACGCGCGCCAGTCTGAAAAAAGTCGATGCCATTTTGGGCGATGCCCAGGTGATCAGCAGCAACGCCAAAGACGCCTCGACTGACTTGGGCGCCCTGCGCGCCGAGGTGGAGGCCAACCTGCGCAAGGTGGAAAGCCTGATGACTGACATCAACCGAAAATGGCCTTTTGCCCGCGACGCGGAGATAAAGCTGCCATGAAAATCCTATTTTCCGCTGGCCCGCGTTTTTTGCCAGCGATGAATTTGCCGATGATGAAATCTGTCCTTGCGCTGGCTGGCGCCTTGCTGCTGGGCGCCTGCACCAGCGGCCCTAGGCCGCCCGACTGGCAAATTGAAGCCAAGGATGCGATGGAGCGTTCGGTGGCAGCTTATCTGGAAGGCGACAGCCGTGTCGAAAACGCCGAACTGGCACGCGCCCGCAGCCAGTTTTCGCGCACGGGCCGCGCCGACTGGCTGGCCACCGCCGAGCTGCTGCACTGCGCCAGCCGCGTGGCCAGCCTGGTGTTTGAGCCCTGCGCCAGTTTTGTGCCGTTGCGCCCGGATGCGCTGGAATCCCAGCGCGCCTATGCCGATTATTTGAGCGGCCAGATCAGCCCGGCCCACATCGCCTTGTTGCCCGAAGCGCAGCGCGCCGCTGCCGCCGGGAACGCCCATGCGCTGGCGGGCATTGCCGATCCGTTGGCGCAACTGGTGGCCGCTGGCGCGCTGCTGCAAAGCGGCAAGGCCAGTCCGGCTGTTATCGCACTGGCGATTGACACCGCCTCGACCCAAGGCTGGCGCCGCCCGCTGCTGGCTTGGCTCGGCGTGCAGTTGCAGCGCGCTGAACAGGCGGGCGACGCCCAGCAAGCCGCCCGGCTGCACAGGCGCCTAGACCTTGTGCAAAGCAACGGCGCGCCTTTGAAACCGACCCCTTCCAGCCCTTAACGGCGCTTTTCTTTTGATCGAGCCTTTCACCGGGCTTTTAAGCGCGCTTTTCGCCCCGTCCCCGTCCTTCACTGAGAAAGAATTCCCGTGAGCTATCGCCTCAAACTTTATGCTTCTGAAGAAGTGTCCAACCAAGACCGGCTCGCTGCCGAGCAGCGTTTTCGCCGGGCGCTGGACGAGACTCTGGGGGACGCCAGTCTGGTCGCGCCGATTTACCGCGCTTACCGCCAGATCGTCGCCATCTACGGCGAAGCGCCCGGCCCCGACGTGCTCACCGACGCGCAGCAGCAGGTGTTTGACCACTGGCAGGCCGCTGAACTGGCCGCCGTGACAGCCGCCTTCGGGCCGCACCGCTATCTGGAAGAAGCCTACTTTGAGATTCAGGACTGAGGGCGCCGTGACGGCGCGCCAGGCTGGCGGCGGTGGGGCAGGCGTCTGAGCCCGGTAAAATTCGCGTCCCTTCCTGTTCCTGAGTGACATAAGCCTTGACTGATTCCCGCAACCCGCCGCCCGAACCGGGCGCCGCGCTCCTTTCCGAAACCCTTGCAAAAATCCAGGAGCCGCGTCTGTGGTGCGGCGACGGCTGGACCGCCAAAGTCCTGAAAAACGAAGACGACGACGGCTGGGCCGTGGCCATGACCAAGGACGGCGAATCCGAACCGGCGCTGATCGGCCCCTGGACGATGGGCCGTGACAAGAAAAACCCCAAGCCGCTGGACATCAACGCCTTTCACACGCTGGTCAAGACCGCTTCGGAATTCGTGCGCCGCCACGAGCAGCAGCTGCACGCGACGCTGCACCAGCGCATCACCGTGACGGCAGGCGCTGCGCGCATCACCGTCTCGCTGGACATTGAGCCGGACGACGAGCATCCGCAGGCTCAACTCAGCGCCCACGACGACGGCGGCGAGCTGCTGGCGCAGGTCAAGGTGGCGCCGTCTTTCAAACTGAATCGCACCAGCGCCGTCGCCTGGGCGGACAACAACTTCAACAAGCCGGTGGAACGATGAGCGCGATTTTTGAACCCGTCGATGCCTGCGGCATTGACTTTGGCACGTCTAACTCGACGGCGGGCTGGAGCCGCCCCGGCGAGCGCGCGCTGTTGCCGCTCGAAGGCGACAAGCTGACGCTGCCGTCGGTGATTTTTTTCCACGCCGAGGATGACGAGGTCAGCTACGGCCGCGCCGCGCTCGCCGACTACCTCGAAGGCCACGAAGGGCGGTTGATGCGCTCGCTGAAAAGCCTGCTCGGCAGCTCGATGATGGACGATTTCACCGAAGTGGCGGGCCGCGCCGTGCCGTTTCGCACGCTGCTGGCGCAGTTCATCGGCGAGCTCAAGCGCCGCGCCGAAGCGTCGGCGGGCCGCGACTTCACCCGCGCCGTGCTGGGCCGCCCGGTGTTTTTTGTCGATGACGATCCGGTGGCCGACCAGCGCGCCCAGGACACGCTGGAGGACATTGCGCGCCAGGCCGGGCTGCGCGACATCGCTTTTCAGTACGAGCCGATTGCCGCCGCGTTTGACTACGAATCGCAGATTTCGCGGGAAGAGCTGGTGCTGGTGGTCGATATTGGCGGCGGCACGTCGGACTTCACCTTGATTCGCGTCGGGCCGGAGCGCGCAGGCCGCGCCGAGCGGCGTGACGACATCCTGGCCAGCGGCGGTGTGCATATCGGCGGCACCGATTTTGACAAGTCGCTCAGTCTGGCCAGCGTGATGCCGATGCTGGGGCTGGGCAGCCTGCTCAAAACCGGGCGGCTGATGCCGTCGGCGCCGTTTTTCAATCTGGCGACTTGGCACACCATCAACCAGGCCTACAGCCGCAAATCCGTCGCCGAAATCAACGACCTGCACCGCGAGGCCAGCGACAAGCCCAAGCTGGAGCGCCTGCAAAATCTGGTGCGCGAGCGCGCCGGTCACTGGCTGGCGATGCAGGTGGAAGAGGCCAAAATCGCCTTGTCGAATGCGCCCGAGACGCAGATTGACATCGGCCGCATTGCCCCCGGCGAGGCGGTGACGCTGCAGCGCGCCGGGCTGGACCGGGCGATTGGCGGGCAGGTGCTGTCGGTCGAGCAGACGGTGGCGCGGCTGCTCAAGGACGCGGGCGTGGCGGTGTCGGCGGTGGACACGGTGTTTTTCACCGGCGGCTCCAGCGGCGTGCCCTTGCTGCGCCAGCGGGTGCAGGCCTTGGTGCCGCAGGCGCGCTGCGTCGAGGGCGATTTGTTTGGCAGCATTGGCGCCGGGCTGGCGCTGGACGCGCTGCGCAAGTTTGGCTAGCGCGGCTTGAAATGTGTCGGGGTTTGGGCGCTTCTTACATTTTTAGGGGTCTAAGTTGAGCGCACTTTGGGCAAGAATGCGCTAGGCAAACGTGCCAGTCGGCTTTGCATTTTTTCATGCGGGTCGCAGTGGCTGCTTGTTGTTGGTTCCAGCCCTTCTTCGGGCTCAAGAAAGGAATATCTCATGACCTCACCGACCCCCCGCCATGACCCGAATTTGTCGGGCTCTTCTCACGCGAGTTCCCGCAAGGAAAGCGCTATGAACTTAGGGAAATCGAGCCGATCTTCACCCGTCCGGACTTTGGAGAACGGACTGGACTCTTGGCATGCCTTCACTGAGTTGGGGCGCCAGCAAATGGCCGCTGCCACCCTGAGCACCAGCGCACTGTGCCGGGGCAGCGAAGCGCTGCGCAAAGTCCAGCAGGAAATCGCCCACGATGCCTCGCTCCGCCATGAACAGGCAGCCAAAAAGCTCTCTGGTCCATGTCAGCCGACGGACATGGTCGAACTCCAGACCGAATTGGTGCGCTCAAATATCCAAAGCGTGTCGCAGTACTGGCAGCAATTGATCGAGGTGGCCCTGCAGACCCAGCGCGAGATGATGGAGGGCATGACGAGTCTGGTTGATGCCAAATCCGACGGTGGCATGAAGTCGGTGCTGGAGGCCTTTCAGTCCATTGTTCCGCCTATGGCTACCAGTTTTTTTGCCCCCAACCATCAAGGGGAGCCGGGCGAGCGGCATTGACGGTGTGGGCGTAGAGTGCTGCGGTGCTGCTGGGCGGGTCCGAGGGTCTCATCTGACCGACCCGTTGCATGGGAGAATGGTCCCTCATTCAACTCATTCAACTCATGCAGCGGGAATTTCAGATGAATTTTGCGCCTGACCTTGCGACGGTCACTCATGGCATTCAGTTGGCGGTGGCGCCGGTATTTTTGCTGACCGCCGTGTCCGGCATGATTGCCGCCGTGGCCGGACGGCTGGCCCGCATCATTGACCGGGCCCGTTTTTTGGAGAATCGCCTAGAGGCGGGCGCAGTTGAGGCGCAGCGGGCGATCAGGATCTATGGTGAATTGCGCCAGCTCAGGCGCCGGGGCCAGTTGGTCAACGGTTGCTTGGCCTTGCTTACCTTTTGCGCCATCTTTATCGGCACGACGATTGTGTTGCTGTTCCTGGGTGAAACCAGCGAGCTGCCGATTTTCAGGATTGCCACCGTCTGTTTTCTGTCTGGCGTGCTTTGCTTTTTGCTGGCGCTGGTGTGCTTTCTGGCCGAAACCCTGTTGTCCACGCATCTGCTCAAATTTGCGGAATTGCCGTCTGCAGTGAAGCCTTGACGAACCTTGGGCCTGAGTTGCCCAACCCCTAACTTTTTTGGAAATGATTTATGCTGCTTGATGCCGATGACTCCCAACTCGTGCTGGTGGATTACCAGACGCGCCTGATGCCGGTGATTTTCGAGCAGGACTTGGTGGTCGCCAACGCCGTGCGGCTGGCCCGCATGGCTAGATTGATGGCGGTGCCGGTCTGGGGCACCGCGCAAAACCCGGAAAAGCTCGGCCAAAACCTGCCCGAAGTGCAGGCGGCGATTGACTCGGCGGGCGGCAAGACGATGGCCAAGCTGCATTTCAGCGCCGCCGCCGAAGGCCTGATCGAGTGGCTGCGCCCGCCAGCGCGCAAGCCCAGCCAGGGCGGCAACGCCCGCAGCCTGCCCAAGCATATGCAAAAACCGCCCGAGCCGCAGGAAGAAGGCCGCAGCATGATCGTGATTGCCGGTTGCGAAGCCCACGTTTGTTTGCTGCAGACGGCACTCGAACTGTTGGAAGAAGAGTTCGACGTGTGGGTCGTGACCGACGCCTGCAGCTCGCGCACCGAGCGCAGCCGCGACGCCGCGTTTGACCGGCTCGCCGGTGCTGGCGCCGAGCTGGTGACGACTGAAATGGTGGCTTTCGAGTGGCTGCGCACAGCAGAGCACGAGCTTTTCAGGGAATTTTTGCCGCTGATCAAATAAGCGCGGAAATCTGTCGCACGTCTGCAAAGGCGGCTGGTGCCGGGCGGGCCGCCGGGGCGCTGATCGTTGCCGGTTCAGCCAGTGGCAAACCGGGCGCGGCCTGCGCCGTGCCGCCGTGGAATTTCATCATCAAGGGCACGATCAGCAGCGCGACGATGTTGATGATTTTGATCAGCGGGTTGATGGCCGGGCCAGCGGTGTCTTTGTACGGATCGCCGACGGTGTCGCCGGTGACGGCGGCTTTGTGCGCGTCCGAGCCTTTGCCGCCGTGGTGGCCGTCTTCGATGTATTTTTTCGCGTTGTCCCAGGCGCCGCCACCGGTACACATCGAAATCGCGACGAACAGGCCGGTCACGATGGTGCCCATCAAGAGGCCGCCCAGTGCTTTCGGGCCGAGCAGCAATCCGACCAGCACCGGCGCCGCCACCGGCAGCAGCGACGGAATCACCATTTCCTTGATCGCCGCTGTGGTCAGCATATCGACGGCGCGGCTGTAGTCGGGCTTGGCCGTGCCTTCCATGATGCCTTTGATCTCCCTGAACTGGCGGCGCACTTCCACGACCACGGCACCCGCTGCGCGCCCGACGGCTTCCATCGCCATCGCACCGAACAAATACGGAATCAGCCCGCCGATAAACAGGCCGATGATGACCAGCGGGTCGCTCAAATCGAAACGAATAGCTTGGCCGTAGCTTTCTAACTTGTGCGTGTAGTCGGCAAACAGCACCAACGCAGCCAGCCCGGCTGAGCCAATCGCGTAACCCTTGGTCACCGCCTTGGTGGTGTTGCCCACGGCGTCCAGCGGGTCGGTGACGGCGCGCACGTCGGGCGGCATGTCGGCCATTTCGGCAATGCCGCCGGCGTTGTCGGTGATCGGGCCGTAGGCGTCCAGCGCCACAACGATGCCTGCCATGCTGAGCATGGCCGTCGCCGCCACCGCAATGCCGTACAGGCCCGCCAGCTGGTGCGACACGCCAATGGCCATGCAGACAAACGCCACCGGCCAGGCCGTCGAGCGCATCGACACGCCCAGACCGGCGATGATGTTGGTGCCGTGGCCGGTGGTCGAGGCCTGCGCGATGTGTTTGACGGGGGCGTACTGCGTGCCGGTGTAGTACTCGGTCACCCAGACCAGCGCGGCGGTCAGCGCCAGCCCGACAGCGCAGGCGCCAAACAGGCGCAGCTGGCTGCCGCTGGTTTCAATCGCGTTGTCCGGCATCAGCCAGCGCGTGACGAAATAAAAGGCGACCAGAGACAGCCCGCCTGCCACGCCCAAGCCTTTGTAAAGCGCGGGCATGACGTTTTTCATGCCGGGCGACGCCTTGACAAAAAAGCAGCCAATGATGCTGGCGATGATGGACGCCGCGCCCAGCGCCAGCGGGTACATCACGGCGCTGAGCGGGGCGCTGCTCACCAGCAGCGCGCCCAGCACCATCGTGGCAATGAGGGTGACGGCGTAGGTTTCAAACAGGTCGGCGGCCATGCCCGCGCAGTCGCCGACGTTGTCGCCGACATTGTCGGCAATCACCGCCGGGTTGCGCGGGTCGTCTTCGGGAATGCCCGCTTCAACCTTGCCGACGAGGTCGGCGCCCACATCGGCGCCCTTGGTGAAAATGCCGCCGCCGAGCCGCGCAAAAATCGAGATCAGCGACGAGCCAAAGGCAAAGCCGATCAGCGGGTTGAGTTGCCCGGCCAGTCCGGCGCTGGGCGTGTAGCTGCCGCCACCGGCCAGAAACCAGAAAAAGCCGCTCACGCCCAGCAGCCCCAAGCCGACGACCAGCATGCCGGTAATGGCGCCGCCGCGAAACGCCACATCCAGCGCCGGGCCGATGCCGCGCGTGGCCGCCTGCGCGGTGCGCACATTGGCGCGCACCGAGATATTCATGCCGATAAAGCCGCAACTGCCCGACAAGAGCGCACCGAGCACAAAGCCGACAGCGGTGACGCCATCGAGAAAAAAGCCGATGAGCACGGCCAGACTGCAGCCGACGACGGCAATGGTTTTGTACTGCCGCGCCAGATAGGCGGCGGCGCCCGCCTGGATGGCGGCGGCGATTTCCTGCATCCGGGCGTTGCCCGCGTCCTGCGCCAGAATCCAGCTGCGCGCCCAGAGGCCGTAGCCGACGGCGATCAAGCCGCAGATGAGTGCCAGAATCAGTGCTGCCGAGTTGCCAGTCATAAAAGCCTCCTGAGCGAATTCCCGCTGCGTGGCCTGCTCGTGCTTCGCAGAGCGGCGAGAAGACGATGGGCCACCGAAGGAAATTAAACGCTAAAACCCGCTGAGTTGGCAACCCGTAAGGTCAGCATCAGTAAAATGAGGGTAAATATCGGACGTTTGGCGCGGCCAGCGAACTTTGCTTGAGCAAGTCTCGCCCGGCCTGCCGCCCGCAGGGCAGCACCGCTGGCTGTTTTCTTTATTTTCTTTTTCATCAACGCCTTTCTACCAACGCAAAGCGACCATGTCCCTCGATAAAGTTACTCCCGGAAAAAATGCCCCCGATACCTTTAACGTCGTCATCGAGATTCCGATGAATGCTGACCCGATCAAGTATGAGGTGGATAAAGAGTCCGGCGCGATTTTTGTGGACCGTTTCATGGGCACGGCCATGCACTACCCGACCAACTACGGCTACGTGCCCCAGACCATCAGCGGCGACGGCGACCCGGTCGATGTGCTGGTCATCACGCCATTTCCGCTGATTCCTGGCGTGGTGGTGCCTTGCCGCGCCATCGGTATCCTGAAAATGGAAGACGAAGGCGGCATTGATGGCAAGGTTCTGGCCGTGCCCACTGACAAGATCCTGCCGATCTACACCCACTGGCAAAAGCCTGAAGACATCAACCAGCTGCGCCTCAAGCAGATCGCCCACTTCTTTGAGCACTACAAAGACCTCGAAGCCGGTAAATGGGTCAAGGTCCAGGGCTGGGAAGGCCCGGATGCCGCCCGTCAGGAAATCGTTGACGGCATGGCCAACTACGCCAAAGCCCAAGAGGCATAAATTCCTTTCTCGCTGCCCTTGCTGAGGGCTGCAGCTAGATAAAAAAGCGCTTGCAATTGAGTTTGCAGGCGCTTTTTTTTGATCACCCATTCGCTGTTCGGAAGTACGATGCACTTATTTCCACCAGATTTTCAGCATGTCCGATCAGCTTGCCATTTCCTTTGTCCCCGAAGAGCGTATTGATCTCGCCAGCAGTTCGCTGGACTTTCCTGTTGTGGGCATGGGCGCTTCGGCGGGCGGCCTTGAGGCCTTGCTGCGCTTTTTCCCCAAGATGCCCGCCGACAGTGGCATGGCTTTTGTCATCATTCTTCATCTCTCGCCCGACCATGCAAGCAGTGCTGCCGAGATTTTGCAGCGCGCCACCCCCATGCCGGTGCTGCAGGTGACCGAGCGCAGCGCCATTAAAGTCAATCATGTGTATGTGATTCCGTCCGCGCATGACCTGGTCATGAGCGATGGTCATCTGGAGCTGGTCGATTCCACGCGGATCAAGGGCGTGCATCTGGCCATTGACCTGTTTTTCCGCACCCTGGCTGAGGTTCACCGGGAACGCGCGGTGGCCATCGTGATGTCGGGCACCGGCGCCGATGGCGCAGCCGGGCTGGCCAGAGTCAAGGAGCAGGGCGGCATCACGCTGACCCAAGCGCCCGATGATGCCGAGCATGACAGCATGCCCAAAGCTGCCGTTGCCACCGGCGTGGTCGATTTTGTGCTGAAAGCGGCTGACATGCCGCAGCGTCTGGTGGCGTTGTGGGCCAATGCCCGGCAGATTCATCTGCCCCCGGATGATGATCTTTCAACGCAGGTCACGGCGGAGCGCAACGTGGAGGTCGCGAGACAAGCCGAGACCGCCTTGCACGACATCATGAGCTTGCTGCACAGCTACTCGAAAAACGATTTTCACCATTACAAGCGTGCCACCGTGCTGCGCCGCATCGAGCGTCGGCTGCAGGTCAACTCGCTGCCCGATTTGCCCGCTTACCGCGACTTTCTGCGCGCGCACCCCGAAGAGGCCAAGCCGCTGCTGCAGGACATGCTGATCAGCGTGACCAACTTCTTTCGCGACCGTGAGGCGTTTGAAACCCTGGAACTCGATGTCTTCCCCCGCCTGCTCGAAAACAACCGGGCGCAGGATGAGCCTCTGCGCGTCTGGGTGGTCGGCTGCGCCACTGGCGAAGAGGCTTACTCCATCACGATCATGCTGTGCGAGCAGATGGCGCTGCGCCATTGCAGCGCAGAGCTGCAGGTGTTTGCCACCGATATTGACGAGCGCGCCATCACTGTTGGCCGCAATGCGCTGTATCCGGCCTCTATCCTGAGCGATGTTTCGCCGGGACGGCTGGGGCAGTTTTTTGTTCGAGAGCAGGACCAGTACCGGGTCGTCAAATCGGTGCGGGAAAAAGTGCTGTTCGCCGAACACAACGTGCTGCGCGATCCGCCGTTTTCGCGGCTGGACCTGATTTGCTGCCGCAACCTGCTGATTTACCTCGACCGGGAGGCGCAAAAACGCATCCTGGAGATGTTCCGCTTTGCCCTCAAGCCGTCGGGCTATCTGTTTTTGGGCACCTCGGAATCCAGCGATGCCGCGCCCAACTTGTTCACGGTGGTGGACAAAAAAAATCGTATTTTCAAAATCAATCCGAATGCTCACACCAGTCGCCACCTGTCTTTGCGAGGAGATTCTGCGTTGCACCGATCTGTTCAAAAGCGCCCTGTAGATAAGGAGACCCGACGCGCATTGATGCTGCCCTCGGTGGCCGAACTGCACCGCAAATACATTGACGAGGTGATCTCTCCCAGTGTGCTGCTCGACAGTCGCCACAATGTGCTGCACATGTCTGAAGGCGTGGGCCGATTTTTGTTTCACGGCGGTGGTGCGCCGTCTGTGAACCTGCTGGCCAATGTGCCCTCAGCCCTGCGCACCGAGTTGCGCACTGCGCTTTTTCAGGCCACCCAGTCAAGCGGCAGCGTTCAAACTCGGCCAGTGCCGATTCAGCGCGGCGACAGCCCGATTTGCGTTCAGATGAGCGTGAGGTTTTTTGGCGAAGCGGGCAGTGAATCGGGCTTGTTTCTGGTGATGTTCGACGAGGTTCCTGCCAGCCCGCCCCGTGCCTTGCCCGAAGTCCACCCCGATGACGCGATCCGGTTTCATCAGCTTGAAACCGAAATCAGCCAGCTCAAGCTCCAATTGCAGGAAACCATTGAGCAAACGGAGCACTCGAATGAAGAACTCAGGGTCACCAATGAGGAGCTGCAGGCCATCAATGAGGAGCTGCGTTCGGCCAGTGAGGAGCTCGAAACCAGCAAGGAGGAACTTCAGATCATCAATGAAGAGCTGACCACGGTGAACTTTGAGCTCAAGGTCAAGGTCGATGAAACCAGCAAAATCAATGATGACTTGCAAAACCTGATTGCTTCTTCCGACATTGCCACCGTGTTTATTGACCGGGGCCTGCGCATCAAGCGTTACACGCCGCAGGCGACCAGTATTTTTAACCTGATCGCCTCGGATGTTCAGCGGTCCTTGCTCGACATTACCCACCGGCTTGATTACGAAGCACTGGCCGATGATGTGGTGGGTGTTTTCAAGAGTCTGAACGTGCTGGAGCGCCAAGTCAGCAGCAGTGATGGCAAGCACTACTTGACCCGCATCCGCCCCTACCGGACTGTGGATGACCGGATTGACGGGGCGGTGCTGACTTTTGTCGATGTGACGGCGCTGCGTCGGGTAGAAGAAAAACTGCGCATGGGTGAAGAACGTCTTCGCATTGCGGCGGAAACCACCAAGGACTATGCCATTTTGACCGTCGATGAAGAGGGGTTGATCGCCACTTGGAACTTGGGCGCACGGCGCATTTTCGGCTATGAGGAAAAAGAAGTGATCGGCCAGAATTTCTCCCTGCTGTTCACGCCTGAAGACCGCGCTACCAGTGCGCCAGAAGCCGAATTGAACTGCGCCCGTGAGCAGGGCAGTTGCCCGGATGATCGCTGGCATCAGCACAAGGATGGCAGCATTTTCTTTTGCAGCGGCGTGGTGACTCGCATGGATGGCGCGGCTGGAGGCTTTGCCAAGATTGCGCGCGACATGACGGAGGTTAAGGTTCAGCAGACCACCCGCGACCAGCAACTGGCCAGGGAGCAGGAGGCCAACGAACTGAAGGACCAGTTCCTCGCCGTGATGTCGCATGAACTTAAGCACCCGCTCAATCTGATTCAGGTCAATGTCGAATTACTGATCAGTCAGCCGCAAGTGCGGGCGCTGCCTGCGGTCACCCGTGCTGGCGAAACCATTCGGCTGGCGGTGGCCAGCCAGACCAAGATCATTGATGATTTGCTCGACCTGTCGCGGGTGCGCACCGGCAAGCTGACGCTCACGCTGGCGCCGGTGGCGCTCAATGAAGTGGCCGCATCGATTGCCGCCGCCGCCCAGGAGGCGGCCCAGAAAAAAGGCTTGAGCCTGACATACCACTGCAGCAAGGATGAAGTGCTGGTCCTGTGCGACCGGGTACGCACCGAGCAAATTGTCTGGAACCTGATCAACAACGCCATCAAGTTCACCCCGGACGGGGGTCGCGTCAGCTTGCATCTGGCGTCGGAAGGCAACTTTGCCCAGTTCACTGTGAGCGATACTGGGCAGGGTATTGCGCCGGAGTTTTTGCCCCAAGTCTTTGGCTTGTTCATGCAGGGGCCGCCCCAAGTGACGAGCCAGAATGCCGGTTTGGGCGTGGGGTTGACGCTGGTGCGTGATCTGGCCGTGGCCCAAGGGGGCAGGGTTTTGGCTGAGTCGGCGGGCCTGGATAAAGGCGCATCTTTCACCGTCTGGCTGCCCTTGGTTAGCAGCATGGCGCCGTTTGCAAAGCCTGCGCCACTCTGCACCACCTTGAATGGCTTGAGGATTCTGGCCGTCGATGATGTGCGCGATTTGCTGGAGCCTTTTGCCGATTTGCTGCGTCTCGAAGGTGCTGATGTCGATATTGCCACCGGTGGCCAGGAGGCGCTAGGCCTGTTGAAGAGCCGGTCTTACGATGTGCTGATTTCCGATATTGGCATGAACGGGATGGATGGCTATGAGCTGATCCGGGAGGTCAGAAAGAACCCTCAATGGAGCGGGCTTCAGGCCATTGCCCTGAGCGGCTTTGGCCGACAGGTGGATGTGACCCGCGCCTTGCGCAGTGGCTTTAATGCCCATCTGGCGAAACCGGCCAGCGTGGCCCATATTTGCCAAACCATCGCACAGCTTCCGCTTCAAGCGAGACACTGAGCGTTACAAAAATGGAGTTTTCAAACCCGTGGATGAGGTTTTTTTGAGGTGCCACTTGTTATAACCTTTACTGGAGATCTTTTTGGTCGGTTCCTTGTTACTTGTTACTTGACGGTTGCGCCGCTTCCCGGTGAGCGCCAGAAAAATCCCGACAGCCATGTCGTCCAACCTTATTGACAACAGAATGAACCCTTCACATACCCCAGCGATTTTGAATCGAAGCACCGCTTCACCGGCCATTTCCGAGCAGCAGATAGAGGCTGCCCGCTATGCCGTTCTCAGGCGGCTTTCGCCCTCGCTGCGTCACCACATGGTCAGGCATTTGCAGCCGATTGGACTGATTTACGGGGTGATGGATCACAGGCTCTCGCGCGGCGAGCCTGATGTGCAGGCGCTGCGCGTCCATGCAGACAAGATGAATGAGTTTGCCAAAGCCGCTTTGGCTCAGTGCATAGACATCGGCACCTGGCTGGCGCCGGAGCCGGGCACGCGGGTGGGGCTGGAAGCTGGCGTGATGGAGTGTGTCGGCTTGCTGGCCACAACCTTGCATTTCCGGGGTTTCCGTCTGGTCAATGAAGTGGAAAACTTGCCCTGCCCAGTCCGGCTGGGTGCTTTGCGGATGGTGTTGATTGCCGTCCTGCTGGAGGTGACTGATGCCCTGGATGAGCCAGCCAACCTGACACTCAGCGCCAGCGCCGACGACGAGACAGTCACGTTGCGGCTGCAGGTGACGCCGCGCGAAGACGGCTGCGTCGAGACCTACGATGACGGCTACCGAAAGCTGGCCTGGGCTGACGTTCAAGCACTCGCCTGTGCTGAAGCGGTGGCTCTGTCGCATGAAGAGGCGCTGGTCACGATGCGGTTTCCCATTGAGGCTGAGCCTTTTGTGGCCTGAGCTTCTGGCATGATGCCGGGCTGAACCGCCTAGGCGTCGTGCCGAGGCGGGACTTTTGGTTTTCTCGAAAGGTTGTCAATGGCTATCGGCTGGCTGACTATTTTGCAAAGTGTTCCGTGGGCGGACATGGTGAGTCATGCGCCCAAGGTGGCGAGTGGCGCCAGAAAGTTGTGGGATTCTGTCGGCAAAAATGCCCCCGAAACGCCGAAACCGGCGGCGCGAGCCCGGTTTTCCGTTCCCGCCGAAGCGCAGAGCCTTGGCGTACTGCAATCGCGTATTGATGAGCTGGAGTTTGCGCTTGAGGCCGCGCAAAGCCACATGGCCGCGTCTTCGGGGCTGATGGATGAACTGGTCGCGCAAAACAAGCAGTTGATCGTTGGTCTTGAAACCCAGCGCAGGCGCTTGGGTTGGCTCGCTGGCTTGCTGGCGGTGACTGGCCTGATGGCCGCTGCTAGCCTCGTCGTGGGACTCCTGCGTTGAAGTCCGCAGTGTTTTGACTCGGTTAATTTGAGCTCTGGCCCCGCAAATGAGGCTTTGGCTCCGTTGAAGGCTGCACTTTGAGTTAGGATGGAAACGCAAGCTTTTTAGAGCAGGCTTGATGCGGTAAATGAACCGTATTTACTTTTGATGCAAAGGAAAACGAAACATGCAAGTTCAAGTTAACACCGGAAAAAATATCGAAGGTGGCGAGCGTCTGGCCCAGTACGTCAAGGCCACCGTTGATGCCAAGCTGCACCGTTTCGTTGAGCAGGTCACGCGGGTCGAAGCCCACCTGAGCGAAGAAAACAGCCATAAAACCCACGATGAAGACAAGAAATGTGTCCTCGAAGCCCGGCCCGCAGGCAAGCCGCCAGTGGCCGTGACGCATCAGGCCGCCACGCTAGACCAGGCCATTCACGGCGCAGTGGAAAAAATGGAGCGCGTGCTGGAAACCACGTTCGGCCATAGCCACCATCCCAAGGCCGTTGCGGTGCCTGACATCGCCTGAGTTTTAAGCTGAAATTTTCTGGCGCCAGCTTGATTCACAAGCAGCGCGCTAGATGCAAAAATGGCGCCAGCCGCGCCGCCGCCGGGTTTCAATCCCGGCGTTCTTTTTTCTGACGCTGCGGCATTTCCCTCTGCAGATTGATTTCAAAACGTGCGTCGCCCATGTCCCGGTTCAGGGGTTTGAGCGCGGTCATGATCGCTTGGTCTTCGGTTTTTTCCCACAGGGTGATGACTTCGCGCTCGGCATCGTGGTCGGCGTCGGCGAGTTCTTCGGGCGTCAAATGGGTCGTCAGGGCGCGGGCCAATAAGCAGGCCTGCAGCGTCGGCACGACATAGGACGCGCCGCCGACGCCCGCTTCCAGCGCCATGCGAAAGCGCAGTTCTGCGGCCCGGCGCTGCTGCGCGCTCAGGCCGGTGGCTCCGACCATTTTGACGGTGTAGGGCGGGGTGGACTCGGTGCTGTCGCTCATGAAGGGTTCCGTTGAAAAGTGGAGGTTGAAGGGGTGGGGGCTGGCGAAAGAGCCGGGGCTGGCGCGGCGCTGGCCGCAGTGGCCTTGAAGGGGCTGCGCTGCGCCAGATCATTCAGGTAATTGTCGATGCCTGCGCCTTCGCGCTCCAAAAAGCGCTCGACCGCGTCGGCAAACGCCGGGTGCGCCAGCCAGTGGGCGCTGGTGGTCTTGACCGGCAGCAGGGCGCGCGCCATTTTGTGCTCGCCCTGGGCGCCGCCTTCAAAACGCTGGAAACCGTGCGCGATGCACCAGACCAGCGGCTGGTAGTAGCAGGCTTCAAAGTGCAGGCAATCGACCCGCTCCAGCGCGCCCCAGTAGCGGCCGTAGGCGGTTTTGATCGGCGGTTCATTCGCCAGTTGACCGGGCGGGTCGGCGCTGCCTGAGTTGCCTGACGGCGGGCTGCTCACGCCGATCAGGCTGGCCGCCATAGGCTGGCCGTCGCGCTCGGCGATGAAGAGCAGCCAGTTGTCTGGCATGCTGATGGCCATGCGC
>Ga0302213_1000538_pt1 | contig 20758 bp, 18 predicted proteins | sample II_Fen_N1_2_FD_194583 | JGI IMG/M metagenome (GOLD analysis project Ga0302213, IMG submission 194583) | Peat permafrost microbial communities from Stordalen Mire near Abisko, Sweden - II_Fen_N1_1 | ecosystem: Environmental > Terrestrial > Soil > Wetlands > Permafrost | place: Sweden: Abisko...
CTGTCCGATTGCGAGATATCCACGGGCGCTGGTGTGTTCACATAAATGGCTTTCAGCCCATTGCAATTGTAAAAGGCATCCGACCAAATTTGATACACCGTAGACGGGATCACCATTGTTTTCAGTCCCGTGCAGTTTTCGAACGCCCAATCCTCGATAATTTGAAGGGTTGGAGGCATGGTGATGGAATCCAACCCTACGCAATTGTAAAAGGCATCCGTCGCTATCGAGGTGACCGTCTGTGGGATGTCCACTCGGCCGGTTTTCATGGATGGGCAGTACATCAGTCTGGTCAAGCCCTTATCGTACAAGACCCCATTGATGGTGGCGAAGTATGCGTTGTCGGCCGGAACGTCCAGCACGACACTCGTGCCCAGAAAGGCAACATTGCCAATGAAATTGACGGTTGACGGCAGCACGAACGAGGTGATTTTTTGGCACGTGCCGAACGCATAAAAACCGATGTGCGTCAATTGGCTCCCCGATTGGAAAATGGGTGAGTTCAGTTCCCGGCAGTACAAAAAGGCACCGTACCTGATTTCTTTGACTGTATTTGGAATGGTGACCGTAGTCAGACTGGTGCAATTATTGAAGGTGAACGTATCGATGACGGTCACGCCATACGGAATGTCGACCGACTTCAGACTTCTGCAATTTAAAAAAGCAGCATACCCGATGGTGTTCAAGCTCGGCGGCAAATTTACGTTCACCAAACCGCTGCACAAGTTGTATGCCGACCGTCCGATGCCCGTCAACGACGCCGGATGAATCACGGTGGTCAACGAACTTTTCTCTGTCGAAAGGAAGAACGCATTCCTTGGAATGGTGTTGGCGGGGTAGTAGGTGTCCACCGTTCGCGGTCCGTCAATTCCCGAGTATGCGACAATGTTGACCAAACTCAAATCCAAGGTTGCCAAAAGCGGCATGTCCCGCATGGTTTTGAAGTCGCGGGCATCGATGGTTCCCGAAAGTCTCAGCGTAGTAAGTGTATTTTTTTCCGTAGTGGTGAGCACATTGGTCAGGTTCCCTGGCGTGACCGTGTACACTTTGTCCTGGGTTCCGCCACTGACTCTGGAAGCGATTTCAGCATTGGTTCGCTGAATGTTCGAGATGTGGAGCTCGTCGTAGCAAGCCGTACTGTCGCCCCAGTAAGACAGGTAAAAATAGGTGGTGTTCTGTGTAGCGGGCCGGAACCCCAACGCTGAAACCATATCGAGCTTGCCGTTGATGTAAATTTTGGTGGAATCACCCCAGCTAACGGCGATGTGCGTCCAAGTATTGAGCGGCACTATCGTGTTTCCATGAAACAAATTGTTCACGCTCCAACCCCAGTTGCTCAGCGATACTTTTCCAAGCGAATCCAACACCAAATGGAAAATGTGCCCGTTGGGTGGATATGAAGTGGTGTTGTTCCAGTTCATGTTGAGTAAGCCTTTGGAATAGTGTTTCGGGTTCACCCACATTTCCACCGTTCCTTTTGTCTCCAGGCTTCCGGTCTTGCTGTAAGTAATATAATTGCCAACTGAACTTAGGTCGATGGCTTGGTTTAGTCCATTGACACTCGGAACATACTTCGCGGTTCCATGAATGGTGCCCGCTGTCGATCCGTCGAAATGGTCGAGCAAAACCGTATTCGCATCGCTGGTGATTGGATTGCCCGTCAACGACGAGCCAATTGCCGAAACGTACCCTGAAAGCAAGAGAATAGTCAGAAAAAAGGCCAACTTTTTCATAATCGTCTGATATTAGTATGTAGAACAACCCAGTCAAATGACTGAGTCAAAGGTTATCAGCGTAATGATTGAATAGAAAGGTTGAAAGTGTGCTTTATTCGGTGATATAGACAAAAATAATTTGCAGTTGGAAAGATACAGCCGAAAAGGCGTAAAGTGTACTTATTTTTATGTTAATTTTTTCTTGAACCGCAACGCCACATTCACCAGCCCAATCATGACTGGCACTTCCACCAACGGACCGATTACCGCCGCAAAGGCTTCGCCCGAATTGATGCCGAAAACGGCGATGGCCACCGCGATGGCCAGTTCAAAATTGTTGCTGGCTGCCGTGAACGAGAGGGTAGTGGCTTGTTCGTAATTGGCGCCGGCCTTGCGGCTCATCCAAAACGAAGCGAAAAACATGACCACAAAGTAAATGACCAGCGGAATGGAAATGCGCAGCACATCCAACGGAAGCCGCACGATGTATTCGCCCTTGAGCGAGAACATCACGACGATGGTAAAGAGCAAGGCAAACAAAGTCAACGGACTGATCACCGGCACAAATTTCGTTTCGAACCAGATTTTGCTCTTAACCCGAATTAAAATAAACCTCGAAACGAACCCGGCCGCAAACGGAATCCCCAAATAAATGAGCACGCTTTTGGCAATTGCTCCAATGGTGATGGCCGCCACGGCATCGTTCACCGGCAAGCCGAACCAACCCGGCAGCACCGCGATGAAAAACCAAGCATAGACCGAAAAAAGCAGCACTTGAAAAATCGCGTTGAAGGCCACCAACCCTGCCGCATATTGCCTATCCCCATGTGCCAAGTCGTTCCATACGATCACCATGGCGATGCACCGCGCCAAGCCAATCAAAATGAGCCCGTACATGTAGTCCAGGTTGAACCTCAGGAACACGATGGCTAGTAAAAACATCAGGATGGGCCCGATGAACCAGTTCTGCAACAGCGACAAACCCAGAATTTTGGTATTTTTGAACACGTCGCCCAATTCCTCGTATTTTACCTTGGCCAGGGGCGGATACATCATCACGATGAGGCCGATGGCGATGGGAATGTTGGTGGTGCCCACCGAAAAGGAATTCCAGAACGTTGAAACATTCGGACTGAGCCAACCGGCAAACACGCCTAGGAACATGGCCAGAAAAATCCACAACGTGAGGTAGCGGTCGAGAAATTTCAAGCGCGTTTTCATATCAACAACAATTAGAGGAACCCTTTGCACAATCGCAAGACGGTTCCGTACCATTTAAAATACCATTCAAAATACCAGCCGCACAACCCACGCCCGAACGAACGGTCAGCGCACCATGCTTGCAATTTAAGGCACAGGCGCCGCATTCCATGCAGTCGTCCTTATCCAAAATGTAGGCCTTCTTGTCACGCAACTCAAACACCGCCCGAGGGCAAACGGTGACGCACATGCCGCATCCGGTGCATTTTGAAGCATCCAGCTTCAAGGTGACGACATTTCTCAAATACTGCATTTTCATACCAATTTTGAAATAATATACAAAATTACCCCCAGTGCCAGAAACCCTATCTGAAACGGAACCGCCCACTTCATTTCCTTCTGTACCCCCGAAAGTGAGGTGTACGTGGACGACCCTGTAAAATTCATGCACATGAACGACGCCACGCTCACGTTCACCAAACCGAGCGCGATCGATTCAAGCGGAGAAACTGTAAAAAGGAGAGTTAAACCGATGGTCGAGAGGCTTCCCCAAAAAGCTCCCTTCAACGCAAACGCCCTGAACGGAATCCAAGTGAGGAACAGCGGACCAAACACGATACCGGCCACATACGCGCAAAAAATGTTCAGAACTGGAAAAGCAAAAGTGGCAAGCATCTTTTCAAACAAAAATCCACTTTTGTCCAACCCGGCAAAAAAGAAAAATCCAGCCAGGATGCCCAGCATCCAATACTTCCCATACATGAAATCGTTCGGAATCAACTTCGCCCGCTCCTTGATGGGGAACCCCATTTTCCGCATCTCCGGCGTCGCCTTGTATCCGGCATCCAAAAAAGCCTTGATGTCCCTGGCCAAAGCCGGTCCGAAAACCGCCTTGAACCCAGTCGCTTCCTTCACCAAATGCGCCGCCACTCCCGACGCGCAAAGCTGTGGCAAAATGACCCGCCGATGCTTCACGAGGTGTTCGAGCGAAGCCTCCTTAATACCCTTCACCACCCGTTCCGTCCCAAACGTACCCTTGCCCGCCGCGCACCACACATTCACACCATTCGTGTCCACCACCAAAATCCAAAGATTCAGCCCCTCCAATTCTTTCCGCAACATGTCGAAACTCAATTTGTAATTGGCTGAAATCAATACGTCAGAGTCTCCGTTCGGTGTCCCGAGTCGGTACAACCCAGGTTTCAGCCGATAATGATCTCTGCCGAATCCCAAACGCATCTTGAGCGCGCCCAGTTTGTCGGAAAGCTCCAATTTGGCTGAAACCGTCGGCGCATTCAGTGCGACCGGTTTGAAAGACGTGAAATCCATCATCACATTTCGTTCGTGTAGAATTCAAAAAACCGCTCCTTAATTAAATCCCGCACCCGGCGGAACTCACTCCAGATGAACTCCTCCGAGCCCGTGGCATGGGAGGGGTCCTCAAAACCCAAGTGCAACCGATGCTTCACCTTGCCCGTGAACATGGGGCAGGTTTCGTTGGCATGGTCGCAAACCGTAATTACATAATCCCACTCCTCTCCGATGTACTGATCCACCAATTTGGGGTAATGGGCCGAAATGTCCACGCCGGCTTCCTTCATGACGACGGCCGCTTTGGCATTGATTTGAGCGGCAGGCTGCGTGCCAGCGGAGCAAACGGTGATGTTCGGGTCGAACGATTGCAGGAATCCATGAGCCATTTGGCTTCGGCAACTGTTGCCGGTGCAAAGTATCAGCACGTTCATATCAACACGTTTTGGAGGTTTCACAGCTTACTTCAGCCGCTTTGATTTTCTTGAAAAAGGCGTCGAAACGATCCAGTTTCTCACCAATCGAAGTGCAACACAGGCAATAATTCACCTTGAGCCCGTCAATCTCACCATGGATGAGCCCCAACTCTTTCAACTCCTTAAGGTGTTGCGATACAGTCGTTCTGCTGAGGGGTAGTTGGTCGGAGATGTCGCCCGAGATGCACGTTTTGGTCTCCGCCAAATATTCGAGAATGGCCAGCCGTGCCGGGTGCGAAATCACCTTGGCAAACTTGGCAAGCTCCTGAAGTTCCGAACTGAATTCATCTGATTTTGTCATGATTTGGTATCTATTGAAGTATGTCGCAAACATACGACATAGTTTTCAATAAAACAAATCATTCCACTTCGGAATCGTTTTTTGTTACGTCTGCCGTTAAATCTTCAGCCGCATTCAAGCTTTCGTAATATTCTTTCTTGTCCCGATTGTTCCGAATCAGAATGAGCACCACCATCCCAACCAGTGCGACGGCGACGATGACTAAGGTCCAAGCATTTGTTTCCATATTCGTTTTTTTAGCTTTTTCAAAGCTACCAAACGAATGTTTCAACCCGTTGTCTGACGTATTAAAATTCTGTTACAGCAACCACCACGCACTTTTTTCCGTGTGGCTGAACCCTGATTTGACGGTCCCCATAACGCAGCGTCAGCGTAGCCTCCGTAGCCGGATACAACCTGGCTTCCGTCAATCGACCTGCCTTCCAAGTTAAATCCACTATCACATTTCCGCGCGCCTTCAACCCACGAATGGACCCTTCAGCCCACGATTTCGGCAACGCAGGCAACAAATCCAGAATGTACGAACCCTCCCCGTCGGGCACCTGACTCTGCAGCAGCATCTCCGCAATGCCAGCCGTGGTCCCAAAGTTCGCATCCATCTGAAACGGCGGATGCATGCCGAACAAATTGGGCGACGTGCTTTTAGAAATGACCACATTCAAGTCGCCAAGCGCCTTTTCCGCCCGATGCAGCCGTGCATACTGGTTCACCAGCCACGCCGCGCTCCAACCCGTATGTCCGCCACCGTTCGCAATCCGGTAATCCAGCGACTTCTCCGCGGCCGCGGCCAATGCGGGCGTCTGTATCAAATTGATTTGCGACCCCGGATGTACCGCAAACAAATGCGAGATGTGCCGATGCCCAGGCTCCACTTCCGGAAACTCCTGTGCCCATTCCATCAACCGCCCGTCCGAGCCAATCCTAGGCCCAGCCAACCGCTTGTAAGCCAGCGACACCTTATTGACCAGCTCATTTTGAATGCCGAGTTCCCCCGTCACCATATTGAAATCCTCAAACAATTGCGCAATAACTTCCTGGTCGTGCGCAGGTCCCATGCTTATTTGGCTCTGGCTCCCGTCCGGAGCCACGAACGTATTCTCGGGCGAAACCGCCGGTCCCGACACCAACTTGCCCGTCCGTGGATCCTTGACCAACCAGCTCAGGTAAAACTTCACCGCACCCTCCAGCACCGGGTACATCCGCCTCAAAAAGGCCGTGTCGCCCGTAAACCGGTAATGCTCCGCGATGTGTTGGCAAATCCATGCCGTCGCCCCCGTGTGCATGCCCCAGCTCGCACCCTCGCCGGGCGAAGTGTAGCCCCAAACATTCGTGATGGGATGCACCACCCAGCCCTTGGCATGATACTGCACCTGCGCCGTCCTCGTGCCCGGCTCCACCAGCGATGAAATCAAATCGAACATGGGCAAATGCATCTCCGGCAAATTCGTGATTTCAGCCGGCCAATAATTCATCTCAATATTCACATCCGTGTGGTAATCGCCATTCCACGGCGTCTGAATCTTGTTGGCCCAAATGCCCTGCAAATTCGCCGGCAAGCAACCCGGCCTCGACGAAGAAATCAACAAATACCGTCCATACTGGAACATCAACTCGTACAAATGACTGTCCAGCCGGCCCTGCTTAAAAGCCGCCAACCGCCTGTCCGTCGCCACCGTATCCTTCAAATTCTTGTTGAGGCTGAACTCGACCCGGTCGAAATACCGCTGATATTCCTTCACATGCGCCTTCAGCAACTCCGAAAAAGGCTTGGCGGAAGCCTTGGAAACATTCACCGTCGTAATGGAATCGAAGTTCCTGCCCTTGTAACTCGGGTACGACAGCTTGTAATCGGTGGAGGCGGAGAGGAGCAATACCACCTCGTCGGCAGCCTTCACGCAAAGCGACGAATCCGTACACGATACGATGCCTTTTTTTGCTACCGCCTGAAGCCGAGCCTCATAGTTCAGTCCATCGCCACCTTTTCCGTCCGAAAGCGCCCCAGCCATGAGCAACTGGTTGCCCTCCGCATACGTATGGAACCGTTCTGGCCGGTTCATCCTGCAACACAATGAAATCTGTCCAGCCTTGCTGGCCGTAAACCGCGCCACCAAAACCTGATCCGGCTGGCTCACAAATACTTCCCGCACAAAATGCACACCGTCCTGGTCGTAACTTATTCGCACCACCGCATCCTTCAAATCCAATTCCCGGTGGTAATTCTTCCACGCCGAGGTCCTACCGTTGTCAATCCATAAATCACCCAGTGTCTGAAAACAACCGAACGGCACCGTCGCGCCATTGCCGTAGCCCGAGCCCTTGCCCTTGCAGACTTGCGTCCGATTCGTCATCTCCGTGGCTTCCTTGTATTTCCCATTGAACAGCAACACCCGGATGGAGTCCAAATACTGAAACGCTGACGGGTTGTCATTATCGTCCGGACTGCCCGACCACATGCTTTCCTCATTAAGCTGAATTCGTTCCTTATTGACATCGCCAAACACCATGGCTCCAAGCGCCCCATTGCCCAAGGGCAACGCCTTCAGCCACTCTGAATCGTCTTTCCAACCGTTCGGACTGTCAGGGACCGAAGCCGAGGCCGGTTGTTCGTACCAAAGTCGCAATGCGGATTGAGCGTTTAATACAAGGGGGAAAAAGAATGCTAAAGCAAGGAGGGTGCGTTTCGTGTCCATCATGAAAGTAATTTGCAATTGCAAAAGTAGGAAAAATCACTTCAGCATCCCCAGGTCAATATCCAAATTCAAGTCGTTGATGGGCTCATGATCCTGGAATTTGTAGTCCTTGCCCCGATACGACTTCTCCACCTTGTTGTCCCAGATGCTTTTGGCAGCATCCTTCATCTTGCGAAACATTTCCGTCCGCTTAAAAACCTCGTCGGTCAACGGCGCCAGCACCCCCGAAGACTTCATGGAAAAATCCGCAATCAGTTTGTCTACATCCTTGATGAACTCCTTCCTGTTGTGTTTTGCGTTGACTTCCATCTGCTCATTGCCCCTGTAGTTGGCAAAAAGCAGCTTCGTGCCGCTCACGGTCAAATACTTCAGCACCATCTTGGCCAGCGTTTTTTCACTTGGAACTTTGATGAACGAAGGCGCATATTCCGGAATGGTGGCGGAAACCGATTGATAGTAGTGCGACAAATAGCTCGAAAGAATCTCTGGCACCACCTTTTCCAATCGACGGTGCGCATACGTTTGGAAATCAACACTGTCCGGGTACGGATAATCAATGTGCTCAACATGTTTGGTCTTGATGCTCAGGTTCGTGCCCGAAAGCTCCATTACCCGGTACGGGCACGGATAGGTCACAATGGACCCCGTTTCCACATCGTACAGATGGTTCCCCCGCCGGTCGTCCACCCGCGAAATGTCCGACGCATGGAAATGCCCCGTAAACATCACCCGTACGCCTGCCTGCATCAACGTTCGTTGCAACTCCACATAATTGTCCAGCAAATACGGCGCCGCATACACGCTCTCATAGTCGAAATGCTCCACCACCCCGTGATGAATCATCCCGATGAGTTGCTTGTGCTCCGCCTTGGCTTTCGCAATCTCCGACTGTATCCACGCCATGGTCTCAGGCTTTAGAATCCCCCTCGTTACCCTGGTGTCCACACTGGCCCCCTTCGATATGAACGAATTGTAGTAATACTTGACCCCATCCAGACAGAGCACCCTCAAACCCTCCACGGGCTCACTCACATAACTCAACGAATTTACATCCCTGCTAATAGCCGACTCAAACCCGAACTTCCCATATATACGGCTGAAATCGTCGGCCGACACCGTCGCAACCGCACTCGTCGTATCGCCCAAATAGCTCAGTGCAAACGGATTGTTGATGTCGTGATTGCCCGGAATCACCAACACCTTCACCCCATTGTCCAACAACGGCTGCAATGCCTTGGCTACTCCCTGGTGGCTCACCAACTCCCCATCCTTGGTCAAATCACCCGAAACCAACACGATGTCCACCTTTTCCTTCAGCAAGTTCTGAACCACCGCATTCAAAATTGCCGGACTTTCCTGCAATAGTTTTCGGTCCTTCATCACATAACTGTCAAAAGCCGAACCCTTTTGAACCAAGAGTTCAGGCGCCATAAAATGGAGGTCCGTAATGTGGCCAATTCGAATGGTTTTTGCCTGAGCAAAAGAGAAACCGATAAAAATTAAAACACCGAGCAACGTCTTTCTAAACATTCTTTTTTTAATTGGTTAAGCAATACCAATGTTTGCCGACCTAAATATAGAACTAAAGAACCGATTTAGCGTAGGGCAACCCCTACAAAAAATCGCGCATACCCCTTACGAATAATCAAATGATTCACACTTACTTTCGTATATTCTTAAACTACTAAGATTTACAGCTATGTCGGACGAAATAAAGAAAACCTCCAGCGATATACTCGCCAGCTCCAAAATGGTGGTCATCACAAACTTAAATGACGGTTCCTACATCGACGCCAACAAAGCATTTTTGAACACCCTCGAATTCGACCGCTCCGAGCTCATCGGAAAAAGCACCCAGGAAGTCGCTTTCCTGGCACCCACCGACAATGCGACCATCCTGCACAGCGTCAAAAGCCGAAATCCCATCAAAGACCGTGAAGTCGTGGTCCGCAGCAAAACCGGCACCGTCGTCATCGGTCTCTTATCCTGCAACACCATCCAAATAGAGAACCAACCCTGCCTGGTCACCGTCGTCACCGACATCACCAAACGCAAATTCCGCGAACTCGTCTATCAAAAACTCATGGAGCACGAAATGGACTTCCAATCCAGCAACGACCACTTCACCCAAATGAGCAGCCAACTCGCCTACACGTGAAACGTCCTGTTGGCCATCAACCTTCGTTCAGCCAAGACAACAAATAGCTTGGAACAACGTTGTTCAGCCGTTCGTACAAACGAATCAATTTTTCCCGAATCCTTTCCTTGTCGAATTGTGTGACCAGTTGTCTGGATAAGGCAACGGCATCGGAATAGACGTACCTGTCGGCCATCAACTCACGCGTAATGACTGTGAAATCCTGTGTGGTGGATGCTTTGAGATACGCATGCTCGTATAGATGCCGGTATTCTTCGATGTCCCTGAAAACGACGGGCAAACCGGCGGCTGCACCTTCAATGGGCGCCAAGGGGCAGTTTTCCTGATACGAAGGAAACAGCATCATATCGGCAGCGGCGTACATCAAAGGCATCATCGCCAAATCCAACATTCCTGTAAACTGCAGGTTTCCAGGAGCCGACGCCATACGTGCATCAATTCGGCCGATGCCCTCCGTCATCATCCGCAATGGCCTTCCGCCCACCCATACAAATTTCGCACCAGGTAATGCTGCAGCCACATCAATGAAATCCTCCACGCCCTTGCGAGCCTGCAACTGCCCTACGCCAAGCACGACAAAGGCATCATCGCTCAAACCAAGCAGGGCTCGGCCTTTGGCCCTGTTTTCGGGTGTTCGTTTCCATTTGTCCAGATTGATCGGGTTCTGAATCCGAAGAATCTCCGTTTTGGCACCAGTCTCCCTGATGGCTTCCTCCACCATGGGCGAAATAGCCAGGCAAACATCGGCATAGGAATAAACCTGCTTGAAGTACCATTTCACCAGCGGCATCATCGTTTTCCACATTGGAATGGATCCTTTGATGGAATCGGGAATCACGTGCACCGTATGTACCCGTTTTCCTAAGTAGGGCAGCCCTTTAAAAAAATAATAAGGCCCATAAGTATGGCTGTGGAACACATCCCCTAAACCTTTATTGACCACAGTTTCCACGTCATCCTTTGAATTCATCAGTTCGACATGGTCCAAAAATGCCGTATGCACCCCATTACCCTTAAATAAATGTTTCGTCTCCGATACAACGTGAATTTTCATACAATGGATTTCATTTTTAATAGTTGTATAACAATGACCACCAGCATCACCAATGCCGGCAACATGAACAAATGTGCGCAATATAATGAAGAATCAGTTCAGACATCGTGCTGCAAAAGAACAACACGTATGTTATGACAGTACTTCAATCTTTTGACATTCTTGTGAGAATCGATTTTCGGTAACGACATTGTTACAACCTTGTAGTTGGTATGCAATCCAAGGGTAACAATCACCTCCTATTTTTGCATCATAAATCAATGCAGCTCATGAATAAATATCCTTCCAGCTCGTCGTATAAACCCTAAAACGCTTTAGCTGAATGAGATTCAGGACCAGTGCGTGAGCATCAACCTGCATCAACGCTAGCTCTATTTCAATAAGTCAATAAAATTTGGTAAAAGGCTATCCCTAAGCGAAGGGATGGCCTTTTAGGTGTTACCCCTTCACATCACGGCATGCACCCGCACTCGACACCACATGCAACACCGGTGGCTGATGCCTGCCATGCCCCTAATTCTCCAGAAGTTTGACCCTTTTCGGTATAAAATCCTTATTTCCCGCTTAATTCCGCGTACTTCCTGAAATTATTCAGTATCATCTGCCAACCCTGCTGCTGCATCTCCAGCGCATTCTCACCCTCCGCCTCGAACGTTTCCACGATCCTCGTTTCCCCATTTTCCTCGAAAAAGTTCGTATGCACCGTTCTCTTGTCGCCCAGTACACTCGAGATCCGTTTCAGCAATTCCACCTCCTGGTACGTACCCCAAAAGTCGAACCCGAAACTCCCGTCCTTGGCTTCCATCCTCGACGAAAACCTACCACCCGGCTTCAAATCGTTCTCCGCCGTCGGGCAATGCCAATCGTCCCCCGCATAGTTCCACTTCACGATATGCTCCGGCTTCGTCCAAAAATCCCATACCTGCTGAACCGGCAAGCTCACCCTCGCCTCGATGCTCAGTATCGTCCCGCACTTCTTTTTGGTCACTTTGACCACCTTACCTGCTGAATCGTATGTTGTCCATTCTCCCGCCTGTCTTCCCTTATCGAACGAACCCGACCTCATGATGCTCCCATCCTTGCGGAACCATTCCCAGTACCCGTCCATCTCGCCTTCCGCATATTGACCCTTGGCCCAAAGCGAGCCGTCCTTGTGTTTATTGATGTAGTTGCTCATAAAGCGTTGTGTTAAAGTTATAGGAACAAAAATAAGGACAATATTGCTGAAGTGAAATACCTAGATTTTAGTATAATACCTTACCATTGGCCTGTAGAAATCAATTTTTTCCGTATAATTGTTATCCGAAAAAACCCCCCCACCATGGAAAAAATGAAAGCCGTTGTTATTGACAAGTCCAATCGACCCGATAAACTTTCGTATTGCGACGTAGAGAAACCCGTTCCCTCCGAAAACGAAGTCTTGCTGAAAATCCATGCCGTATCCGTCAATGCGGCCGATTACCGCTCCTTGCAAATGGGCATCATTCCCAAAAAGAAAATCCTTGGCGCCGATGTCGCCGGTACTGTGGAGTCCGTCGGAAAAGACATCAAGCTGTTCAAGGTAGGCGATGAAGTCTTCGGTGACCTTGGCTCCTTTGGCTTTGGCGGATTCGCCGAGTACACCGTCGCTCCCGAAATAGCCCTCGTTCACAAACCCGCCAAACTCAGCTTCGAGGAATCCGCTGCCTTACCCATGTCCTCCCTGACCGCACTTCAAGCCCTGCGCAACAAAGGTGCCCTCCAAAAAGGCCATCAAGTCTTGATCTATGGAGGTGGCGGTGGTGTGGGTACCTTTGCCATTCAGCTCGCCAAGTACTTCGGTGCTGAAACAACCGTTGTCTGCAGCACCAAAAACGTAGCTCAATCCATTTCCCTAGGTGCCGATACCGTGCTCGATTACACCCAACAAGATGCCTTGAAAACCAACAAACACTACGATCTCATCCTTGCAATCAACGGAAATCGCCGCCTTTTGGACTACAAACGCGCTTTGAAACCACACGGCACCTACGTCATGGTCGGCGGCTCCCTTCCCCAAATTTTCAAATCCCTATTGTTCGGTTGGTTCCTGTCCTTTGGCTCCAAAAAAATGCGCACCCTCGCCGCTAAAGCCAACCAAAACGATCTGGAATTCATTGCCAAACTCGCTGAAGAGGGCGTTATCAAGCCAGTAATCGATCGGTACTTTTCACTCGACAAGGTGGCTGAAGCCATGAGTCAACTCAGAAAGGGACATTCAAGTGGCAAGGTGGTTATTCAGATATAAAAGCGTAACTTTGAAAATAGCGCAATCCGCTGTTTAAAACTGAAAATCATGCTAATAGCTGTCAACCGAAAAAAGTTCACTTTTTCCCCCGATTCCTCCAGAGTCATCGCCCGTTTTCTATTTTTAAACGATGAACGGTCGGCCGATATCATCCGAAAAGTCTTGGCCATGCCCGAGAAAGAGGTGAACAGTGCCATGAGCCAGTTGCTCCGCGGGTATTCCCGTCGTCACCGCAACATTTCGCGCATCTTTGAGAAACACTTTGCCAAACTGGCTCCCATTTTCGATAAAATCGAAGTGAACGAAGAAGACCTCAGCCCCACTCAAAAATCCCTCATCGGCTCCTATTTCACCATGGAATACTCCATCGAATCGGCCGCATTTTTCAACCCCTCCGTCGTGGAAGATCCCGATCAGTCCGAAACCCGCTCCGACGAGAAGCGCGTCATCTTCAGTTTCCGTGCCACCGGCGAAGGCCACATCTCCTCCGTCGTCTTTCGCGCCGGCATCCTCGACAAAAACAACAACCTCACCATTGAACCAGTCGGAAAAATGCTGGCTGAAGCCGATGTCATCAAACGCCATGTGTACGACAAAAAATCGTTTCAGGAGAAACTCGACGAAATGAAAGACAAAGAAAATGTCATTGTTCCCGCCATCTTGGATAAACTCGATAAACTGCAAAACACAGAAACCATTTTTTCACCCGCCATTCCCGTTAAATCCGATAAAAAAAAGTTACAAGACCAGGTGATTTCTCCAGCCTTCATCCTCGATAAGCTGGACGATCATTTCACCTATGGCGAATTGATGAAGTATCTGGTGCTCGCCCGTCAAGACCCCAATCTCACCGAAAATCACATCAAGCTCATCAACCAAATGATGTGGCTTGCCTCCTCGCACTACGAGATCAATTTCTCCATCGATTCAGCCATATCCGAACGCGTTATTTTCCCCGTCTCGGCCACCGAACAGAAAGGCATTGAAGACGCCCGTTTCGTCAAATTCACCGACGACAACGGCGAGGTGACCTATTACGCCACCTATACCGCCTACGATGGCGTCGCGATTCTACCCAAACTGATGAAAACGACCGACTTCTACAATTTCCAGATCTTGCCCCTCAACGGCGAAATTGCCCAAAACAAAGGCATGGCCCTGTTCCCCCGCAAAATTAACGGCAAGTACGCCATGCTCTGCCGCATCGACGGCGTCAACAACTACATCGCCTACTCGGACAGCATCAACATCTGGCACGAAGCCAAAATGATCCAACAACCCATTTATCCCTGGGAACTCGTCCAAATCGGCAACGCCGGCTCCCCCATCGAAACCGAAGCCGGTTGGCTGGTCATCACCCACGCCGTCGGCTCCATGCGCGAATACACCCTGGGCGCCTCCCTCTTCGACCTCCAGAACCCCGAGATCGAAATCGGTCGCCTCAGCAGCCCCCTCATGGTTCCCAACGAATTCGAACGCGAAGGCTACGTTCCCAACGTCATCTACTCCTGCGGCTCCATCATTCACAATGAGGACCTGGTCATCCCATACGCCATGTCCGACCATTCCTCCACCTATGCGACGATTAATTTGAAGGAGTTGCTGGAGGTATTGAAGAATTCGAAGAAGGCGGATAAGACAGATATGACAGATAAGGGCTGAGCATACATCTCACTTGTTAAAACCTTGAAACAGGGCCAAATTAATAGTTTTGTTATCGCTGACAATCGACTCAAAATAGATGCCATGAAAAAGTATTTTAAAATTTTCCTGATTCTATTTCAGATTTTATCCAGTACAACTTGGTGCTTTGGCCAATATTCTTTGCCTAAAGCTGTGTTTAAAAGTGGAATGGTACCTACTCGTGACGGCGTTATCGATATACCCTATGAAAATATGCATGGGTATGAGGATGTTTGGTCAAAAGCGTTTGGAAGAGATGTGGCTGAATACATGAACAATAGCTATAGCTCTACTGAACAATGGCCTTCATCCATAAATACCTTGGAAAAAATAAACAAAAAGAGCACACTCGACATACTTCCCCAATATACCATGTATGCCGTGAAAACATTTTACTCTTACAAACAAATACTTTATCTTCCCGAAGCCGAAAATCGCAATATGCCATCTGGCTTTAAGCTCAAAAAGGATATTTTTCTGATAACGAACTCCCAAAACGTACGAATTGACTCTACTCAGTGTAAACTCATAAACTTACCTCACGTAGAACGCCAAGCTTCTTATGGTGATCCCGCCAATTTGCCCAACGTTTTATTTTCGTTGGAGGACGATTCGATTTCGTTCGATGACGATTCAATTCCAAGTAAACCACTCTATGTCAATATTTTGGGTGAAAAATATTTTCCACCTAAGTATGATTTGAAAGGCTATTATTGCTATACCATACTGGGACAAGATGGTCACAAACGATTCATCGGAGACCTTTACGTCGGAACAAACTACAAAAAGGCACTTGAAGCAATGGATATCATACAACAATCTTACTATTGGAAATTCCCAGAATGTGGGATATGGTCGCCACGGACCATACTGAAATCTGAAAATGGATTAATTGGCTACAATTACGAAAATACTGATTTCAGTCCCAAGTACAATGTTCAGGCGAGTCTGAAAATTATTGACGACAGTCAACAGGAACCGTATATTACTAATCAAAAGGGTTACAGCATCCGGTTTGAAGCACATCGATACCCTAATCCTATTGAAACGTTCTGGTTGCAGTTGGCTAAAGATAATAAGTTGGAGGGATTAGAAAATGTTCAGAAGTACACGCATTTTAGGGTTATTGGTGATAAGTTTAAACTCGATAAAGCCAAAGAATTTTGTTGGAAGATTATTACGGTAGATTCATCCCGTCATATTTCTATTAGGTTTGAACCATATACAGAACTTCACGGGGTAACATCTCCTCTTTCTAAGAACGTTTGGGTAACAAGTGGACAGATCGATTTAGGGAAAGGTAATTATAATTTTTATACAACCCCAAGTGACAACAACGACGATTTGAAAAACGGACGTTCGCTTCTTTTTTACGGGTTCAGAGATTCGGAAAAATCCCGAATACTGGCAGAAAGAGAAGATAGCATTTCTCGGGAAGAAGAAATTGCGGCCCAAAAATCCAGATACAGTTCTCAGGAAGAATTTGATCGAAAATTTGCTTGGGCTGAAGATACCACCCGTCTTTTGCTGAAAGGTGAGGGATACTCGGCCTATGAAAAGCATACTTTTGATGGGTCCGGAAAATTTCAAATTCCTGTTTTGGATGGTCGAATTATGACACTTACAGCCATTTCCTTCAATGAAAATGTTCGATTGAAGTTTAATTCAACAGACCTCACTGATAATCAATCTTCCAGTGACTATCAGACCAATGGTATTTTCCGTAAAGTTCTTGAAATTAAAGTTTTTAAAGATGGGATGCTGTCTGGCGAAATACAATTTGAAGGGACTGGAGGTGATAAAAGCCATAAAACGATTCTTCTGTTGGCAAGGCAGGATGGAGAAAGTATTCCTTCGCAATCTGACGAATCTGGTAATGCCATTCGTAAGTCAAATAGTGGCTATTATAAAGGTACTATAACTGACTCTGCTGGCAATAAATATGTTGGATCATTGAGATTCGGAGAACCCTTCGGTGAGGGAACGATGACCTATTCAAATGGCGATGTCTATACCGGCAGTTATGAATGGAGTAGACGTACTGGCTATGGAGTCTATAAATCGGCAAATGGATGCGTATACAAGGGCGAATGGACAAATAATTTAAGAAATGGTCAGGGCACTTATTATGATGCAAACGGAGAAGTTTTATATTCAGGCGATTGGAAAGATGACAATCCTATTTAAAACAGGTTTACACATTATAAAGCAAAAACTGCAACCTTTTTTCAGCATCACCCTTTCACAATCTTCATTTCCCTCCTCATTGTCAAAAAATCTTTATATTTTTGTAATCCATACAGCAGGATTACATTCCCTTAACGCAACCCTGCCGTTTCACCAAACGAGCAGTCATGAATTTATTTTCCGCTCACACCGACAAAATTCACCTCCATCAGTCCATCCAGTTCAATCCTAAACAATCAACCATGAAACTTACCGCACTAATCGTTGCCCTCTTCTGCTTTTTCCAACTTTCCCATGCCCAGAAAATTCAAGAAATCAGTCTGATTCATGAAACGATGAGCCTGTCCGACCGGAAGTTCTACATCGATTCCGTGATAGACAATAGAGTGGATAAAAGCAACATCGGAACCATCCAGAAGGGTCTGTTCAATTCCAAATACCTTGTGCAATTGAAAGGCGGATTCACCAACTCCCTGAAAGCCTTTTTTGACTATTCCCTACCCCAAGAACAAGATCAAATTCCAATCATTGTAAAAATCAATAAGTTGGAAATATCCGAATTGACGCGAGCTACCGATGAATACGGATTTGCAGACATCTCCGTGGAATATTATCACGGCAATGACCTGCTGTTCAGCAACAAACAGCACATGCAAGTTTCCAGCATGGATGTTACCCGCTTGCATGAAGAAAACATTCGGGAAGCCTTCCGAAAATCACTGGTTGAATTCAACAAAAGCCAATGGCTTTCTTTAGTAGAAGGCAAAGGGGCTGAAGTCAAAACCCAAGAGCCCCTCGCTATAGCAACAAACACCACCAATCCACTCTATTCAACTCCCACCCTGGCGCATGAAAACAGCCTCGAAACCGGTAAACACAACACCTTTACCATCGGTTATCAAATAGGCGGCTATTCCATGATCGGTTTCGATTACGAAATTCGAATGCTCGACTATGTCGGACTCCATGTTGGCGCAGGATATACCGGCTATACCTATGGCTTAATGATCCATACCAGTCCAGCACGAAACAGCCCCTATTTTAACGTCAGTTTCAAAGACGGCGGTTTTGGTTTGATCAACGCCGCCGGCATCGAATATGGCGGTAAATGGGTGTTCAACAAACAATCTGGTTTTGGTCTCCTTTTCCAATTCGGCATCGTAAAAATACTGAAGATCGATTCCGATTTTGCAGACATCCTCTTTCAAGGAAAAACTGCAACCCCTTTCATGACCTCCATGGGCATTGGGCTGAGTTGGTAGTTTGAATCAACGAAGCTGTTAGAAACGCATAAAGAAATCCCACGTTTCTTTTGATACCCAGTTGACATCCGATCCAGGATCTTTAACGTTTTCGGTATGTCCACCCACGAATGAACCAAACATGACCGGATATTCCTCCGGAAGTCCTTTAAATGCTGTCGTGACATGCGTCGGTGTCGTGGCTAAGGGTATTTCTGGCAGCCTTTTCAACCCATTGTCTTCGACGTGTGTCAATACACAATACTTACCACCTTGTTTGAGTTCATCCGAGTTGACATACTTGCAAAGACCGTCTTGAGTACCCGTTGTGCTAAAGAAAGCTAGCGGTTTGTGTTTGTTTTCAGGAAGATAAATGTTCCAGTTTGCCGGAGAATAACAAGCCACTGCACGAAGATCATTCTGAAAATCCAATGATAACGAGTAGGTAAACATGGCGCCAAAGCTAAAGCCACAGCAAAATACGCGAGAGGTGTCTATGCTCAATTTCTCTTTAAACAATTTAAGCATATCGGCAAAGAAGATATGATCTTTGTCATCACGTCCACGCCAAGGAGTACCGTCGGTGTATCCCTCCGGTGCAACGAAAACAACAGGAACATGATCTCTTTCGGCATACGTTTTAAGACCATAAAAGTTTTGATCAATCATGGTTTGCATATGCCCCCCCATCATGTGCATGGCGAAAATCAAACGGTACGCTATTTTTTTGTCGTAATTTTTGGGAATATCAATGGTATATTGGCGAGTAAGCCCTGCACTGGTGATGGTATACGTCCCACTCTTAAAATCTCCAAGATCTTTCCCGTAACCGGCACTGGGAGTTGGCGCATTTTTCAGTTTACGAGCAACTTCGACTGAATTACCTGATTGCGCATTGAGCGCAAAAAATGAAGCTAAAATGATAAAGATTACAACGATTTTTTTCATCGTTCATGGTTTTAAAAGTGGATGAATAATGTGGGCGAAGATACACAAATTTCTTTTTGAGCAAAACCCAAAACGTACACCATAAAACCATTTTCCACTTATGGGGTGGTGATTTTGAGGGGGTTATTGTACGAGTTGAAGAAATTCAATGACGTTGCATCATATTACATTTTTATACCCTTCCCTATCAAAAAATTAGTACATTTGAGAGTGGCTCAAATCGTGTAGTACAAAAGTTATCAACTTTCAATTGGAGTTGCTAACTTAGCCCGCACACAGAGTTAAGCATAAAAGTTTAATTTTGTGCAATGAGAAAAGAGCGAACACATTATGACAGAGCGTTCAAAGAGAATGCCGTCAAGTTGAGTTTTGAACGTACGAACATCACCGAGTTCGCACGAGAGTTGGGTGTCGACCCGCTGTTGATCCACCGGTGGCGTAAAGAATACCGTGAGAAAGGATTGCAAAGCTTTCCTGGCAACGGTGTCCAATCACAAACAGCCGATGCCAAAGAGTTGTGGGATCTGAAGAAGCGGCTGATGGAGGCTGAGACGGAGCGTGACATATTAAAAAAAGCTTTGAGCATCATCTCCAAGAGCGGTCGCTGATCTTCCGATTTATAAAGGACTACCAATCGAGAAGATGGACGGTCGAGCTGATGTGCAGAGTTTTGAAAGTGTCCCGTAGTTCCTACTACAAGTGGCTTCGTGATCCGGAGGGTATTCGTGGCCGCAAGCGCAAGGAACTCGATAAAAAGATACAGACGGCCTATTTTGCGGCCTATGGGCGCCATGGCAGCCCCAGACTGACCAAAGACATTCAAAAGGCTGGGACAAGCGTGTCCCGGTTGACGGTTGCCAAACACATGAGACAGATGGGGCTTCGCAGCAAGCTTTCCAAGCGTTACAAGGTGACTACGGACTCCTCGCACCGCTATACGGTGGCTCCGCACCTTCTGAACCGTGATTTTTATCGTCAGGCACCTGGAGTGGCTTGCGTGTCGGACATCACCTATGTGCCGACCCTTGAGGGATTCCTTTATCTGACGGTTGTTTTGGACCTCTTCGACCGCAAGCCGATCGGTTGGTCCATCAGTGACGGGATGAGCGCATCCAAGACTGTTATCCCAGCCATTTTGATGGCATCCAGGAGCAGGTCGTTCAAGAAGGGCATGATATTTCATTCGGATCGGGGCGTTCAATATGCAAGTACGAATACGGTTAATGTCTTAAAGTCATTCGGCATCGAGCGAAGCATGAGCCGCAAGGGTAACTGCTGGGACAATGCGGTTGCAGAGAGTTTCTTCAAGTCGTTCAAGTCGGAACTTATTTACGGCTCCAAACTCAAATCGAAAGAAGAGACGAGTCTGTATATCTTTGAGTATATTGAAAGTTGGTACAATAAAAAAAGAAGACATTCTGCACTTGGGAATCTGACCGTTGAAGAGTTCTGGCAGCAGTATGAAATGAGTAAGGATTTAATTATGAATGTAGCTTAACTTTTTGTGCGGAATTTGTTTGCAAGTCCA
>Ga0302213_1000540_pt1 | contig 20734 bp, 12 predicted proteins | sample II_Fen_N1_2_FD_194583 | JGI IMG/M metagenome (GOLD analysis project Ga0302213, IMG submission 194583) | Peat permafrost microbial communities from Stordalen Mire near Abisko, Sweden - II_Fen_N1_1 | ecosystem: Environmental > Terrestrial > Soil > Wetlands > Permafrost | place: Sweden: Abisko...
TTTTTTTTCCCTGACATTGAGAATCCGGCAAAGCAACAGGACTTATCAACTGCCGCGAAAGGTCAGTTTGCCGATAACTCCTATTCCGATTATTCATTTTTGCGTGATCAGGAATTCAGCTATGCAAATCGCGATGTATTTGATGTGCAAGCTATTCGGAAGGATTTCCCCATTTTACATCAAAAGGTAAATGGAAAAGACCTGATTTGGTTCGACAATGCAGCAACTACGCAAAAACCGGCACACGTAATCAATACGCTGACCCGTTTTTATCAACACGACAATTCCAACATTCACCGCGCAGCACATACGTTGGCAGCCCGCTCGACGGATGCTTACGAAGATGCACGTGGCAAGGTGAAAGATTTTATCAATGCTTCGAGCACCGATGAAATCATTTTTGTGCGCGGAACTACCGAAGGAATCAATCTGGTAACGCAGACTTACGGTCGTAAATACATTCAGGAAGGTGACGAAATCATTGTCTCCACGCTCGATCACCATGCTAACATTGTGCCCTGGCAACAATTGGCCAAAGAGAAGAAGGCAAAATTACTGGTTATTCCTATCAACGACAATGGTGAAATCATTCTGGAGGAATATGAACGACTGCTTTCTCCGCGTACTAAAATTGTATCATTCGGGCAGGTGAATAACACCTTTGGAACAATACTTCCGGTGAAAACCATGATTGATATGGCGAAACGCTACGGTGCGCGTGTACTGATTGACGGTGCTCAGTCGGTAGCTCATACGCCTATCGATGTTCAGGCGCTGGGCTGCGATTTCTTTGTATTCTCCGGTCATAAAATTTATGCACCAAACGGAATTGGCGTAGTGTACGGCAAAAAAGAAGTGCTTGATATTTTACCTCCGTGGCAAGGTGGAGGCAATATGATTCAGGATGTAACATTCGAAGAAACTATTTTCAATGGACCACCTGCACGCTTTGAAGCAGGAACACCCAACGTGGGCGATGCAGTGGGTCTCGGTGCAGCTTTGGATTATGTAAGTCATATCGGGTTGAATAACATCTCGAAATACGAACATTTCCTTACTGAATATGCTCGCGAAAACTTAGCAAAAATCAACGGCTTACGCCTGATTGGTAATCCACGGGAACGTGTAAGTGTAGTGTCGTTTGTGCTCAAAGATATTCCAACGCCCGAAGTGGGTCGCTTGCTCGACAAAGAAGCCGGAATAGCGTTGCGTGCCGGTCACCATTGTGCTCGACCCGCTTTGCGTCGCTTGGGAGTGGAAGCTACTGTTCGTCCATCGTTCTCGTTTTACAACACGACCGATGAAATTGATAAACTGGTTAGTGCCGTTCGTCGGATACAAACCACTAAATAAGTAATTTATATTCAACTAAAAATGTTGACGGGGTAACTCAGTTGTTACTCCGTCAATTCTACTTTATGCCGATAATACTCCGACAAATACAAGAAAAAGATAACGTGCCGTTGGCAGAGCTTATCCGCAGCGTGTTTCGCGAATTCAAAATAGATAAGCTCGGAACAGTTTATGATGACCCAACGACGGATAATTTGTTTGAGTTGTTTCAAACCGAAAAATCGGTTTATTGGGTTGCAGAAGAAAATGGTAAATTGTTGGGAGGTTGCGGAATTTTTCCAACAAATGGTTTGCCAATCGGTTGCGCCGAGTTAGTAAAGTTCTATTTAGTACCCCACGCAAGAGGTGAAGGAATTGGTCGGTTGTTGATGCAAGTCAATAACAATACAGCCAAAAGTTTGGGCTATAAGCACCTTTACCTGGAAAGTTTTCCTGAACTCGAAGGTGCTGTTTCTATTTACCTAAAGCAGGGCTTTGAACAACTGGATGCACCACTCGGAAACTCCGGACACCATGCTTGTACTATTTGGATGGTGAAAGAACTGTAAAATAACCATCTAAATCCTCCGTCAACTGACCGAGACTTCAACCCAGTATTTTAAATATATAGATGTTATGGCAGTACAAATCATTTTCAGGTCAACACAAATGACGTTTGAAAGGGAATTCAGACAGCTTAATGAGGCATGGATTTCAACAAATTTCATGCTAGAAGCATCGGATAAACTGGTATTAATCAATCCTCAGAAGTATATTCTTGATAGGGGCGGAAATGTCTTTATTGCGCTTGAGGATGGAAAAGTGCTAGGGTGTTGTGCGCTGCTTGTTCACGATATCTTTACCTGCGAATTAGCCAAAATGGTCGTTGATCCATTGGCTCAGGGTAAAGGCATTGGTTTGTTGCTGGGAAATGCACTTGTTGAAAAAGCCCGTGAGCGTGGATTCAATCGCGTAATACTCGAAGGCAATACAAAAATGGTAGCTTCCATTTTACTCTATCGAAAACTTGGTTTTCAGGAAGTACCGCTTAACGAAGTTGAAAATAACCGCGAATTGCACAGTCGATGTAATATATTTATGGAACTTAAATTGGCTTTAGCAGATAAGCCCGAATTTTACATTTAATTCACGGTTAATCTCCCCTTTTTGATTGAATTTAATTTAAATCCCTGTTTTGTTTCAATAAAATACCTAAAAAAAGGTATATAAATGACCATCAATCGGTATTTCATCTATTGTGGCTATCCTATACTTTTGTATCGTGATTGATAAACATTATAATCAATTAAAAAGGTATAGTATGAACACAGGTATTTATTACACAACTCAACGCGTATTGTCCAGTCATAGGCAAAACCGAGAGCTGCAACCGGATAGTAATCGGTTTTTATCGCTGGCTCAACTTATTTTCTTTCCGAATTACGTTTCAAACTTTTCTGTATCAACCGCCCGAATGTGTTGCTGCACATCGTGCTGATTTTCATCCCTTCCATTTTCGGCTTTCTCTTTTTACAGAGAAAAAATCACAACCATTTAAGTTTTAAAAAATCAGATAAAATCAATCTGATATATTCATAAGTATATCCAATAAACAATTACAAATATGAAAACGAATTATTTTTTCAAAGTGCTTTTAGCCTTGTTTATTTCTACAACAGCTTTTGCTGCTGAGAATGTGGCTAAAGAATCGATCGTAATTAGCGGAACCAAATTCACCTATCCATTAATTGAAAAATGGATTTCCGAATATGCAAAGGTGAATCCCAATGTAAATATTAAGCTGACCGCCAAGACAAATTCCGATCAGGCTGTCGATTTAAACATTATTGCACACCAACCTGCGCAAAACGAACTGCAATCGAATCAGGAAATAGTTTACGCCGGTCGATATGCCTTGCTTCCGGTAACTAATAACAATAATCCGATTTTAGCTGCTGTTGCTAAAAAGGGTTTGAATAAAAAGGAACTTGACAAACTTTTCTTCGAGGTAGTGGATTATGAAAGTGATGAACCTGCTCCCAAATCAAAATTCAGGGCGACTATCTACTCCCGCGAAAACCAGTCATGTGCTTCCACTGCTTTAGCAGGATACTTCGGACATCAATCCTCCGAAATCAGAGGGAAAAAAGTTTTTGGCGATGATATTTACCTGATTTCAGCGGTAAAAAAAGATTCTATTGGGTTGACCTTTAATAATCTGGGCTATTTGTATGACGTGAATTCACGTAAGCTGAAAACAGATGTTGCCTTGTTACCCCTCGATTTAAAAAGAGAAGCCAAGCCAATTCTGACCGGTAATCTGGACGAAGTATTAAGCGTATTGGAATCAATAAAAGTAGAAACAGTACCGGTAGAAAAAATAGGATTTATTTATTCTTCACAAAATGCAAAAAAAGAACTTACAGCTTTTCTGAAATGGGTACTTAGTGATGGTCAGAAATTTAATCACGAAAAAGGTTTCCTGAATCTGGACAAACAAGCGTTGGCAGAGCAAGAAAACAGGTTATCCGAAAAGTTCCTGACTTTGAAATAAGAAAACAACTATAATAATTATAAACAAAAAAAACGAGCGTTCCTTTCCTCCGTCGGCAAACTGATTAAGGGAACACTCGTAACAATTCAAAAAATTGTATGACAAAATTACTATTAATTTTTGGAAACTACAAAAAGTTTCCTGCGCTTTCTGTGCGCAAAATCGGACTAATTATCCTACTTGCAACTACTTCCGTATTATCTGCATTTGCACAGCAAATTGAGATAAAAGGAAAAGTGCTAGAAGAGACTGCAAAAACACCGGTTATCGGGGCCGTACTTAAAGTAAAAGGTCAAAGCGCAGTAGCAACATCAGATGTGAATGGAAATTTTGCAATCAAAGTGAAATCACTTCCCGTAACATTAAACATTACATCGCTGGGTTACAAAAATCAGGAAGCAGATGTTTATGAAGCAGTGCAAACCACTATTTATCTTGTTGAAAATCAAAACAGATTGGACAATGTTGTCGTTATTGGTTATCAACAAACCAAAGCGAACGCTGTAACAGCCGTTGTTTCAACTGTTAAGCTTGATCAGATAGCCAATGTACCATCATCAAGCGTTGTTGAAAAATTACAAGGAGCTGTGCCGGGTTTAATTGTTGCCCGAAACTCAGGAGATCCCGGCGTAAGCTCATTTGTTCGATTACGTGGTGCAACTTCTATTGGTGGTGCAAGTCCGTTGTATATTATTGATGGAGTGGCTACTACCGGTAGTTCTCAGCAAATCAGCCAGTCGCAAAGTGCCGATCCGTTGGCTGAGTTCAATCCAGAAGACATAGAATCAGTGACAGTTTTGAAAGATGCAAGTGCCACAGCGGCTTATGGAGCTCGTGCAGCCAATGGTGTAATCTTGATCACCACAAAACGTGGGTCAAGAAGTTCCAAAACCCGTGTAAATTTTAAAAGTGAATTTGGAGTATCCAATACAGGTAAACTTTGGCAATTAACCACAGGTCCGGAACATGCACAAATCGTAAACGACTGCTACAAAAATGATGGATTATGGGCTTCAAGACCTTTTAGAGCAGTTAGCGATGGTGGAATTGGATTGCCTGAAGAACAAAATACATACGATCGTATAGGATTGGTTTTTCGCACCGGTTTACAAACCACGAATAGCCTTTCGATATCGGGTGGTGATGCAAAGACTAACTTTTATATAAGTGGCGATTACACCTCCGATCAATCCACGTTGAAACTTCAAGATTTTACAAGATATGGATTCAGAATCAATATTGATCATTCCATAACAAACAAGTTTAAAATTGGGACAAGTAATGTCATTTCATTTAACCACCGAACAAATGTTAAGGTTGGTGATGGACCTTCAGGATTTTTTCAGGCATCCTTGCATACACCTACTTATTTACCTTTATATAAAGCGGATGGAACCTATAATGCCGCAGGCGCATTTAATAATCCTCAGGCGATTCTTGATAACTGGGATGGTGGATCGGATGGATTCAGAATAACCAATAACTTTTATGCAAAATATGATATTACACCGGATCTCTATTTTAAATCATCGTGGAGTAACGACCGGAATATTGGCCATGACACATATTATTACAGTCCGTTCTTAAGTCAAGGTTATCCTAACGGTGCAGCCGAAGATGCCGTTGGGTTTTCAAATCGCTTCTCGTCAGAGCAAACACTTAATTATCTGAAAGCCTTTGCAAAAAACACCGTTTCTGCTTATTTAGGATGGGCCTACTTAGCAAGCACAAACGAAAATGTTAATGTGTCAGGAGTTGGATTTGCCAGCGACGCATTTAAAAGAGTAGCTTCGACGGCCACTCAAACCGGATCGGCAAGCGGTTCGGGAACAGGATTGCTTTCCTACTTTGGTGGTGTAAACTATTCGTACGATAATCGTTACAGCGTGGATGCTACTGTTCGTAGAGATGCTTCATCACAATTGGGAGCTGATAACCGGGCTGGTTATTTCCCTTCAATTGGATTGGGCTGGAATCCGATTAACGAAGCATTTTTTCCTAAAAGCAAGGTTATCAATGACCTTAGAATAAAAGGAAGTTATGGTGTCGTTGGAAATATATCGGGAGGTAATGGAAATCTTGGATTATGGAGCGGTGGTAGTGTTTACGACGGAAATGCCGGATTAGCTCCATCGCAGTTGGGTAACCCAAAGCTTAAATGGGAATCAACTAGACAATGGAGTCTTGGTTTGAATGCTGCTTTCTTTAAGAGCCGTTTGGAAGTTGAACTTAATTTATACGATAAATACACGTATGATTTAGTACAATCCGAAGCTTTACCTGGAAAAACAGGTTTTAGTTCAGTTACCAAAAACTCGGGAGCCATCAGCAATAAAGGATATGAATTCTCTGTGAACTCTTTGAATATAACCAACAGGGATTTCTCTTGGAGAACAACCTTTACCGCTTCACGCAATATCAATAAAATTGAACAATTAAATGTTGAGCAACAAAATGCCAGTTATGGTTCTATTGCCCGTCAAGGTTATCCATTGTATTCATTCTATTTATATGATTATAAAGGTGTTGATCCAAAGACAGGAGATGCGGTATATGATGATTGGACAAGTACAACTGCCGGAGTTGCTGATGGAAAAATAACAGAAGTGGACAAGAAAATTTTTGGTAATGCCTGGCCTTTAATTGAAGGAATCCTGAAAAATACATTTACCTACAAAGGGCTTAGTCTTGATTTTAGTTTGTATTATAAATATGGATATCAGGTATTTAATTATACAAGATCATTTTTGGAATCAGGCGGTACACGTACTACTACCAGATCGATTCAGGAAAGCTCTATGAATTACTGGAAAGCTGAAAATAAGGATTCTTATACGGTTAATGGAAATGGCTATATCACAGAAGTGCTGCCACGACCAAAAACGCTTAAAAATGCTGATGGTTCTACCAATTATGAACAACGATCTACTCGTTTCTTAGAAGATGGTTCATTTGTCAGATTACAAAATCTAACTCTATCGTATTCATTGCCAAAGTCAATTACATCAAAATTGAAATTGCAGAAAGCAACTTTACACCTTACTGGTTCAAATCTTTTTCTACTTACAAAGTATTCAGGTCCAGATCCTGAAGTTAACTCAGGAAGTGGAATTGTACAAGGATTGGATTTCGGAACTACACCTCAACCAAGAACTTTCTTGTTTGGCATAGATATAACTATTTAATTCTAATGCAATCATAAGTTCACTTTAGTTGTAATTATAAAAAAACAGAAAAATGAAAATAAAATTTATAAACTTAACAATCCGGATTGTAATTGTATTAGTTCTTGGTGTGTCTTTTACCGGATGTGAGGACACTTTATTAAACTTTCCGCCTCAAACTCAGATAGAGGATGGCAATATCATTATAAGCCAGTCATCGGCTGATAAAGCATTAATCGGTGTGTATGCTTCGTTAAGAGGTATTGCCGGGACTGCTATCCTAACTTACGAAACAGCAGCAGACAATGTGGTTTTAGCCAGTTTAAGAACAGTAGTAGTCCCATTATTAAAGGCTGACGGTGGAGTAACAGGTGGTGCCGATAGAACCAACGGTGGTGGTTATGGTAGCTATTATACGCTGATTAACCGTGCCAATCACGTAATTACCGATGTTGAGAATTTAAACGATGCTCTTTTTACAACCGGAAATAAGAACAGAATTTTGGCTGAAGCCTATACTTTACGGGCATTTGCTTATTTTGATTTGGCACGTACCTATGGAAATATTCCAATTGTACTTACACCGTCAACCGCTACAAACCTGATTGGTGTAAAGAAAAGCCAAAAAGTGGATGTCCTGAAACAAGTGGAAAGCGACCTTGATAAAGCTGAAACCAAATTGGCCGGAACTAACTGGAATACAAATAAAGGTAGAGTGTCTATCTGGGCGGTGAATGCCTTTAAAGCCAGACTTTATCTTTATCAGGAACGTTGGGCTGATGCTGAAACTTATGCTTCAAAACTTATTGCGAATACGGATTTAAAACTAACAGCACTTGTTGCCGGTAATAACTGGTTTGAAACAAGATTTTCAACCGAAGGTATTTTTGAAGCGGCATGCAGCACTTCCGAAGGAAATCCCGTTCGTTCAAACTTTGCTACCGCTGCCGAAGGTGGATTGGGCGATTTTATCGTAAGTCCTGATTTTGCAACCTTATTGAATAATCCGCTTAAAGGTGGTAAAAGATCCATATATCAGAGCTATAACACTTCGCTTACCGGTTGGTTGATACGAATTTATAACAAATCTGACAAATCATCCTCTGTATTTTTGTTCAGATTGGCCGAACAATATTTAATACGTGCCGAAGCAAGACTTAAAAAATCAACTCCAGATATTGCCGGAGCGGTAAGTGATATTAATGTTATTAAAGCAAGAGCAGGTGTACCAACTATCGCGTTACCTACAACATTGACTGCCGCTGATTTAATATTAGCGGTTGAGGATGAAAACAGATACGAATTTGCCTTTGAAGGTCATCGTTACGGTGATATCATCCGTACCAAAAGAGCAGGAGTTGTATTTGCTGCTTATGAGCCGAGATATGTAGATCCAAGGTATTGGGTGGTGCCTATTCCTACCAGTGAATTGAAAAACGATCCTGATTTGGAACAAAACGGTGATGGTGTTTACTAAATTTCAATGAGAGCAAACAAATTCTAGTTTGCTCTCAAAAACCGACAGGATGAAAAAAATTATACTTTTTATAGCAATCAGTCTTTTAGCTATCAATGTCAATGCACAAAAGAAGCAGATTAAGGCAGGGAAAGAGCAAATTGCCCTCGATTATCTGAATAATTCGTTCGGAACGTATGATAAATTGCAAAAGCAAATATGGAGCACTCCCGAACTTGGATTTTTAGAAGAGAAGAGTAGTGCCACGTTGCAAAAGCATTTATCCGAAAATGGTTTTAAGATTGAAAAAGGCGTTGCCGAAATACCCACCGCTTTTGTTGCAACCTATGGTTCGGGAAGTCCGGTTATTGGAATTCTGGCGGAATTTGACGCGTTGAGCGGATTGTCGCAGGATACAGTTCCGTTTGAAAAACCGTTGGTAGCAAAAGGGAATGGTCACGGATGCGGACATAATCTGCTGGGAACAGCCTCGGTGGCTGGAGCAGTGGCGATTAAAAAATGGATCGAAACCACAGGCGCAAAAGGTACTATTATCGTTTACGGAACCCCGGCCGAAGAAGGTGGAGGAGGTAAAGTGTTTTTTGCTCAGGGTGGTTTTTTCAATGGGGTTGATGCTGTTTTAAACTGGCATCCGGCCTCCGAAAATGCAGTTAATACTTCCACTAGCTTAGCCCGATTAAGTACGGTTTATAAATTTCATGGCAAAGCAGCTCATGCTGCCGGAAATCCTGAAAAAGGACGCTCGGCGCTGGATGGGGTGGAAGCTTTTGACAACATGGTCAATCTGTTGCGGGAACATATTCCATCCGATGCTCGCATTCATTATGTAATCACCGATGGTGGTGGACTCTCACCCAATGTGGTTCCGGCACATGCAGAAGTATCGTATTACGTAAGAGCCAAGAACATTGAGGAACTTTTAGACATAGCCCACAGGGTGGATAATGCAGCCGATGGTGGTGCTTTAGGAACAGGTACCACTGTAACCAAACACCGTTTGGCAGGTGCTATTTATCCGGTTTTACCCAATAAAGCTTTTAGTAAAATAATTGAGAAAAACCTTGAAAAAGTGGGTGGAGTGCAATGGACGGAAAAGGAATTAGCTTACGCAACTCAAATTGCCAAAAGTACCAATACTCCGGTGACTGAATTTGAAAAGGTAAAATCAACAACTCCGTATGATGAAAGCAAATTCGGAGAATTGAAATCGGGATCAAGCGATGTGGGCGATGTAAGTTGGAATGTTCCGGTCGGTTCATTTGTGGCAACCACCTTTGTACCGGGTTCACCCGGACACTCCTGGCAGAATGTGGCAGCTGGTGGTACAACTATTGGAACAAAAGGGGTACTCGTTGCGGCTAAAGTAATTGCGCTTTCGGCTATCGATTTATTTGTGAATCCGGCATTGCTTGCTCCTATAAAAGAGGAATTTCAAAAAGCCCGAGGAGAAGGATTTAAATATACTCCTATTGTACCCGGCAAACCGGAATTAGATTACCGCTTAGAAAATTAATCATTAAAAATATTGAAAATGAAAAAAAATATTGTAACACTCGTTTTGGCAATTATTGCCATAAATGTATTAGCTATTTCTCCTATTAAAATTAGCAAGTCAACCACCAAACATGGTCCGGAAAAAGGCTCATTAATAATAATCGGTGGCGGATTAATTCCCGAAGATGTTTGGGCAAAATTCACCGAATTGGCCGGGGGTGTCGAAAAAGCTAACATTGTGGTGGTAACTACTGCTGCTGGAGACTCAGCCGGTGTTGAAACCGCTACAGTGAAAAAGGAAACTAAAATCAAAAAAGTAACACTCCTACATACCAACGATTTAAAGGAGGCCAACAGCGAAAAGTTTATTGCTTCCTTGAAAAATGCAACCGGTGTGTTTTTTGAAGGTGGTCGTCAGTGGCGCATTGCCGATTCATACCTGAATACCCTTACCCATCAGGCATTTTGGGATGTATTGAACCGGGGTGGAGTGATTGCCGGAACATCTGCCGGAGCCAGTATTCAGGGTTCGTTTCTGTGGAGAGGCGATACTTCGGGAGCTCAAATTACGGTCGGCGATCACACCCAGGGATTGGGCTTTTTGAAAAATTCTGTTATCGATCAGCACATTCTGCGACGTAACCGTCAGTTCGATTTGATTAATGTTATCAAAGAAAGTCCGAAACTTATTGGTATCGGGTTGGACGAGTCAACGGCTATCGTTGTTCAGCGTGATTCTTTCGAGGTGGTAGGTAAGTCGTATATTGCTGTTTACGATTATAAAACAATTGTGGGCAGTGGCGAAAAACATGTGATTGGCAACAATGAGAATTTCACAGCCTCATCCGGTCCATTCTTTTTCTTAAGTAAAGGTCAAAAATATGATTTGAACAAAAGAGAAGTAATCAAAGAAGCCAGAAGGCCGCGCGAACCACGGGTAACGACTGGAACTACTGAGAAATAATTGGACTAAAATTCTCCTGTTACCTGATTCACGTATTGAAGTCAGCTTTAGAAATGGATTATCGAATTAAAAATTAAAATATTACAAAATGAAAAAAAACTATTTACTTTTTCTGTTTGCGTTGCTTCTTAGCGTAAACATGGTCAGTGCCGGTTCTATAACGGAACCCAGGTTTGGTCAGTACAAAGTCGGTGACGACTATTTTCTGGCCAATTACACCCAACTTTTAGAGTATTGGGGTAAAGTAGAAAAAGAATCTGATCGGATTAAAATTGTAGAAATCGGAAAAACATCCGAAGGAAGACCCCAAAAGATTGCGATTATCTCATCGCCGGAGAATCTCAAGAAATTAAAACGTTATCAGGAAATATCTGTGAAACTTGGCAAAGCCGAGGGAGTGACTGATGCCGAAGCACATGCATTGGCTTTAGAAGGAAAAACAGTTGTTGCTATTGATGGAGGCTTGCATGCAACTGAAAGCGTAAATTCACAAGCCCTGTTTTCCAGTACCTACGATCTTTTGAGTAAAAACGATGAAGAAACAAAACGCATTTTGGACAATGTTATTCTGCTTCTAATTCCGTCAAATCCTGATGGTCTGGAGCTTGTGGCCAATTGGTACATGCGTGAGAGTGACCCCAAAAAACGCAACCAGAATATTCCTACACTGTATCAGAAATATGTAGGACACGATAATAACCGTGATTCTTATATTGCTAACCAGACAGAAACCGAAAACCTTAACCGGTTGTTTTTTATTGACTGGATTCCTCAAATTACCTATAATCAACATCAGAGCGGCCCTGCCGGATCTGTTCTGTTTATTTCACCATTCCGTGATCCGTTCAACTACAATCAAGATCCATTGGTTCCAATCGGAATTGAGCTTGTTTCTTCGGCAGTACACAACCGATTCCTGACCGAAGGAAAGGGTGGTGCGGTTACTCGCGATGCAGCTCCTTATTCAACATGGTTTAATGGTGGAGTACGTACAGCAGTTGGATTTCACAATCAAATTGGCTTGATGCACGAAATTGTTGGAAGTCCTACTCCGATGAGTATTCCTTTAGTTGCTACAAAATTGTTGCCTGACAGCAAACAACCATTGCCTATCGGACCACAACAAATATGGCATTTGAGTCAAAGTATTGACTATGTTATTTCGGCTGATCGTGCCATTCTGGATATCGCAGCAAAATTCCGTGAAGATTTTCTTTACCGCATTTATGTTGCCGGTAAAAACTCCATCGAAAGAGGAAGCAAGGATTACTGGACTGTAACCCCTAAACGGATAGCTGCACTGGAAGCTGCCACCGTGAAATACAAAGAAGATCAAAAAAATAATACAGCTAATTCAACTGCCGGAGAATCTCGCGGTGGTAGAGGAGGTCAGAGTGTCCCAAGCGAACTTTGGACTAAATTAAACACGCCTGAAAGTCGCGATCCACGTGGTTATATTATTCCTTCCGATCAGGTTGATTTCCTGACAGCAACCAAATTTGTGAATGCACTTTTGAAAGGTGGTGTGGATGTTCATCGTGCAACAAAGGATTTTGTTGTAGCCGGGAAAACGTATCCTGCCGGTTCGTATGTGGTAAAGGCTGCTCAGGCATTCCGTCCGCATTTGAGAGATTTATTTGAGCCGCAAGATCACCCCAATGATTTGGAATACCCCGGTGGACCTCCAAAAAAACCATACGATTTAGCCGGTTATACTTTAGCTTTTCAGTTTGATATAAAATTTGATCGGATATTGGATGGCTTTGACGGACCATTTGAAAAAATAAAAGGCTTACTTAAAGCTCCTGCAGGTAAAATCACCGGAGTAGCTAAACCTGCCGGTTATCTATTGAGTCATCAAATCAATGATGCTTTTACAGGCACTACCAAATTACTTGCATCGGGTCAGGAAGTGTATTGGCTTACTGCACCACTTACTATCAAAGGTAAAAATTATCCGGTTGGAACAATTTATATTCCTGCTAAAACAACAACACCAGCGGCAGTTCAGAAATTAGCAAGCGAAGTTGGACTCAACTTTGACGCTATTTCATCAAAACCACGTGGTGAAGCATTGAAACTTCGTCCTGTTAAAGTTGCATTGTGGGATAAATACGGTGGTTCAATGGATTCAGGTTGGATTCGCTGGCTGTTAGAAACCCAATTCTCTTTGCCATTTGATTTGGTTTATCCTGCCGCTTTGGATTCAGGAAAATTGCATGCCAAATACGATGTGATTATTTTGCCCGAAGGAGCATTTCCACAGGCTAACGCTGGAAGAGGTGGTGCTGCAGCAGCTGAAGGTGGCGAAAACGGACGAAGCTCCAGAGCAGACAATATCCCGGCTGAGTTTAAAAACAGAGTTGGTAACATTACACTGGATAAAACCGCACCGCAACTGCGCCAGTTTGTCGAAGATGGTGGTGTCGTGTTGACGGTTGGAACTTCATCCGCATTCGGTAAATACCTGGGTTTGCCTTTTGCAGATGCTTTGGTTGAAAAACAAGCTGACGGAACAGAAAAGAAAATAAGTTCAGAAAAATTCTATGTGCCGGGCTCACTTCTGCGAGTGAAAGTGGACAATACCCGTCCGATTGCGTATGGTGTTTCGGAAGATTTGGATGTTCTTTATAGTAATGATCCTGTATTCCGTTTATTGCCTGATGCAAAAGAAAAAGGCGTGAATGCGGTAGCTTGGTTCCCAAATGCTGAACCATTGCGTAGCGGTTGGGCATTGGGTCAAAGCTACCTGAAGGACGGAAATGCCGTGGTTGAAGCTACTGTAGGTAAAGGTAAGGTGTATTTTTTCGGACCTGATATTACATTCCGCGGACAAACGCACGGTGCCTTCAAATTCCTGTTCAACGGTATCTATCAGGCAGGAGCTAAAACCGTGAAATTATAATTAAGTATCAAAAATCCCGGGTGTTTTTGGCTTGCAATAACAACTGAAATACCCGGGACAATCAATCCGATTGATACCCTGATATTCATACAGAATGAAGCCTCATTTTTTAAGGAAACCTCATTTGCATGAACATCAGGGTACTTTCGTTCACTTTCAAATTTTTAAAATAAACACAAATGACACAACAAACTAAAAGTTTATACACTCATCTGGAATGTGTTGAATGCGGTAAAGTTTTTTCTAAAGAATCCGTTCACACACTTTGCGATGAGCCTGATTGCAAATCAATTTTATCGGCAAAATACAATTTTGGGGCAAACACGTTGACCAAGGACGAGTTGAAAAACAGACCCTCAACACTTTGGCGTTACAAAGAATTTTTACCGGTTTTGGATGAAGACAATATAGTGAGCCTTGGCGAAGGCTTTACGCCTATTCTGAAACTCCATAACCTGCCTCATATCGATGGACGAAACGTGATATTGAAAGATGAATCCAATAACCCGACAGGTTCGTTCAAAGCTCGTGGACTGGGCGTTGCTGTTTCAAAAGCCAAAGAATTAGGAATAAAAACATTCGTTATTCCTACCGCCGGAAATGCGGGTGGTGCATTGGCAGCTTATTCGGCTCGGGCCGGGTTGAACGCGTATATTTTTATGCCTAAACTCACTCCAAACGCGTTCAAGGCGGAAGCTAAACTATTTGGTGCGAAGGTAACCGAGGTGGATGGAAATATCAGTGATTGCGGAAAGCTTGCCAATACGTTGGCTAACGAAAACGGCTGGTTTGATGTTTCCACGTTGAAAGAACCGTTTCGGTTGGAAGGTAAGAAAACCATGGGTTACGAAATTGCCGAACAACTAAACTGGAATTTACCGGATGTAATTTTTTATCCTACCGGGGGTGGTACTGGAATCATTGGAATATGGAAAGCCTTTGATGAGTTGGAAGCACTTGGCTGGATTGGAAGTAAACGCCCTAGAATGATAGCCGTTCAGAGCGATAGTTGCAATGGAATTTACAAAGCTTTTCACAACAAAGAACCTCGTTCCGAATATATCGACAACGGCTTTACTGTGGCCAACGGACTGAGAGTGCCCAAACCCTATGCCGACAAAGTGATTCTGAAAGTGTTGAGAGACAGTGGCGGCGATTCGGTTAGTGTGAGCGATACCGATATTTTAGCCGCATTACGCGAGCTTTCGTCGAAGGAAGGATTGTTTGTCGCTCCCGAAGGTGCTGCTTTGTGGCATGCTTATAAATATTTGGCGACCAATGGAAAACTGGGCGAAAACGAAACAGTATTGTTGTTAAGTACCGGTAGCGGCTATAAATATTTGGATAACATTTAATTTTTCTGAACGGATGAAATTACATTGGCAAATACTGATTGCGTTGGTAATCGGGGCTGTAATCGGGGTAGTATTTCCTTCGGCAACACCCTGGATAAAATGGATAGGCGATATTTTCCTGCGGGGACTCAATATGGTGGTCATTCCGCTGGTCATAAGTTCCATCGTGGTGGGAGTGCTCAATGTGGGCGGAAATAACCTGGGGCGACTTGGATTGCGCTCCGTGTTGTTTTTTGCCGGTTCGACACTTGTTGCCATTCTTACCGGACTGGTCTTTGTTTCCGTAATCAAGCCCGGTGTAGGCGTGAATTTAGTATCGGATCTTCCGGCTAATACTGCGGCAAAATCGGGTAGTTTTCTGGATATGTTGGTCAATATTATCCCGTCCAATATATTTTCCGATTTGGCTACCGGCAACGACCGTTTGTTGGCTATAATCTTTTTCTCGGTGCTATTTGCTGTGTTCTTATCGAAACAGGAAGCCCGTCACCGCGATAACCTGGCCGGTTTGTTTGAGTCGGTTTTTGTAGTGATTATGAAGATTACCGGGTTGGTCATTGCGTTCAGTCCGTTGGGTGTATTTTCCATTATTGCGGTCCAGGTTGCTAAGTTTGCCGGCGATTCGCATCAGTTGTTGGTGGTGGCTTCAAGTCTGGGAGCTTATTTGCTTTCCATCATTGCCGCCTTGTTGTTCCATAATTTTGTAACGCTCTCGCTGGTTTTGTTTTTTATTGTAAGAGTCAATCCGTTCAGGCATATTGCTAATATGGCTTCACCGCTGCTTATGTCGTTTTCCACTTCTTCGTCCAGTGCCACCTTGCCGTTGACACTGCGTGAATTGGAAGAAAAGAGTGGGGTAAGCAACCGTATTACCAGTTTTGTCATACCGTTGGGCACGGCCGTAAACCGCAACGGTACGGCTTTGTTCGAATGTGGTGCTGCGCTTTTTATAGCGCAGGCATACGGTATTGAATTGAGTTTTGTGCAGCAATTTATGCTGGTGGCCACTACGTTGTTGGCATCGGTCGGTGCTGCCGGAATTCCGATGGCAGCTTTCGTAATGATGAGTATTATTCTTGATTCCGCAGGAATTCCCAAAGAAGGTCTCGGTTTATTGCTTGTCGTAGATCGGATTTTAGATATGTTTCGCACGTCGACTAACGTTTATGGGAATACCTGTGCTACGCTTTTTGTGGCAAAGTTCGAAAATGAAAAGCTCCTAAATAATTAAATCCACATCACAATGAAAGGAATATCGATGATTTTTGTTGTGCTCTTGGTATTTGTACTATTGATTTTTAGTTCGTTTCAGTTGCAGAACAGTCAAACGGATAATGTTTTTACCGGACAAGCCAAAGGTGAAAACGGACTTGTAAAAGTAGCGGTTACCATCAAAAACAACCAAATCGAAAAAATTAGGATTCTTGAAAATCACGAGTCTGATTTTACGGCAATTGTTTTTGACAGCATTCCGAATATGATTATAAAATCCAATTCGCCTAATGTTGACGGTGTTTCGGGTGCTACCGTTTCCAGTAATGCCATCATGGAAGCGGTGAAGGATGCAGTACGGAAATCGGGTGTATCATTAAAAGCCAAAAAACAGATTGTCAAAACCGTGGCAGCTGAAAATACTTCCACTGATATTGTTATTATCGGTGCGGGAGGTGCGGGGCTTGCGGCAGCCATTCAGGCTTCGAAAGCCGGAGCAAAAGTCATTGTGGTGGAAAAAAATTCCTTTATCGGGGGAAATACCAATTATGCCAACGGTATGAACGCAGCAGGGACTTCAAAGGGAAGAAATTATACTCCCGAACTTTTCTACGAAGAAACCATGAAAGGCGGACATTACCTGAATAATCCGGATTTGGTGAAAGTACTGGCATATCAGTCGGAAGAAGCTGCTCGCTGGATTGACAGCCTGAAAAAAGTTGCTTCAACCGTACAGGGAAACCATCTTTCTTCAATGGATGAAACTGCATTCGGTGCTCAACTAATTCGGATATTAAATGCTGAGATTAAAAAGCTGAAACTGGATGTCCGGCTAAATACCAAGGCAGTGGAAATTCTTTCGGCGAATAATGCAGTAACCGGCATACGTGTCGAAACAGGGACAGGACATGCTTACACCATCCATTCCAAGGCGGTGGTTATTACCAGCGGTGGTTTTGGTGCAAATCAAGTTATGGTTACCCGCTACAATCCGAAATTAAAAGGATTTGCAACGACCAATCAACCGGGAGCCACCGGAGATGCTTTTGGAATGGTTGAAAAACTGGGCGTAAGTCTGGTGGATATGAATCAAATTCAAACCCACCCCACTGTATTGCCCACCAAGCATCAAACCATTACCGAAGGGGTTCGCGGTGCGGGTGCCATATTGATAAACCGGGCCGGGAAGCGATTTGTTGATGAAACGGAAACACGCGATACCGTTTCCGAAGCTATCTTGCGGCAGAAGGGGAAAACGGTTTTTTTGTTATTCGATTCAGGATTGCTGGAAAAGGTGTCGGCACTTCGTAAAAATAATGAGGAAGGGGTATTGACCCAGGCAACCACCCTGCGGGAGTTGGCAGCCAAAATCAATGTGAACGAAACCGCGTTAGCGAGAACAGTGGATGTTTATAATACCTATGTCAAAGCTCAAAAAGACACTGAATTCGGAAGAAAGAGATTGGCACTGGAAATAGCGAAATCCCCTTTTTATGCCGTGGAAGTGGAACCGGCCATACACTACACCATGGGCGGCATCAAGATAAATACGGCTACTGAAGTGATTAATACATCGGGCAACGTGGTGAAAGGACTTTTTGCGGCAGGTGAAGTGACAGGCGGTGTACACGGAGCTAACAGATTAGGCGGCAATGCCATTACCGATATAATTGTTTTCGGAAGAATTGCAGGCCGACAATCGGCGGAATTTGTGAAAGCTCATAACGCCCGATAATTCTTTTGTAAGACATACACAGCCTTTACAACATTCTATTTCAACATAAAATCAACTGTTTATAAATTAATATTATTACTCCTATGACCAAAGCAGACCTTGTAACCCGTATTTCCAAATCGACCCATGTGGACGAAACGGAAGTTCTTTTAATTGTAGAATCGTTTATGGCAACCTTAAAAGATTCGTTGACAAAAAATGAAAATGTTTACCTGAGAGGGTTTGGCACTTTCGAGGTTAAACATCGGGCGGAAAAAATTGCACGCAATATCTCTCAGGGCACCAACCTGATTGTGCCAGCACATAATGTTCCGGCCTTTAAACCTTCGAAGGTTTTTGAAGATAAAATTGATAGTGCTGTGAAATAAGCGCATACTGCTCTAGTAGAAGTGAAGGGGTGGCTTGTAGTTACCCCTTTACTTTCTCAATCTCCGTTTAACCCATTTATCCCTTTCTCCCAAAACCTAATATGAAAATATACCTAAAAAAAGGTATGCAAAATGCCTATCAATCGGTATTTCAGATTTAATATAACCCATCTATCTTTGTAGTGTAAAGATAACTCAAAGAAAAGATTGTAAAAAAGCAATTGTAAATAAAATTTTATGAACTCATTAAGAATGTACATGTATATGTGTTGCTGTCATTGCCATTTCAATGACCGGTCGAGACGCTTGTGCTAATTCATAAAACGAATTTACAAAAAACAAAAACGCAGCCGGTCAGAAAAAATTGATTGGCTGCGTTTTTTTATACATACTCAAAACGTTGAGTACCGAATTGAATCTAAATTTCACAATCATACAGTTCTTTCGTTTAATTTGGCTTACTAAATTGTTTTTCTTCGATGCGAATCGCGGAAAAACATGGGTAGGCAATTTCCAAAATAAACTTTTTATTGGATGAATACCTAATTTTCTGATTATTGTTAGAACTAATTTTTGTTTTCGTTCGATGTGAATCGCGTGACAACTAAGAATAATGACAAAGTCAAAATGCTTTTTGACTAACCTTCAATGATGTGGTTATTATTCTTATTTTGTTTTAGTTTATTGTGTTTTTTACCCATCGTTTCTCTTCAATGCAAGTTGAAGAGGAATGATGGTTAATTTTTACCATTTGGATTTTATTACTCAACGAATCAACAATTTCATTAGAATAAATAAAGCAAGACCCCGATTTAAAAATTGGCTTCAAGCTCCTAAAAATAAAATATTATGGCTGGATTTTCAATTACCTTTCAGAAAGCATTGGCTAAAATTCTCAATTTGAAATCAAACAATCAAAGTAACAACTCACCAAATCAAAAAGAAACTATGGCTACAAATGAATTGAAATTTGAAACCCTGCAAATACATGCAGGTCAAGTAGTGGACGGAACAACCCACGCTCGCGCATTACCCATTTATCAGACTTCATCTTATGTGTTCGACGATGCAAAAGATGGAGCAGACCTTTTCGGTTTGCGCAAGTTCGGGAATATCTATACCCGCTTACAAAACCCTACGACAGACGTGTTTGAAAAGCGCGTTGCTGCTTTGGAAGGTGGTGTAAGCGGTTTGGCTACTTCTTCCGGTCAATCGGCTCAATTCATTGCCTTGAATAATATCCTGCAAGTTGGCGATAATTTCGTATCAACTTCGCACCTCTACGGCGGAACCTACAATCAATTTAAATCTCAATTCAAACGGTTGGGAATCGAAGTACGTTTCACACCCAATGACGATCCTTCAGAATTTGAAAAATTGATTGACGATAATACCAAAGCCATTTATCTGGAAACAATAGGGAATCCAGAACTCAACGTACCAGACTTTGATGCCATTGCCGAAGTAGCCAAAAAGCACGATATTCCGGTAATTGTAGATAATACATTTGGTGCAGGTGGGTTCCTATTCCGTCCGATTGAGCATGGAGCTTCGGTGGTTGTGGAATCGGCAACCAAATGGATTGGCGGACACGGAACTTCCATCGGCGGTGTGATTGTGGATAGCGGAACATTCAACTGGGGTAACGGAAAATTTCCGGCATTTACACAACCTTCGGATAGTTATCACGGACTCGTTTTCTGGGATGTGTTTGGAGCTAACGGACCATTTGGAAACATTGCCTTCAATATCCGTGCCCGGGTGGAAGGCCTTCGCGACTGGGGAAATACTATCAGTCCATTCAACTCTTTCCTGTTGGTGCAGGGTCTCGAAACACTTTCTTTACGATTGGAACGTCACGTTCAGAACACGCAGATATTGGCCGAATGGTTGGAAAAACACCCGAAAGTGGAATATGTCAACTATCACGGATTGAAAAGCAGTAAATACCACACCTTAGCTAAAAAATATTTTCCAAAAGGTCCGGGAGCTGTGCTTACCTTTAAAATTAAAGGCGATGCTGCCAATGCCGATAGACTGATTAACAACGTGAAACTATTGAGTCACTTAGCTAATGTGGGTGATGCTAAAACACTGATTATTCACCCTGCAGCTACTACTCACGAACAACTGTCGCCCGAGGAACAAATTGCATCGGGTGTTGCACCGGGCTT
>Ga0302213_1000542_pt1 | contig 20716 bp, 12 predicted proteins | sample II_Fen_N1_2_FD_194583 | JGI IMG/M metagenome (GOLD analysis project Ga0302213, IMG submission 194583) | Peat permafrost microbial communities from Stordalen Mire near Abisko, Sweden - II_Fen_N1_1 | ecosystem: Environmental > Terrestrial > Soil > Wetlands > Permafrost | place: Sweden: Abisko...
CCGGGTAGCGCGCTTCAAGGGCCGCCAGAATCGGCCGCGCCTTATCCGGGCGGTGCATGCCCTGCACCAGCACCCGCGCAATCAGCTCGTAAGCCTGCGGAATCGCCGAATGCCCCCGAAAACGCTTGTCAAAACCCGTCAACAAAGCCAGCGTGGCCCGCGCGTCGCCGCCGCGCCATTCGGCCCGCGCCAGTTGCAGCACCGTCAGCGCCTCCTCCAGCACAAAAGTGGGCGACTTGGCCCGGCAGGCTTGATAAACCTTCAGCGCCTCTGAAGTTTGGTCGCGCCCGATCAACACGCCGATAAAGGATTTGGCATGCGTCAGCAGCGTCTCCAGCCGATCTGGCGCCAGCAGCAACACCCGGTGGTAGCGGCGCTGGGCGCTGAGATTGAACGGCTCGTTGCGCTGCGCTTCGTAGGCTAGGCCGAGCGCGCCTGCGATGTCGCCCTCGGTGACCATCTCGCCGACCAGCGCATCGGTCTTCTCTTCGGCGATCTGCGCGGGCGTGCGCCGGTCGGGGACGGCGTCATCGTCGCGCCCGGCGCCGGGCAGCAGGTCAATGCCGAAGGCTTGATGATTCTGGTACATCACATAGCCCAGCAAACTGGCCATGACCCAGCCAAAATAGATCAGCGCAAAATTGATCAGCGGCAGCACAATCGGGCCTTTGAACCACGGCAGCACCATACCCAACGCAATCTGCGCGCCGGTACTGAGCAAAAACAGGAAAAAGCACAGCACGGCGTAAGGCCAGCCGATGATGCCCATCACATTCCACACCTGAGCGGGGCTCAGCGCCTGCGCGGCGCTGCAGGTCTGCACCAGCACGATCACGCTGGCCGGAAAAGTAAACGCCATCACAAACAGCCCCAGCGTGCCCAGCGCCGGACTGCGGCTGCCCAGCCAGCCGATGACCAGTATCTGCACAAAGTTGACGCCAAAGAGTTTCCACGGCAGGCTGGCCCAAGCTTCATCGAGCTCGCGCGGAAAGTCAGCGGCGCGGGAAATGCCTTGCGAACCAAACGCCACCACCCGAAAACCATAGCGGCTGGCCGCCAGCACAATACCCAGCTGCGACAAAAACAGCACCAACCCTTCCGGCAGGAAAAAAATCACCCGGAACAGCAGGCTGCAAAAAGCCAGCCCCAGCGCATACATCAGCGGCTGGGGCTGGAAGGGGAAAGCAAAAAAGGCGTTCAGCCGCTGCCAGAAAGGCTTGGGCAGGGGCGGGTCTATCGACATTGGAAACCTCTGAAAGTGACGCAGCTTCAAGGCTGAAGTGCAGAAACCCGATAATACATTTCCCAACAATAAGGTGGCGAATGACACTCTTATTAATAAAACTGCAACATCAAACGACACACCGATTGACGCCCTTGTTCGTGCTGGCTGCGCTGCTGGCCGCCGCAGCACCCGCGCTGCAGGCGCAGGAATTGCCCGAATTCATCATGCCAACGGCCGAGACGCCGACGGTTTCCCCCGCACATGCGCGCTGGAAAGGGAGCCTGGGCGCCTTCGCCAGCGCCGACCAAGCGCAGCGTCCGGCCAGCGGCGGCGTGCTGTTTGTCGGCAGCTCGACGATTCGCCTGTGGCCGCATCTGGCGCAGGATTTCAGCGCGCAGCCGCTGGTGCTGCAGCGCGGCGTTGGCGGCTCGACGCTGGCCGACTGCAGCGCGCTGACGCGCGAGCTGGTGACCCAGTACAAGCCCCGGCAGGTGCTGCTCTACGCGGGCGACAACGACCTGGCCGAAGGCCGCGCGCCCGCCGAGGTGCTGGTCAGCTTTACCCGCTTTGTGCAGCGCGTGCGCGCCGAGCTGCCGGACAGCCGGATTGATTACATTGCCATCAAACCCAGCCCTTCGCGCATGGCCCTGCTACCCAAAGTCCGGGAAACGAACGCGCTGATTGCCAGCCACACCAAAACCCTCAAGGATGTCGGCTATATCGACATCTTCAGCCCCATGCTCAACGCCGAAGGCCTGCCACGGCCCGAGCTGTTTCGGGCCGACAAGCTGCATCTGAACGCAGCGGGCTACCAGTTGTGGCAGTCGGTGATTGCCGCGCATCTGCTGGCACCGCCACTGCCAGCGGCGCCAGCGCCTGCAAGCTCGGCGCCGGGCCATGAGGGCGTTTCTGCCTCTGCGTTCCCCGCGCCACTGCATACAGCGCGCTAAAGCAGGCGCCCAGCAGCGCCGCATCGGCCCACCACGCGTGCGCCAGCGGATTGGCGCCAAGCAAGGCCAGCGCCAGCAGCACGATCACCAGATGCGCGCAAAACACCGGCAGCGACGCCGCGCCCAGCGTCTCCAGCCAGCGCAGCCGCAGCACCCGCGCCTTGAGCCACGGGCCAAAACGAATCACCAGCACGATCAGCGCGGCCAGATTGAGCAAGCGCAGCGGCCCGAGCAGCCATTTGTCAAACAGCAAATTGAGCGCCACATCGGCGCCAAACGGTGCCTGCCCCTCGTGGTGGCGCCAGACCAGACCGGTCAGCGCCAGCAGCGCGGCCAGCGCCACAGCCCAGCCCGGAAACACCCAGGGCCGCACTTTCTCGGCGGTGCGACTGCTGCCCATCCACAAGCCCAGAACCCATAAAAGCTGCCAAGAAAAAGTGGCAAAAGAGCCAGTTTCCTCAAATGGCACCTGCAGCCCGACCAGCGCCACCGCCACCCGGTACACCCACCAGCCCAGCCCGAACTGCGCCAGCGCCCAAACAGCCAGACTGAGCGCCAAAATCAGCCGCCAGCCCCGACGCAGCGCGCGCGCCAGCAGCCACGGGCTAGCCAGCATGAAGACGATATACATCGGCAAAATGTCCAGCAGCGGTGGCGTGTAGATCAGCAACAGCCCCGTGCCGAACGCGATCAGCGGATGCGCCAGGTAAAACGACATCAAATCCGTGACGGCGGGCTGATCTGTCTGCAAGCCAACAGCCGCCACCACAGTAAAGAGAAACAGCAGCGTCGCCGAATGGCAGGCATAGACCTGGCGCGCACGCCGCCAGAGTGCCTGACGCATGGCGGCCATGCCTTTTTTGCGCGCCACGCGGCTATAGACCATGCCCGCCATGTACGCCGACAGCAGCACAAAACCCTCCGCCGCCGAGACAAAGCCCAGCGGCTGGCCCAGCGGCTCATTCAAACGGGTGGGCAAATGCGTGACGGTCATCAACACCAGCATCAAGCCGCGCAGCGCGTCCAACTCCCAGCGTCGGCTCATGCTTGCGGCCCCGGCGCCCGCCTTGCGGGGCGGCGAGAGGCGGCTGTGTCACTTATCCTGGAAACCATCGGTCGTGCGGGCAAAGCCCGATTGTACGAAGGCCCAAAGTGCTTTCGAGGCGGCTTTAACCGGGGCCGGGCTCCGGCGCATCACTCTCTTGCGCAAGCGTCGGCTGCCCGGACAAAATGCCCTGGTAGTGCGTCAGCGTCTTGCCAATCACGATGCTGTCCTGGGCAATCTCAAAGAAACGAATGTCCTTGCTGTGCGCACTGGCCCGCACTTTCACCACCGACATCACGCGCTTGAACTGTCCGCCAATTTCAACATAGCGAAACATCAAGATCGCATCGGTCAAAAACGCATTCCCATAGCCGGAAAAACGCAGGTCGTTGTAGCGGTCTTCCAGCTCGGCAGTCATCAGCACGGTCACGCCCATGCCGGTCAGCACCGCCGTCAAGCGGTACAGCGCCTCGCGAAAGTTCTCGCGAAACATCGGGGCCAGCGCCAGCTCGAAACCCGACAGCGAGTCAATCACCACCCGCTTGGCCTTGCGCGTCTTGATGAGGCTGACCAGATCGTGCAGGGTTTCGTCAATGGACAGGTCCAGCGCCCGCGTATTGATCACCTCGACCTGACCGGCTTTGACCATTTCATGGAGGCGATCGCTAAACAATTGAGTCGGGCTTTTTTCAAACGCCGCAATCACACCGGGCTCGCCTAGGCGCACGCCTTCGGCCAAAAACTCGGTCGCCAGTATGCTTTTGCCCGAACCACTCGGCCCGACCACCAGCAGCGAGTAACCGACCGGCAAGCCCCCGCCCATCATCGCGTCCAGCAAGGGCACGCCCATCGTCAGGCGCTGACCGGCGGACACCACACTCATCGACGCCACATCGGAGGTAAGCAGCGCACGCGGAAACACCTGAACACCGTTTTCACCGATACGAAAGCTGTGTAAACCGGGGCGCTGCGCCTGCCCGCGCATCTTGACCACCTGCAATTTGCGCACCATGACGTCGAGGTGAACATGCTGGGACATCCAGATAATCCCGTCGGCCACGGTAAACACCGGGCTGGATTTTTCCTCTTGCGTCGGATATTCGCCAATCAAAAAGGTTGTTGCTTGCCAACTGGTCATTTGCACGCCCAGCGTCTGGACAAAATGCTGCAAGCCAAACGCGCCAGCGTTTCCGCCCGCCTTGGCCGACTGCACGACAGAGCGAAATGAATCGACAAACACCAGGCTGGGCGAAAAGCTTTCAACTTCTTTCGTGATCCGGGCCAAAACGCGGTCAAACTGACCATCCAGAAGGTCGGAGGCCAGGTTCACGAACTTGATCGAGGCATTGATTTTGTCGATTTCAAAAAATGAAAACTGCTGCTGATAACGCAGCATCTTGAGCGGCGGCTCACCGAGCACGGTAAAAAACAGCGCACGCCGCTGCGGGTTGGCCAGTGCAAACATCATCTGGTGCGCCAGCGTGGTCTTGCCAGCACCGGGTGTGCCGGCAATCAGGTTAAAAGAAAACTCCGGTATGCCACCGCCTAACAGCTCGTCTAGGCCTGGAACGCCCGTGGCCAGTTGGCGTATGGTTACTTTTTTGTTCATGTTGGAAAATCCTTTGCCGGTGTATCAGAAGTCTCGTGGCGCCACGCTGAGTGCAAAAGATGTGTGGTTAACGCCTCGCCAATCAGGGAGGCAAGCAGATTCAGAAAAATATTGAACAGAGCCACGCTTGCCAGCCGGGCCTGGACAAGATCGGTTGAGCGAAGACAGGTCAGCAATGGGGTAAAACGTTCATGGTTCAAGGGGCTCGCAGCAGCCTGCTCCAGCCACAGATACTGCGCGCAGGTCAGACGAACACTTCTGGCGTAAAGCAACTGAAAGCCGTCTTCCCCAATGATGGAGATCAACTCGGGGGCGAGCTGCCCCCACAGGCGCTGGGTTGTCTCCAGAACCTGTTGCGGATGTGACGCCAAGGCGTCTTCAACTGCCTGACACCGCGAATGCTGGGTATTTTTCATGGTGAAGTCATGGCTGCTGAGGGAAAGTTTTTGCCATCACATGCTGCAGCACCTCCATAAAAATCGGCTTGACCAGGTAGTGGTCAAAGCCGACCTTGAAGGCGCGATTGCGAAAACTCTGCTGGTCGTAACCAGTTATCGCGATGCAGCAGGGCACGGGCAGCAGCGACAGCTGACGAATTTGCGTCATCACCTCAAAGCCATCCATGTCGGGCAGGCCGATGTCACAGATCACGAGGTCGTAGCCGCCTTCTTTAGCCAAGGCCAGCCCGCTCGGACCATCAAAGGCGGAAACAACGCGATGCCCCTCAAGCGTCAGGCAAAGATTGAGCGTTTCATTGGAGTCAACACTGTCTTCAATGAGCAGAATGCGGCACGAACGGGCTCGCGGGTCATGCAAGGCCGGGCTGGCTGGCGCTGGCGCAGATTCACTCGATAGGGGCAGCACGACAGTGAATTCACTGCCGCAACCCAGCCCCTGGCTGCACACGGCGACCGTTCCTCCGTGCATCTCCACCAGCGTGCGCACCATCGACAGCCCGATACCCAAACCTCCTTGCGAGCGGTCCAGCGTGCGCGGCACCTGCATGAACAAATCAAAAATAAAGGGCTGAACAGCAGGCTCAATACCGATCCCCTGGTCTTTCACGGAAACGACCAGCGTGCGATTGGCGCCTTGGCGCGCTGACAAGGTGATGGTTTTGTGCTGCGGCGAGTATTTGCTGGCGTTGATCAAGAGATTGGCAAACACCTGCGTGAGCCGTACCGCATCGCCCTCGATCACGACGGGCGACTCTGGCAGCGCCAGCGTCAGTGTCTGAGCATGTTCGTCAAGGGAAGGCTGACTGATCTCCAGCGCGCTTTGAACGATGTCAGTGAACAGCAACTGACTTTTTTTCAGGGAAATTTTTCCGCTGCTTACGCGCGAAGCATCAAGCAAATCCTCCAGCAGCCGCTTCATGTGGCTGACTTGGCGGGCAATGACCTGCTGCAGTTGCTGCAGTTGCTGCAACTGCAGCGGATGCGTGCCAGAAATTTTCTCCAGCATATCGGCAGCTAGGGCGATGGGCGTCAGCGGGGTGCGCAACTCATGCGCCAGCATCGACAAAAACTCTGTCTGTCGTTTCACTGACGCTTCAGCCTGAGCCTGCAAATCCTGCGAACGCAGCGACGCAATGATAAGGTTTTGATTGGCTTGACGCAGCTTGCGGACAAGCTCTTGGGTGACTTCATGATTTTCAAGGATTGGCATAGTTTCAAATGATGCAAAGAACCGCCGGGTGGTCAACCAGTCTGTCGGTGGGTTGGTTACATCGAATACCAAATATCTCAGCCATCCATGATGGTCATCACTGCGTGAAGACTATCTTCACATACCGTGACCCCCATTGTGGGGCTGGAACTTGCATTGAGGGCGAAAGAGAAGGTAACAGAGAAAAATGAATCGTGCAGCGTCAGCAGGACAACCGTGCGGTGGTCAGCCAGGCGCTGAAGTCAACGGGCGCAGTCCAGCACCGGCCCGGTTTGCAGCAGCCCGGCGTAATGTGGCTGCCGCCAGCCGATGCCCACAGTCGGCGTGTCAAGCAGCGCGGCGGCGGCCAGCGGCATCATTGACCGGAGGTAGGTTTGAGCTTGCTGCCCTCTTTTTCGCAAGTGCCCTTGGCGACGTATTTCCACTCGTCCGAGCCTTTATCCACCTTGGCCTGACTGGCGCAGTCGTTCTGGCCTGCCTTGACGATGCCGTAGCATTTTTCCTTATCGCTAGCGGCGGCAGCGGGTGAGAAAAACATCGTCAGGGACATCACGGAAACGGCAGCGGCGGCAATGAGGGCATGTTTGAACACTTGAAAACTCCTTGATAGCAGGTTGAAAAAATAACTGAGGGACAACACCCACCAGTTTGACGCTTGGCAGCAGGGCCACTTTTCTGACGGGATGATGCTTAGTCTGCGGATGAGGTCGATTCTTACAAAGCCCAGTTTTTATATTTTCCAGCGCCTACAAAAATACTGTAACTTTTAATTAAAAAAGCCAGCTCGCGTGTGCTGCCACACATATTCAGTGGATCACATTTATGTTACAAAGACAGGGATTTTCATCCTATCAGGATGACGGCATCCCCCACACACTCTCTCAAAGAAGCAAGCATGACCACCTTTAATGGCACTATTGGCGACGATACCCTGACAGCCATCGCGGGCAACGACACCTACCAGTTGGGCGCGGGCAATGACACGATTTACTTTAACGCCAGCGTTGATGCATTGGGTGTTCTGACTTGGAATAATGGCTTGGACACGGTCATTTCGACGGATGGCGGCTTGTTAGCCCCAAACTATGACAAGATCATCCTTAACTTCTCCAAAGACTATGTTTACGGCCGAAAAGTCGGCAACAACATGGAGTTGAGCATCTATGCCCATGTCCAAAACGGAGACTCAGACCCTGGCACAGTCGATCAGGTCGGAAAAATCACGCTGGTCAACGCTTTCTCGGCAACGCCTGCGGACCACATTTCACGAGTTGAGGACGCCAACGGCTTTTATTTCGAGGCCATCAGCGCCCCAGTTGCCGACATCTATGGGCACACCGCCATCTACAAGACCTACACACCGAAAACGGGAGACCTTCAATATGTTGAGTGGTACACAGATATCAATTTCAACGATGTGAAGCAGGTCAAGCAGTTCACCGATGGCCATGCGCTCGTCAGCTACTTTGACAGCAACGCCGCCCTTCCCTGGTCCCACATCGACCTGACCTACAGCAACTACGGCACCAGCAGCCAGACGCTTGTCAAAACCGAGCAGTACAACGACAACGGCACCCTTGATATCGCCCTGGTCGGCACCAGCGGCAATGATTCGCTACTTGGCGGCGCAGGCAACGACGTACTCAGCGGCGGTGCGGGCAACGACACCCTTTTCGGCGGTGCGGGCAACGACAAGCTCGATGGCGGCGCGGGCGCTGACACCCTGACGGGTGGCGCGGGCAACGACACGCTCAACGGTGGCGTGACGCTGGACTATTTCTGGGGAACTGATGCCAATTTCACCAGCTACGGCTACGCCACGGCGGGCGTGAACATCAACATGTCAGGCATCACCGGCAAGGGCAGCACAGGCAGCGGAACAGCCAGCGGCGACGCTTCGGTGGGCGTTGACACGCTGATGAATATCAACCTGATTCAAGGCTCCAATTACAACGACACCATCACCGGCAGCAGCGCGCTGTACTTTGAACAAATCGAAGGCGGCGCGGGCAACGACGTGCTGAACGGCGGCGCCATCACCGACACGCTCAACGGCGACAACGACAACCGGGTGACCTACCAAAATGCCGCTGGTGCTGGCGTCACGGTTGACCTTCTCGCCGGCACCGCCGTGGGGATGGCGGGCAGCAATGTCGGCAGCGATACGCTGGTCAATTTCGACCAGGTGCGCGGTAGCAATTTCAACGACACGCTGCTGGGCTCGAACCGAACGGACCTGACTGAGCAGTTTGAAGGCCGCGCCGGCAATGACTATATTGATGGCCGTGGCGGCTTTGACATTGTTCGCTACAACAGCGCCACGACCCAGGTCATCGTCAATCTGGCCACCGGTCTGGCAACGGGCGCTATGGGCAACGACACGCTGGTCGGCATTGAAGGCGTGCGAGGCGGCTCGGGAAATGATATTTTGACGGGTGGCAACGCACTGAACGGAACGACTGTCAACGACGGTTTGTTAGAAGTATTTCGGGGCGAGGAAGGCAACGACACCATCGACGGCGGTCAGGGTTATGACCGCGTCGATTACACCAGCTCCACGGCGGGCGTCGTGGTTGTCCTGAACGACACGCTGGACGGCTCTGCCAGTGACGGCTTTGGCGGCACGGATGTGCTGCGCCATATCGAAGGTGTGCGCGGCTCGGCCTTTAACGACGTGCTGACGGGCAGCAATTCCGCAGCCTTTGAATCCTTTGAAGGCCGTGAAGGCAACGACACCATCAACGGCAACGGCGGCGTTGACCGGGTCGATTACCAAAACTCTAGGGCCGGAGTCACGGTGAACCTAGTGTCCGGCCTTGCCAGCGATGGCTACGGCGGCACCGATACGCTGAGCAATATTGAAAACGTGCGCGGTTCACGGGATTTCAATGACTTGATCATCGGCAGCTCGGCCAACAACAAGCTCGAAGGCCTGGGCGGCAACGACACGCTCAACGGCGGCGCTGGGGCCGACAACATGATCGGCGGCGACGGCAGCGACACTTACTACGTGGACAACATCGGTGATGTCGTCAGCGAGACCAACGCCGCCGCCAGCACCGGTGGCACCGACCTGGTTTACAGCTACCTCACCGCCTACACGCTGGGCGCGAATGTCGAAAATGGCCGCATCCTCTCCTCCGGCACGGCCAGCCTGACCGGCAACGCGCTGGCTAATCTGCTCTACGCTGGCGCAGGCAACAACGTCCTCGATGGCGGTCTGGGCACCGACACCGCGTCCTACCAGTACGCCACGGCGGGCGTGACGGTCAGCTTGGCCAGCACGGTGGCGCAAGCGACCGGCGGCTCAGGCAGCGACACGCTGAAAAACGTGGAAAACCTGACCGGCAGCAACTTCGCCGACACGCTCACCGGCAGCACGGGCAACAACACCCTGAACGGTGGCACCGGCAACGACATCCTGAACGGTGGTGCAGGTAACGATGTCCTGATAGGCGGGCTGGGCGCTGACCAACTGACGGGCGGCACCGGCGCCGACAGGTTCGACTTCAACCTGCTGACCGAGACCGGCTTGACCAGCATCACCTGGGACACCATCACCGACTTCAAAACCAGCGAGGGCGACAAAATCGACCTGCTGACCATCGATGCCAACACCGCCTTGGCTGGCGATCAGGCCTTCACTTTCTTGGGGGCTGTCTCGACATTCACCGGCGATTCCACGGGCAAGCTGCGCTTTGATGCGGCGACGCACATCCTGTACGGCAGCACCGATGCCGATACAGCCGCTGAGTTCGCCATCGTGTTGACCGGCGTGAGCAGCTTGGCGGGCACGGATCTGGTTCTTTGACGGTAGCCCTTCAAAGCATATCGGCAATGCGGTCCCAAGCCTCGGGCGGGATGCGGCCACTGTACTGCTCGACCACCTTGCCGGACTTGTCGATCAGGTAGGCGGGCCGGGCGCTCAATGTTGCTCTGGTAGGACGGGTCGCCCGCCCATAGTGACAGCAGGCGCTCGTTTTTATTCAGCAAGCTGATTAGCCCCCAACTTCAGTCGCCCGGATGAGACGTTCAGGATAAGGCGCAGTCAACGCCGCCGCTCGCGTCAGGCGGGCCAAGGTCAAAACGGCGATTGAAGCGGTATTGAACCTCTGCAAGATAACGCTGACCGTACTTGTCAAAGTCAAACGCATGGTAAGTGCCACTGAAGGAAGTTTTGAGGTTGCTCAGCAGTGTGTTGACGGCGTGGAATTGCTGAAGTTTGACGCTGGCAGCGCCACCGCCACCGCCACCGCCAGTGACGGTACGCTCGTGACTGGCACCGACCGTGGTGACCCCCGTAAAGCAGGCCAGCCCATCGGAGATCACCTGGGCTGAGGCGCATAGCGATTTCCTGGCCCACTGCGCCAAGGCCTCCTTGGTGAAGGCCAGCTTTTTCAGGCAAACCAGCACCGGGTGCCCCGTCTCTGTGGTCTGCACCGCCGCAATGAAGGAGACCTTGTTTTGCGAACCCCGCCCGCGTTTGCCGCCGGGCAGCGCGCCGCCCAGATAGGCGTCGTCAATTTCCACACGCCCATCGAGTTGCCGACTCTCTTCGCGCTCGGCCATGACCTGCAGCCGCTTGTGTTTCATCAGCCAGGCGCACTTGTAGTACACGCCCAGGTGGCGCTTGAGCTCCAGCGCCGAGACGCTGTTCTTGGCCTGCGTGAGCAGGTGCATGGCCAAAAACCAGCGCGTCAAGGGCAGTTTGGTGGCCTGAAAGATCGTCCCGCAAGTCACCGTGGTTTGCTCCCGGCAAGCCGAGCACTGCCAGTATTGCAAGCCCTTGCGCTCAAACGTGCAGTGGCGCGTGCTGGCACAGTGCGGGCAGATAAAGCCCGTCGGCCAGCGCGAGGCCACCAGCGCCGCATGGCATTGCGCCTGCGTGCCGTAGCGCTCCATGAAGTCCGCTAGCGACAGTCCCTTTTGAAATTGAACATGGTTGATCGACATGGCATATCCCTTGTCTGCAGATAAGGACTGCATGATGCGCTAATTCAGACGACCTTGCGGTAGGCCTACTGAACTTGGGGGCTAATCAGGTTCAGCAATGAAAAACTCCGGTTTGTTACCTTTGGTCGAACCACAGCGAATTTTCTTACACTGGTGCCACCATGCACCCCACCCGCCCCGATGCTTTCGCGCAGCAAGTTGCCTCACACCGCGATTACCTGCTGCGCTTTGCCCAACTACAGCTGCGCAACGACAGTTGGGCCGAAGACGCCGTCTCGGAAACCCTGCTGGCCGCGCTGGCCAAGCCGCAGGCTTTTGAAAGCCGCTCGCAGCTGAAAACCTGGCTGGTCGGCATCCTCAAGCACAAGGTGATCGACGCGCTGCGCCTGCAGAGCCGAGAAATCAGCCTGAGCCCGCAGGACGAAGACGCAGGCGCCGACGACCTGATCGACCAGGCGCTATTTGCGCCCGACGGCCACTTTGCCGAGCCGCCCGCCGACTGGGGCAACCCCGAGCAAGAGCTGGGCAGCCGACAGTTTTTTGTGATACTCGAAGCCTGCACGACCAAGCTGCCCGCCGCCCAGGGGCGGCTATTTTTAATGCGCGAGTGGCTCGAACTCTCCAGCGAAGAAATCTGTAAGGAGCTGGGATTGACCCCGACCAACCTCTATGTGCAACTGCATCGCGCCCGCCAGCGGCTGCGCGAGTGCCTTGACCTGAACTGGTTTTCCAGCCCCAAAGCCCCATGAAGCCGCCTTATCCCCTGAAGCTGACCTGCCAGAAAACCGCCGCCCTGATGCTGGCCCGCGAAGACCGCGCCCTGCCCTTGAGCGAGCGCGCCGCGCTGCGCCTGCACTTGGCGATCTGCGCCGCCTGCCCACCCTTTGAGCGCCAACTGCTGACGATGCGCAACGCGATGAAGCAGTGGCGCACTTACGTGGACACAGACGAGCGCTAAAAGAAAAAACTTTTCCGCCCCAGCTTTTTTGTCAGACTCATCGGCTACGCTTCGTTTCCTGTCAAGGAGAAAACGTGGCCCAGATCATTTCAAAAATAATTACCGCGTTGATGGCGGCTACTGCCCTCAACGCCCAGGCTTTGCAGCTCGTTGGCGTCTCACCGCAAGGGGAAGTCGCCCAAATCCGGCAGGTCGTCGCCAAGTTTGACGCCGCCGTCAACTTCGGCGACCCGAAAGCACCCGCGCCGCTGCGCCTGAGCTGCAGCGACCCGGTCGCCGCCAAAGGCACGGGCCGCTGGACCAACGAGCGCGAATGGGTTTTTGATTTTGAAAATGACCTGCCACCGGGCCTGCGCTGCAGCGTGCAGGCCGTGCCCAGTTTCAAGGACGCCAAGGGCCAGCCGTTGAGCGGGCGCAGCGCCTACCAGTTCAACACCGGCGGGCCATTTGTGCAGGAAATCAGCCCCGACAGCAGCGACAACATCGACGAAGAGCAGTATTTCATTCTTCAACTCAACGGCCCGGCCACGCTGGCCAGCGTACAAAAAAACGTCTGGTGCGTGGTTGAAGGCCTAGGCGAGCGGGTGCCAGTGCGGCTGATCGACGGCCCGGAGCGCGCCACCCTGCTGAAGGCGCACAACCTGGACAAAGACGCCGCCAAAGAGCCACTGAAATACGCCACCCTGACCTGCAACCGGCGCCTGACCCCGTCCACCAAAATCCAGATCGTCTATGGCAAGGGCGTGAGCACGCCCGGCGGCGTGCCCAACTCGGTGGAAAAACGCTTTGACTTCACGGTGCGCGCCCCCTTTGCCGCCAGCTTCAGTTGCGAGCGCGAAAACGCCCAGGCCGGTTGCCTGCCGATGCGCCCGATGACGATGAGCTTCAATGCGCCGGTCACGCGCAAGCTGGCCGAAGCGATCCGCCTGAACTCGGACAAGGAGGCGCTCAAGCCCGAATTCGACAGCGGCGGCGATGGCGACAGCACCGTCAACAGCCTGAGCTTCAAGCCGACGATGACCGAGCGGGCCAGCTTTCAGTTGACGCTGCCGAAAGACTTCAAGGACGCCTCGGGCCGCACGCTGCGCAATGCCGAGAAATTCCCGCTGAAGGTGACGACCGGCGCGATGCCGCCGCTGGCCAAGTTTGCCGCCTCGCCGTTTGGCATCGTCGAGCGCTTTGCCGAACCGAACGGCGTGGCGCTGCTGCCGGTGACGCTGCGCAATGTCGAAGCCGCGCTGCAAATCAAGGGCCTGAACCCGGCCCCGGCGGGCAAGGTCAGCGACCTGCAGCCGCAAACCGACGCGGAGATCATTGCCTGGTTCCGCAAGGTCCACCGCTATGACAGCGACAGCATTGCGCGCAGCAGCGCCGCCGCCGATATCAAGGGGCCGCTGCCTGCGGCGCTGGAATCAGAGGGCAAAGACTACGTGCAGTCGCGCATGCTCTCGCTGCTGGCGGGCCAGCCCGACGTCAAAACGCTGGACCTGCCCAAGCCGGTCAACAACGACCCGCGCCCGTTTGAAGTCGTCGGCATTCCGCTGTCGCCGGGCTTTCATGTGGTGGAAATCGCCTCGCAAAAGCTGGGCGCCTCGCTGCTGGATCAGCGCCACGGCTCTAGCCGCACGATGTACGTGCGCACCTCGGCGCTGGTGACGAATCTGGGCGTGCATTTCAAGCTCGGGCGCGAAAATGCGCTGGCCTGGGTCACGACGCTGGACAAGGGCCAGCCCGTCGCGGGCGCGACGGTACGGGTGTCCGACTGCCAGGGGCGCGAGCTGGCCAAGGCCACGGCCAACGCGCAGGGCATCGCCAGTTTCACCGGCCTATTGCCCGAGCCGCCGCGCTGCGACGCCGACGAGTACCGCAACGCCTACTTTGTCAGCGCCCGCGCCAGTTCTGGCAACGTGCAGGACATGGCTTTTACCTGGAGCGACTGGCACAAAGGCATAGAGCCGTGGCGCTTTAACGTGCCGACCAGCCGCGAGCAGCAGCCCGACGAGCTGGCGCACACGATTTTTGACCGCACCTTGCTGCGCGCGGGCGAAACCGTGTCGATGAAGCACATTCTGCGCACCCAAACCGGCCAGGGGTTTGGCCTGCCCGACGCGGCGCCCGCCACGCTGCTGATCACGCACATCGGCAGCGGCCAGCAATACACCCAGCCGATTCAATGGCGCAAAACCGCCACCGGCGGCCTGAGCGCCGAAAACACCTTTGCCATTCCGCCCGCCGCCAAGCTCGGCCAATACAGCGTCGAACTCCGGGGCGAAGCCAAACAGGGCCGGCGCAGCCAGAGCTTTTCCAGCGGCCATTTCCGGGTCGAAGAATTCCGCCTGCCGGTGCTCGAAGGCCGGGTCACGCCCGCCGGAAAAAATGCGCTGGTCAACGTCAAATCGGTGCCGGTCGATGTGCAGGTCAACTACGTCTCGGGCGGCGGCGCGGCCAATTTGCCGGTGCGCGTGTCGGCACTGGTGCGCAGCAAATCACTGAACTACAGCGACTACGAAGACTTCAACTTCACGCCGCCACGCACAGCCGGCAAGCCCGGTGGCAATGGTGAAAACGGCGAAGGCGGCGACGAAGAAGCCAGCGCCTCGCAAGACCAGCGCGTCGTTGCCAACAAGCTGCCGGTGACGCTGGACCGCAACGGCGCGGGCCATGTCACGGTGGACAAACTGCCCGCCGTGCGCGAGCCGCAGGAGCTGCTGCTCGAAGCGGGCTACGCCGATCCAAACGGCGAAGTGCAGACGATTCGCAGCGTTTCGACGCTGTGGCCAGCGGCGGTAGTCGTCGGCCTGAAAACCGAAAGCTGGGTCTCCAGCAGCCAGAAAATCAGCTTTCAGGCGCTGGCGCTGAACCTGAGCGGCAAACCCGCCGCCGATGTGGCGCTGGAAGTCAAGGCGGTGGCGCGCATCGTCACCACCAGCCGCAAGCGCATGGTTGGAGGCTTTTACACCTACGACAACAAAACTGAAATCAAGGATCTGGGCAAAGTCTGCAGCGGCAAGAGCGACGCACGCGGCCTGCTGCTGTGCGAAGCCCAGCTCGGCGAGCCCGGCGAGGTTGAACTCGTCGTCACCGCCACCGACAAGGACGGCAACCGCATCCAGGCGGCTGGCTCGGTCTATGTGACGAAACAGGGCGAAATTTGGTTCGGCGGCGAAAACAATGACCGCATGGACCTGCTGCCGGAAAAGAAAAGCTACCAGCCCGGCGACACCGCCAAGTTCCAGGTGCGTATGCCGTTTCGCTTTGCCACCGCGCTGGTGGCGATTGAGCGCGAAGGCATCATCGAGACGCAGGTGGTGCAGCTCAACGGCCAAGACCCGACGATCAAGCTGCAGGTCAAAGACGGCTGGGGGCCGAACGTCTATGTCAGCGTGCTGGCGCTGCGCGGACGGCTGCGCGAAGTGCCGTGGTACAGCTTTTTCACCTGGGGCTTCAAAGCGCCGCGTGAATGGTGGACCTCGTTCTGGTACGAAGGCAAGGAATACGAAGCACCGACCGCGCTGGTCGATTTGAGCAAACCCGCTTTCCGCCTCGGCATGGCGGAAATCCGCGTCGGCACCAAAGCGCACCAGCTCGACGTGAGCGTGAAAGCCGACAAGGAAAGCTACCCGGTGCGCGGCCAGTCCAAAGTCACCATCACCGTCAAGCTGCCGAACGGCCAGCCCGCCGCGAATGCTGAAGTCGCGCTGGCCGCCGTCGATCAGGCGCTGTTAGAGCTGATGCCGAACAACTCGTGGAACCTGCTGGAAGCGATGCTGCAGCGCCGCGCCTGGGGCGTGGAAACCTCGACGGCGCAGATGGAAATCATCGGGCGCCGCCACTACGGGCGCAAAGCCGTGCCCGCAGGCGGCGGCGGCGGGCGCAGCAACACCCGTGAGCTGTTCGACACGCTGCTGCTGTGGCAGCCGAGCTTGCAGCTGGACGCCAAAGGCCAGGCCGTCGTCACCGTGCCGCTGAACGACTCGCTGACCAGCTTCAAAATCGTCGCCGTGGCTGACGCTTCGACTGGCTTGTTCGGCACCGGCCAGACCACCATCAAGGCCACGCAGGACTTGCAAATCCTCAGCGGCCTGCCGCCGCTGGTGCGCGAGGGCGACGAGTTCCGCGCCCAACTGACGCTGCGCAACACGACCAAGGCGGCGATGAAAGTCGAAATCAAGCCGCGCGCCACGCTGCTCGACATGAAACCGCTGACGCTGGAGATTCCCGCCGGTGAAGCGCGTGAAGCCGCCTGGAACGTGACGGCGCCGGTGCAGTCTATTCTGAGCCGCAGTGACGCCATCCTGTGGGAAATCGAGGCCAAGGACACGCTCAGCGGCGCCAAAGATGCGATCAAACTCAGCCAGCGAATCATCCCCGCCGTGCCGCTGACGGTGCAGCAGGCGACGCTGGTGCAGGTCGATGGCAGTTTCAGCCTGGACGTGGCCCCGCCCGCTGACGCACTGCCCGGACGCGGCGGCCTGAGAATGTCGCTGCAACCCAAGCTGGCCGAAGGCATGGACGGCGTGCGCGACTGGTTCGCCAACTACCCGTTCGCCTGCCTGGAGCAAAAAACCAGCAAATCCGTCGGCCTGCGCGACGGCAAGCTGTGGAAAACCGTCGTCGGCCAGATTCCGAGCTACCTCGACAGCGACGGCCTGGCGAACTACTTTCCGCCACGCGACGGCCAAGCCGCGCACGGCAGTGATGCGCTGACCGCTTATTTGCTCGCCGCCACCGATGAAGCGGCGCGGCTGAACCCGGATTTCGCCCTACCCGACGCGGTGCGCGAGCCGATGGAAAACGGCCTGATCGCCTTCGTGGAAGGCCGCATCCAGCGCGAGTTCTGGAGCCCGCGCAAAGATCTCGATGTGCGCAAGCTCGCCGCCCTTGAAGCGCTGTCGCGCTACGGCAAGGCGCAGGGCCGCATGGTCGGCAGCATCACGATTGCGCCAAACCAGTGGCCGACGCACGCGGTGATTGACTGGCTGAACATCTTGAAGCGCGTGGCCGACGTGCCGCAGCGCGAAGCCCGGCTGGCCGAAGCGAATCAAATCCTGCGCGCCCGCCTGTCCTACCAAGGCACGAAGCTGATTTTCAGCACCGAGCAGGATGATTACTGGTGGTGGCTGATGGTCAACGGCGACATGAACACCGCCCGCCTGATGCTCGCCGTGATGGACGACCCGGCCTGGAAGGACGACATGGGGCGCCTGGCCAACGGCTTCATCAGCCGCCAGCAAAAAGGCGCTTGGCTGACAACGACGGCCAATCTGTGGGGCGGGCTGGCGCTGGATCGCTTCTCGGCCAAGTTTGAAGCCACGCCGGTGGCGGGCGTGACCAAAGCCGCGCTGGCAAATGCAGCGGCCAGCGCCAAAGCCGCCAGCGTGGACTGGAGCCGCGTCGAGCGCATCAAGGCCAGCGACGCCGAAGGCGCGATGCACCAGACGACGCTGTTTGGCGCGCCCGCCGCGCCCGGCAACCTGCGCAACAACACGATGTTCCTGCCGTGGAGCGAAGGGGCCAAGCCCGGCACGTTTGCAGGCAAGGACACCTTGAGCGTGACGCATCAGGGCACCGGCAAGCCGTGGCTGACGCTGCAGTCGATGGCGGCGGTGCAACTGAAAGCGCCGTTCAGCGCCGGTTATCAAATCAAGAAAACCATCACGCCCGTCGAGCAGGCGGTCAAAGGCGTTTACAGCCGGGGCGACGTACTGCGCGTGACGCTGGAAGTCAACGCCTCCGCCGACATGACCTGGGTGGCGATCACCGACCCGGTGCCCGGCGGCGCGACGATTCTGGGCAGCGGCCTGGGGCGCGACTCGGAAATCGCCACCAGCGGCGAAAAAAGCAGCAGCGGCAGCGGCTGGCCCGCGTTTGAAGAGCGCAGCTTTGAAGCCTTCCGCAGCTATTACGAGTACCTGCCCAAAGGCGTGGTGACAATGGAATACACGCTGCGCCTGAACAACGTCGGCAGCTTCGCCCTGCCGCCGAGCCGGGTTGAAGCCATGTACGCACCGGAAATGTTCGGCGAGTGGCCCAATGCGCGGGTGAAGGTGGAAGCGGCGAAGTGAGACTTCCCGCGTCCCTGACAGAGAACCCCCGCTTTTTCGGAGGAAAAAAGTGGGTTTTCTGGTCTATCGCCTTGCTTCCTGCCGTGATGTTGCTGCTCTTGAACCCCTGCGAGAAAAATGACAATCCGCTGCCCACCCTGTTTTTGAGCATCATGGTCATGGCCTGTTTGTGGGAAGCCCATGTACACGCCATGCCCCACCACCTGGCAAGCGGCCTCATGCTGTTGTGGCATGTTTGCAAACGTGCGCTGAGAACTTTTTTCTCTCTGACTGTTGCAGCCATAGTGGGCTCAATGTTGGCAGGCATTTTTCTTTCCAACTACCATTGCTACACGGGCCGGGCTAGAGTTGCAGCGGCAATAGCTCAAATCTCGGAACTCAAACTGGAAATCGAGCGCCGCGCCAGCATCGCCAAAACACTGAAAGGCGCGGGTCTGGGGCTGGCGTTCCCCAGACGGCAAGGCAACTACCCTTCAAATGGTTTCATTCTTGAAGATGGCGTCATCGTTCTGGTCATGGAAGAGCCGCCAACAGCCGTGCTGTTCTCCCCGAAACTGGTGGACACCACCTCTGGCGCCCTCGAATGGGCCTGCCGTGGCTACCCGGCGAAATCAGTGCCATCAATGTGCCGTGTGCCCGGGTAAAAAATCATCATGTATCGCCCTATCACGCTGCGCATCGCAGCCACCGCGCTGCTGATCGCCGCTGGCGTGGCGTCCGCCCAGGCCACCGCCACCTTCGACGAAGTCAAGCGCGATTTCAAACCATCCGACACGCTGATCCTCGACCGCCACGGCGAGGTGCTGCAGCGTGTGCGCACCGAAAAAACGGTGCGGCGCGGGCAGTGGGTGGCGCTGGCCGATGTGTCGCCCGCGCTGCGCACGGCGCTGGTGCTGAGCGAAGACAAGCGCTTTTACGCGCACAGCGGCGTGGACTGGCGCGCCGTCTCCGCCGCCGCCTGGGGCAATCTGTGGGCGACGAAAACCCGTGGTGCTTCGACGCTGAGCATGCAGCTGGCGGGCCTGCTCGACGAGGACTGGCGCGCCGGTGCCGGGGGTCGCAGCCTGGGACAAAAAATCGGCCAGACGGTTTCGGCGCAGCGGCTGGAATCGCTCTGGCGCAAGGACCAGATTCTGGAGGCTTATTTGAATCTGGTGCCGTTTCGCGGCGAGATGGTCGGCATTGACGCGCTGAGCCGCACGCTGTTTGGCAAGGCCGCGCACGGGCTGGACGAGCGCGAAGCCGCCGTGGCCGTGGCGCTGGTGCGCGCGCCCAACGCCAAGGCCGCGCAGGTGGCCCAGCGCGCCTGCGGGGTATTGAAACTGATGCAGGCGCCGCTGGCCGGTGCGACGCCCGCCGTGACGGCAACGGCAACGGCAACAGCGGCAGGCGCGCGCCCGGCCCGCCCGAGCGCGCCAATCACGCCAGCGGTCAGCGTGGACTGCAGCGCGCTGGACATGTTCGCCACCGCCGCGCTGCAGCGCCGCGATTTCGAGGCCAGCGAAGGTATCGCGCCGCATCTGGCGCGCCGACTGCTGGCGCTGGAACTGGCGCGGAATCCGGCGCGGAAACCCTCCGCCAGCGCCGCCGCCCACCCGAAAAAACCCGGCAACCCGCCCAGCCAGCCAGCAGCCATGCTGCGCTCGACGCTGCGCGCCGATGTCCAGCGCGTTGCCGTTGAAACGCTGACCCAGCAGCTGCGCGAACTGCAGGGCCGCCATGTCGAAGACGGCGCCGCCATCGTGCTCGACAACGCCAGCGGCCAGGTGCTGGCCTGGGTCGGTTCGTCGGGCCAGCTCAGCGCCGCCGCCGAAGTCGATGGCGTGCTCGCGCTGCGCCAGCCCGGCTCGACACTGAAACCGTTTTTGTACGCGCAGGCGATTGCCGAGCGGCGCATCACCGCCGCGTCGCTGCTGGAAGATTCCTCGTCGCAAATCCAGACTTCGGGCGGGCTGTACATTCCGCAAAATTACGACCGCCTGTTCAAGGGGCTGGTGTCGGCGCGCACCGCGCTAGCCGCGTCGCTCAACGTCCCGGCCGTGCGCACGCTGGTGATGGTGTCGCCGGATGCGTTTCACCGCCAGTTGCGTGCCGCTGGTCTGCCGCTGAAGGAATCAGGCGACTACTACGGCTACAGCCTGGCACTCGGCAGCGCCGAGGTCTCGCTGCTGGCGCTGACGAATGCCTACCGCACGCTGGCCAATGGCGGGCGCTTTGGCGAAGTTGAATTTTCGCTGCCAGCG
>Ga0302213_1000544_pt1 | contig 20697 bp, 19 predicted proteins | sample II_Fen_N1_2_FD_194583 | JGI IMG/M metagenome (GOLD analysis project Ga0302213, IMG submission 194583) | Peat permafrost microbial communities from Stordalen Mire near Abisko, Sweden - II_Fen_N1_1 | ecosystem: Environmental > Terrestrial > Soil > Wetlands > Permafrost | place: Sweden: Abisko...
TTCAAATCAGAACTTTAGAAATGCACGAAGAATCTGTTTATGGAATTGCCGCTCATTGGTATTATAAAGCCCAAAACAATAAAGAATTTGATAAACAGCCTCATTGGATTCAAGAAATCGCCGACGTTCAAAAAGAAATATCAAATACTTCTGAGTTTATTAAAAGTGTTCAACTCAATGTCTTTCGTGACCGTATTTTTGTTTTTTCTCCTAAAGGTGATGTTTTTGAATTACCTGAAGGTTCAACGCCGATTGATTTTGCTTACGCCATTCATAGTAATGTCGGCAATCATGCCTCTGGCGCTATTATTAATGATCGGTTGGGTCGCTTAGATCAAGAACTTAAAAATGGTGATTTAGTGGAAATTGTAATTGAAAAAAGTCGGATGCATCCGAGTAAAGATTGGATTAAATTTGCTAAAACCAAAAGAGCCCGTGATCACATTAAACAATATGCCAAAAAATCGACGCTTGAAAATATTAAAAGATTTATTCCGGGAATAAATAATAAATAAAAAAAAAGAACTCTAACTTAATAGAGTTCTTTTTTATACCTTATCTTCTCATTTCTTCTTCCGGTAACTTACCGGTTTTACGTAAGAAATCTTTTTCTTTCTTAAGTTTTAAACTGGTTAGAGCATACTTCTTTTGTTGACGCTTAGTTTTTTTAGGAACTAAGTGTTGTTTCTCACGAGCCTTTTCCAAACGTTTACCGTTCTTCAAAGATTTTTTGAATTTTCGTAAAAAACTTTCAAAACTCTCTCCAGACTTTCTTTTTAAATCAGCCATAAATAACACCCACCTTTCTAATTATTTTCTTATCTAATTTTTCTTTTATCTTTTTCTGGGCAACGATTTCCTGAACACCTGATTCCATATCTCTCATTAAAATCGTTTCATCCATTACTTCTTTCTTTCCCAGTATTAAAGTTATTTTAGCTTTCAAACTATTAGCTTCGTCGATTTGAGTTCTTAGACTATCAACTGAAAAGGATTGTCTCACATTAAAACCAACCGTTCGAAGTTCTTCAAATAATAATAAGGCTTTAGTTTTAGCTTGTTCACCAATTTGGGCAATGTAAACTAATTCTTCTTCATCAGCATAAGTTGCAAATGAATTTTTTTCTTTAAGTTTCATCATCGCTCGTTCTAGTCCGATTGCTAAACCTACGCAAGGAGTCGCTTTGCCACCTAAACTCTCTACTAAAGAATCACAGCGACCGCCTCCCGCTAAAGCTAATTTACCATTAGCTACGCCATCTTCGCCAACTGGCCAAAATTCAAAAACCGTATCATTATAATAACTTAAACCACGAACTAAATAAGAATTAAAATTGTAAGGAATACCAAGTTCATCTAAATATTCTAAAACCTTACCAAAATGCTCACGACTAGCAGCTGATAAATAATCAGCAATTTGTGGAGCGCCTTCTCTTATTTTAATGCAAGAATCTTCACGACAATCAAGTAACGCTAAAGAATTCTTACCTAAATTTTTCTTACAATGATTACAAAGTTTTGATCTTCGTCCGCGTTCTTTATAAAAAGATAATAATTTACTATTAAATTCTTTTCGAGATTCTGCATCACCTAAACTGTTAATCTGTAATTGAACATTAATCTGTAACTCTTTAAAGAAGCGATAAGCCGTGTTAATTAAAACTGCTTCCGCCATTGGCTTCTTCTCATTAATAATTTCTAAATCAAATTGATTGGATTCACGATAACGTCCGCTAGCCATTTTTTCTTGACGAAATACTGGACCAACAGAAAACAAACGAATTGGTTGAGGAAGTTCCTCCATCTTATTTTCTAAATAAGAACGCACCATTCCTTGAGTAAGTTCCGGACGTAAGATCGCTTTTTCACCTCTTTCAAAATCTACAAAATAAAATTCTTTATCCGAATTTTTTCTAGTGGATTTTTTGTAAAGATCAAAATCTTCAATGATCGGGGTCCGTAATGCGGAAAAACCAAAAATACGAGCTAATTCCCAGGCCTTAGTCATTGCTAAGTCCCAGCTTAAAAAATCAGTTCCGACATAATCCTTTAAACCTAAAAGACGGCCAACTGCTTTAGCACTTTTCTTTTCTACTCGCTTAACTCCAGGCACCTCTTTAACTGGTTTATGGATTTGAGCCGTAGTTTTTTTAATTGGGCTAGCCGTAGTTTTTTGCTTTGGCATATTAATTAATATTTTGGTAAATTATTTTGAGTAAAAACTTTGATTTCATTAATTGGTAACCCGCGAACCCAAACTCGTCCAGTAATAAAGCTCTTATTTACTGCTCCAAAAAAACGAGAATCTTGAGAGGCCTGACGATTGTCACCTAAAACAAAATATTCATCAGCTTTTAATGTAATCCTATTTTCATTATTCGCCGCCGTTATTTCATTTGATGCTAAATAAGTTTCATTTAAAATAAAGCCATTAGGGTGTTCCGTGTTATAGATATAAACGTGATTATTTTTTATCTGAATATCTTCGCCTGGTAAACCAATTACCCGTTTAATAAAATGTTCTTGGGGATCTCGTGGATAACGAAAAACTATTACTTCACCTCTTTGAGGAGTGTGAAAACGATAGCTAAGTTCGTCAATAATCAAATATTCATAATTATGAAAATTTGGTTCCATGGACGTGCCTTTAACATAGAAAGGCTGAATTAAAAAATAGCGGACCGGAACAATAATTACCAAAGCGATGGCCGCTAATTTAATAAATTCTCGTAAAAACAAAAAAATTCTTTTAAACATAACGAAATTTAAAAATGAGCTTAGACGTTAATCCTGATAGAATTTTGCTTAAATTAAAGACAATAATTCTACCAAACTGTTGTCTATTCTAACATTAAAAATAAAAAAAAGCAACCACCGACCAAAAAGCCTTAATTTTGAATACTTTTTAAATAATACTAGCAAATAAACATCGCGTCACCGTAAGAAAAAAAGCGATAAGACAGCTTAATTGCCTCCTTATAGGCCTGTTCTATTAAAGATTTACTTGCTAAAGCCGAAACTAACATTAATAAAGTTGATTTAGGTAAGTGAAAGTTAGTAATAAGCGCATCGACAATCTTAAATTTATAGCCAGGATAAATAAAAATATCTGTCCAACTAGAAAATTTATCCGGAAAGCCAGCTTGGCCCCAAGATTCTAAAGTTCGACAACTAGTGGTCCCAACCGCGATAATTCTTTGGCCCGATAACTTAGCTTTCTTAATATATTTAATAGTTGCCTGATCTATTTCGGCTAATTCTGAATGCATTTTATGCTCTAGGATATTTTCTGTTTTCACAGCCGAAAAAGTACCAAGCCCAACATGTAAAGTAACTGTTTTTATAATTACGCCTTTGGCTTTTATCTTTTTAATAAGCCGAGGGGTAAAATGTAAGCCAGCTGTTGGTGCCGCCACTGAACCAACTTTTTTATCATCGGCATAAATCGTTTGATAATTTCGCTTATCTTCTTTTTGATCTTTAGCTCGTTTAATATAAGGTGGCAGTGGTAAATGACCAATTCGATTAATCGCTTTAAAAAAGGCCACGCCAGTTTTATTAAATTCAACTAACCAAGTGCCATCCTGATTATTGCTTTTAAGAATCGCTTCAAAATTAGGCGCTAATTCAATAACTAAACCCTCGTTAACCCGACCACCTAATAAACACTCCCAAGTATTTTCAGTAATTTTTTTATGCAAAAAAACTTCCACACTACCACCGGTATTTTTTTTATGACCAAATAAACGAGCCGGAAAAACTTTAGAATCATTAAGTACTAAAACATCACCCTGCTTAAGATATTCCACTAAATCGGAAAATTTACGATGAGCTAATGTTTTATCCTGTTTATTTACAATTAAAAGTTTAGCAGCATCGCGGGGACGAGCCGGCTCTTGAGCAATCAATTCAGTTGGCAAATTATAATCAAAATCACTTAAACTATATTTCATAAAAAATAATTACTTACCAATACTTTCTAAGCCTAAATGATGGTAAGCCATTTCAGTAACGACTCGGCCTCGAGGTGAACGATCCAAAAAACCTAGTTGCAGTAAATAAGGTTCATAAACATTTAAAATTGTATCAATATCTTCACCGGTAGCGGCCGACAAAGTATTAAGTCCAACAGGCCCACCTTTAAATTTATTAATAATCGTTAGTAATAATTTTCGGTCGACATGATCAAGTCCTAAAGTATCAACTTCCATCATTTTAAAGGCGGCTTCACAAATAGCTAAATCGATATAACCACTGCCTTTTACCTGACAATAATCACGAACTCTTTTAAGTAAACGATTAGCGATTCGAGGTGTCCGTCTAGCTCGACCAGCAATCAAAGTTGCTGCCTGGTGATCAAGTTCTACATTTAACAACTTGGCGCTACGTTTAATAATTTTTTCCATTTCATCTAATTCATAAAAATCTAAATGATGAATATGTCCGAAACGATCACGTAATGGGGCCGAAAGTAAACTGGCCATGGTTGTTGCACCAATAATTGTAAAATGGGGCAAATCTAAACGTAAAGTCCGAGCACTTGGACCTTTGCCCATAATAATATCTAAGACAAAGTCCTCCATGACTGGGTATAAAATTTCTTCAATGCTTTTATTTAAGCGATGAATTTCATCAATAAATAAAATATCACCCTCTTCTAAATTAGTTAGAATAGCGGCTAAATCACCGCTTTTTTCAATCGCTGGGCCAGAGGTCACTTTAATATTGGCCCCGATTTCATTAGCGATCACGTGGGCTAAAGTAGTTTTACCTAAACCTGGTGCGCCGTATAATAAAACATGTTCCATCGCCTCTTGTCTTTTTCGAGCCGCACCAATGGCAATTTCCAAATTAATTTTTACTTTTTCTTGACCAACATATTCAATTAAAGTTTTAGGGCGTAATGAAAAGTCAAAAGCAGCTTCGCTTCCTTGTTCTTTTGAGTCAATAATTCTTTGTTCTATTTCCATAAAATTATTATTAATTTTAATCCCAGGTTTGCTCGCCATTACCACTTATATCATAAGTTGTTCCCATATATTTCGGATTAGCCTTAAGCATAACACTAAGCCAAGCTTTAACTCTAGCAAAGACTTCTCTAAACTTCATATTATTTATATCAGTATACTGATGCAAATCCGCGCTACAGCCCAAGGCTTCAACATTTAAAGACTCTGTAAAATATAAAGCACGAGGTAAATGAAAATTCTGAGTAATAACTAAAGCTTTCTTAATACCAAAAATATTTTTAGCTCGGTAAATAGAATCATAGGTATCAAACCCGGCATGATCTAAAAAAATATCAACTCCAGGAATACCCTCTTTTAATAAATAATCTTTACCGGCCCCAACTTCATCATAAGACACCTGTCCATTGTCCCCAGAAACTAATATTTTAGCAATTTTTCCCTTTTTATATAAAGTAATCGCTGTTTGCAAACGATCCTCGTAAACACCGGCGATAACCGTGGCCCCAATAACTCGAGCCCCTAAAACAATGCCTACCGGATAATTACTAATATCTTTATCACAATCAACTGCGATATCACTCGCCCCAAACAATACTTTAACATTGGCAAACCAAACAAACCATAAGCCAATAATAAATAGATATAAAAAATAACGCCACTTAAACCAAGTTAAATTCATAAAATTTATTTATAACGCCACTGACAAATATCGCGAAAATCACAATATTTACAAAGTTCCGTTGGATTAGGCGGAAAATTACCTTTTTTAATTTCGGTAATTTCTGTTAAAACTTCCTGCCGTAATTTTTCAACATCTTTATCTTTCGCTTCAAAAGAAGTTTTATAAGTACCCTCTAAATAATAATAACTTAATTTAGAAACTTTTATTTTCAAGAATTCTTCTAAAAATATTTTATACAAAATCAACTGTCGCTTATCAGAATATTCTAGCTTCTCTTTCGGGTTTCCAGTTTTATAATCAATAATTTCTAGAGTGCCATCTACTAAACGATCGACTCGATCAATGGCTCCTTTAATTATGCCGTCGCCAATTTTAAAAGTAAAATTCTTTTCTAAAAATAAAATCTCTGGAAAATCTTCACTTGATAAATTAGTCCAAAAAGTTTTTAAAATAGTCTTCCCTTTTTGATAATATTTATCCCGTTCTTCTTTGTTATTATAACCATCCGCCTGCCAACGAGCTTCATAAAGATCCAAAAGATTTACTTCATCTAATTTTATTTTTGGTCTACCAAATAAAGAATCTTGAGTGGCGCTAATCGCTTCTAATGGTTCTAAAAAATCATGAAGAACATTATGTAATACCCGGCCAAAAATTAAACTAGCCTTATCGGTTGGCGCCGGAATCTTTAATACAAAAGCAAATTTATACTGTAGAGGGCAAGTTGAAAAAGCAGCTAATTGGGAAAAAGAAAACTTATCCGGTAATACTAATTTTTCTGATTTTTCAGGATCTTTTTGATCCAATCTTTCTAAATCACGAACTAACTCTAACTTATTAGAAAAATTTTCATCGGCCCCAACTTCAAAAACATCAAGACCCATTTCCGAGATAAAAGCTGACGGTTTTTTCTCACGTACACCACCATAATCTTTAGCACCAGTAATAAATAATTCTTCTTTCGCTCGAGTAATGGCCACATAAAATAAGCGGCGCTCTTCTTCAATATGAGCGTCTTTACTATTTACAATCTTTTCCTTAACTAAATTATCGGGAATGCCAATTTTCTCAGAACGAGAAATGGTCGGAAATTTTTTATCAACAATATTTACTAAAAAGACATATTTAAATTCTAAACCTTTGGCCGCGTGAACGGTCATAATTTTAACCGTATCATTATCAGAAAAATCTAAACGCAGAGCGCCAACTTCCCCAGCTTCTAATTCTAAATCCATTAGCTGCATGAAATCACTAAGTCGTGAGGCTGGCAGCGTATCTTCGAACTTTTTTATTTTCTGATAGAACTGATTGAGATAAGAAAATATTTCTTGATCCCGATCAAAATCATAAGAAGCCACTAAGCCGGAATCATAAGCAAACCGTAAAAATATTTTACTCGGTTCAGAATCGGCTACCAGTTTTGAATGTTTATCTAATAACTCCAATAATTTATCAATACTAACTCGGCCCTTTTCTGAGACATTAGGAATCGCCGAAATATTTTTTAAACCTTCAAATAAAGACCAGACTTTATGCTTGGCAAATTTATTAATGGTAATAATATCCAAATGACTAACTTTAAAATTAGGCATGTTTAACACGCGAAACAAGGCTGATGATTCATGATAATTATCAAGGAGCCTAAGATAAGCTAAGCAATCCAAAATAATTTCTTTAAAATATAAACCTTTTAAAGACACAAACTGATTGGGGATTCCCAACCGAGTTAATTCTTTAACATAAGCATCAGCGGTATCATTGGCTCTAACTAGAATCGCAAAGTCTAGCCACTCACCTTTCTTCTGTTCATATAAATCAGAAATTTGCGAAGCCACAAAAGACACTTCCTCTTCGCCACGATTAAATTGTAAATATCTAACGGCAGAGGTTTCTTTAGTCTCAAAATTAGCGCCTGATTTGAGCTGCTTATCAATATGTAATTTTTCTTCTAAGCGATTAGGGTTATTATGTTTAATAAATTCATAAGAATAATCCAGAATTTCTTGTCTAGACCGATAATTATCAATTAGCACTAATTCTTTAGCATTTTTATAATCATCTTTAAATTGCATGATGTTCGAAATTGAAGCACCCCGGAATTTATAGATAGACTGATCGTCATCACCAACGACCGTTAAATTATTACCTGGTAAAGCCAACATTTTAACTAGTTCATACTGAGCCCAATTAGTATCCTGAAACTCATCAACCATAATATGTTTAAATTGCTTCTGATAAACATTTAAAATATTAGTTCGAGTTCTAAAAAGTTTAAGAGTAAATACAATTAAATCACCGAAGTCTAAAAAATTATTTTCCAATAACAGTTCATTGTAAGTTTTATAAGCGCCAGCTAATTCTTTTAAGCGTTTTACTTCTAGTTCGTCTTCATCAATATTTTTAGCAGCGGTTTCTAAATAATCTAAAGCCGAAACATCTTCGTCTTTAAGACGAGAAAAATGACGCAGTAATTCTGAAATAAATTTAGTTGGGTTGCCTAGTGGTTTATAATAATCTAAATTGAAGCGATTTAAATTTCGTTTAATTAAAATCCATTGTTCGGTGGCCGATAACAATTTAAAGTCAGCGGCCAGTCCAATATCTAGCGCATGTTCGCGTAAAATCCGTTCGCAAAAACCGTGAAAAGTGTGAATCCATAAATCTACATAACCATAGGGGAGCAATGTATCAGCCCGTGCCTCTAATTCGCCGGCTGATTTTTCGGTAAAAGTAAGGAGTAATATTTCTTCAGTCGACAGCCCCTTATCTAAAACTAAATGGGCTAAACGATTAATTAAAACCGTCGTTTTTCCGGTTCCGGCCCCAGCCACAATTAAAAGTGGGCCAGCTTCATGAGTGACCGCTTCTTGCTGCCTGCTATTTAATTTTTGCATTATTTCTTCGTTCACAATTTTAGAGTTTTAAAGCCTTTTTTAAAGCGGCTTCTTTTTTGGCATCAATCGGACCAATTAAAGCTAGGTTTAAATTATGTTCGACAAAGATTTTTTTAGCGACCCGTTTTAAATCGGCGGCTGTAATTTTAGTAATTTCTTCAATATAATCTGCTGGAGTTAAATATTTTTTACGATATATGGCTTGGCGACCATACCAATTAGCTAAGTCATCTGAAGCTTCTAAAGAAATTGTTAAACGTCCTTTAAGCATATCTTTAGCTCGAGTTATTTCTTCTTCAGGAATTAATTCTTTAGAAACTTTTTTGTAAGCTTCAATAATTAAATTAACAGCTTCTTCTTCGTGTCCTAATTTAATACCAGTAGTCGTTGTTAAATAACCTGTATCAGAAAATAATTCAGAACTTGTTCTAACTGAATAAGCTAATCCACGGCGTTCTCTGATTTCAATAAATAATCGTGAACTCATGGAACCGCCTAAAATAATAGCCAACACCCTAACAATAAATTCATCTTTATCATTAGTAGCCCCGGTCCTTACTCCTAAGGACAGAGTCACTTGATCAGTTTTCTTTTTAATTAAAATCATGGCTGGCTGTTTCTGAGCCTCTTTAACTTTAACTTTATCGTTCCATTTATTTTTAGCAAAGGCGGAAAAATATTTTTTAACTAAATTATTAGTATTTTTAGGCAAATTGCCAGCTACTATTAAAGTAGCACTGGTAGCACCATATTGACGTTTAAAATAATTAATAAAATCCTGACGCTTAAAAGATTTTATATGGGCAACCGTACCAACAATATCCCAACCAGCTGGCGTATCACCGTAAAGGCAATTCTCAAAAATATCTTCAATTCTCATTAAAGGGTTGTCTTCGTACATGTTAAGCTCTTCAATAATTGTTCCTTTTTCTCTTTCAATTTCCTCCTCTTCAAATTTAGAATTAAGCAACATATCTGAAACTAACTCTAAAGCTGTTTCAGTCTTGTCGCTGCTTACTTTAATCCAATAACCTGTATATTCCTTAGAGGTAAAAGCATTATATTCACAACCCAGGCTATCTAATTCACTAGACAAGACTAAGGTGGTTGGGCGTTTTATGGTTCCTTTAAAGAACATATGTTCTAAAAAGTGAGAAAGACCTCTTTCTTTACGATTTTCGTATTTAGAGCCAGTCTTCACATACACTAAAATAGTTACCGTCTCAGTGCCAGCCATAGGAACACTGATATAAGCTAATTTATTGGCTAAAGTGTTAATATTATATTGTTTCATATAGTTTATTTAAAAGAATTATACTTTAAATTTATCACAAGTCTGCTATAATTGAAACTAGCCAGACTTTAAGACTTCTGGTTCTAATTTTAGCACTATGTCTAAGTATAAAATAGCTGATCATGACCTGGTAATCAGTCGTGATAAGAAATACGTTTTACGAGTTAAAGATTTAGCCGAAAAAGACAAACCCAGAGAAAAAATGATTAGCCGTGGTGCGGGTGAGCTATCTTCCGCTGAATTACTAGCGATTATTTTAAATACGGGTGATAAGAAAGAAGGTGTTTTAGAACTTAGCTCTCGGCTACTAAAAGAATATGGCGAGAAAGCAATTATCAGTCAGTCTAACCCCGAAAAATTGTCCAAAGAATTAAATGTGCCGATTGTTAAAGCTTGTCAGATTGTGGCCTGCTTTGAGCTAGGTCGTCGCTTCTTTTTAAAGAAACCACATGGCTCAGTCACAATTCGCACCGCTAAACAAGCCTTTGAGCACTTAAAAGAAATGGGCAGTTTAGGTAAAGAAAATTTCCGCGGTTTATATTTAAATAGTCGTTATCAATTAGTTCACGATGAAGTAATTTCGGTTGGCAGTCTAACTTCCAGTTTAGTTCATCCCCGTGAAGTGTTTAAACCCGCTTTTGAATATAGTGCCGTGGCGGTAATTATTGCTCATAATCATCCATCAGGATCATTAAAAGTCACCTCTGCCGACTTAGAAGTAACCGCTAATTTAGCTGAGGCGGGACGCGTGCTCGGTATTGATGTCTTGGATCATTTAATTATTGCTGGTAGTAAATTTATCAGCGTGCCCTTAAAATAATTTAGTCTTCCCCCTTCGAGATTTGTCTCTATATGACTTATCAAATAAAGTCTTACAATTTTTTACTAAGTGACGAAAAAAGTGTGAAGTTCCATGTGGCGTCTGATGATTACTTTGGAACATTGGCAACCATCTTATCTCTCTGGAAACAAAATAAAGAATGGCCAGAAAAAAATTACCAGGAGTTACATGATGATTTAATATTACTACAAAAGAAATACCAAATAAAAAAACGAACTAATTAAGTTCGTTTTTTTGATTAAACAATAACCCAGCAATTAAAAAGAAAATAAGTATCCCCAGATTCTGCGTCCACAGCCAGTGATCAAGTAGACTAAAAATCCCTAAAGCTAAAACCATCGGCCATAAACCATTTTTAAGACCTGATTTAAATATCGCTAACCAAAAAAGGATAATGGCGATTAAACCAAAAATACCGAGTTCCGCCCAAGTGAGTAACCAATAATTATGAACTGGTTGATAATACCAAGTTGCTTGTCCAGGAATTATATTTTGTAATTTTAAAATATAATTACCGACGCCAGTACCCATAAATGGATTTTGGGCAATGACTTTCTTGGATTGCTCTAAATACAGTTCTCTCTCGTCAATTGATTTTTGCTCTAGTCGAGTTTGCGTCTGAGCACGAGCAAAAAATAAATCATGATTCGGAATAACTATGGCAACTGAGATACCAATTATCAAAACTATAAATAAACTAATTAACTTTTTCTGAAACTTGCCCCGGCGCCAAGCACTAAGCAAAATAAAAGGGACACTAACTAATAAAGCTAGCCAGGCCGCTCTTGAAAAAGATACAAGCAAGGCTAAATAAAAAAGAGCTAAAGTAATTAAATAAAATAATCGACTATTTCGATTTATTTCTTTTTGCAGACTGAAATATAAGATTAAAATAATACCAAGAGCCATCATCCCTCCTAAAATATTTGGATGATCAAAGGGCCCATAAGCGCGTAGAAAACGACCAGCGGTTGTTTCAATTACCGAATCCCCTAAAACATTAGAGGAGTGATAAGCCAAACCTAAATATTTAGTAGCAATAGTACTTTGAGTAAAAAATTGCCAAATCGCTAGTAATGACGGGGCGATAAGTCCGGCTACAAAATATCTAATTACTAATTTTGCCTTAACAAAATTTGTATTTTTGACAACATAAAATAATAAAATACCAAAGACTAAAATTATATAGCGATACAGAGCAAGTAAATAATCCTGTGCCCAAAAAATTGAGGCAAAAGTAATCAGCTCCCAAACTATTAAAGCTCGCCACCAAGGGGGGCGGCTCATTCCCTTCTTGAATCTCCAATAATCTTCCGTAAATATTTTATGAGTCCAAATTATAAGCGGCACTAATAAAATTAATAGTGATAAAAATAAAGAAATTTCTAGATAGGCCGAATCCGAAGTCCGCAAAATTAATTTAGTCTGCCAAGGCCAGATAAGTAGCCAAAAATATAAAAATAATTGTGCTACTTTATTTTTAGTCATAAATATTAAAATCAGCTAAGCGCTTATTATAGCTTTCTAAAAATTCTTCTCGACGATCATTTAGATAAAAACGTAAAACCGAATCACTTAGAACTACACCTGATTCTTTTCCCGCTAAATCTTTTAAAGCCTTAGGCAGAATCATTAACTGAATTTTCTTAGCTAAAAAATTTAAAAGATTAGCTCCATAATAAAAAATTTTATCTAATAAATTTTGACTAAAATAATCATCGGAAAATTTTTCTTTAAGTAATAAACTATTAGGAAAAGCCTGCTTTAACCAAGGATTTTTAAAACGAAGATAAGCTAAATATTTATCATTATCATAAATTGAATAAAGCCCCAAAAACCAGTGATCAAAATATGGATCAATTGGTTTAAAGCGTAGTGCTTCCATAGCTAAACCATCGGCAGCGGCATAAAAACTTAAACACATTTTATTGCGTTTACATTCCTTGGTCGGTCGACGATGAGTTATTTTCATGAGCCCCGTACAAAATAAGCGAGTTAACCATAAACGGTTAGGTGAAGAAACAATAAAAATATCAATATCGCTTTCGTTACGTAAATTATGATGACCAATTAAATTAGCGACCGCTACCAATTTAACACAAGGCAACCATTTAAATAAACTGGCTGATTTGCGGGCTAACTTAATTTTATAATTAGCGAAGTTATAACGTTCCCGACGAATTTCAATTAATCCTTCGCGACCTGATAAGAAGTAGAAACCGTCTTTCTGCTTTAAAATTCCTTCTAAAAGCAATGCCTCAACAGCTTGCTCGGATAACCCTAAATTAATTTCAATATTTAAATACTGCCAAATTTCCCAATTAGTTAAAGGGTAATTAAACAAATCAAAAAAGACGATTGTTTTTAAAACCGCTTCCTTAATCTTGTTGTTATCAGCCGGAAACATATTAGTCATCATTTTTAGGACGTTCAATTTTTATAACTTCCACTTCACTTGCGCCCCCTGTTATTTTAATCACATCTTTATCGATCTTTTTAAATTCTGAGTAGGCACTGTTATAGTGATTTACGGTTGTAGATAAACTATTACCCATTTTCTGTAAAAAATCATCATAAGAAATAATATGCCGACCCAATTTTTCAACGTTTTGTTTAATTTCAACCGCCTTTTCTTCAATTTGCATAGCCTTTAAACCCTGCAAAACCGTTTGCAAATAAGCTAAAAAGGAAGTTGGTGAAACAATAACGACTTTTCTTTCTCGAAACGCATATTCAATTAAATCACGGCTATTTACTTTTACGCCGCCAACACTACCCACTAGTAAATCATAATAAATTGATTCTGAAGGAATAAACATAAACGCAAATTCCAAAGTACCACGACTCGGCATTACATATTTTGAGGTTTCATCAATACGATTCTTTAAATCTTGTTTAAAAGCGGCTTCTAGTTTCTTACGACTTTCGTCATCTGAACAATTAAGTAAGCGCTCATAATTTTCTAAAGAAAATTTGGCATCAATTGGCACGATCTTATCTTTAACAAATACAACCGCATCGACAATTAAATCTTTGCCCGTTTTTTCATCTTTACCCATCTTATACTGAAGTTCGTATGATTTAGGTGGCAAAACATTTTTCAAAGTTTCTTCTAAATAATATTCTCCCAAAACACCGCGTTGCTTAGGATTTTTTAAAATATCTTGAAGACTCTGAAGTTGAGCCGAAAAATTAACTACCTGTTTATTAGTTTCATCTAACTTAGTTAACTTCTCAGTCACATCTGCGATTAATTTGGCTGATTGCCCAGTAATATTTTGAATAATTTTAGTGGTTTGTTCAAACTGCCCCTGACTAGCCCGATGAGTTTCTGATAATTTACGATCTAATTCTTGGCGAAGTTCCGAGTTTTGGCGATTTAATTGATTGAGTTGCTCGGATTGAGTCACTAATTTCTCCATAAACGGCACCATCTTAGGATCGGCACTGTTATTTTTTTTAAGTAGTAAAGAAATTACTAAGCCTAAGCCTCCTAAGACTAAAACTCCCAAAAAGATTAAAAGAATTTCCATAGAATATGTCAAAAATTAATAAATTATTACTTCTATTATATATCTTATTAGTTTATTTTGGCATATTGACAATAAGCCAATATTATACTAAACTACTTTAAAATAGTTGTTAATTAACAATAAATATAAACCAGCCCTTTGGGCACAAAAAAAGAGAAATGAAAAAGCTAATGTATTTTTTGACAGTAATTGGTATTATGACAGTTACTTCTTGTAAAAGTGACACGACTGTCAATTTAACTTTAAAAAAGATTTTTGAGTCTTTACCAGCTGTGACAAATGTTAATCAAACAAACATGAAGGTGAAAATTGTCGCACCAGGAAATGGTCCGGAGTATTATGTTCTTACATATAACAATATGGAACTTATGCAGTCCAGCAAAATATTTTTTCAAGTGATAAATAATGATTTAGCTTTTGGTGAAGGTCTTTACGGAACTTTATACCTAGCTAATAAAGACAAAACCTTTATAGTTGATTCTAACGATCTTTTGTTCACTGGTAAAATAATTACCACTGAATTGCGTGGCTACGAACTACGAATCGATAAAGATAAAAAGTATTCGTATATAAAAGGAAATATTTGGAATACAGACGGAAGTTCTATATTAAAAACCGTTTATTTTAAATATTCGTTATTAAACAATGAATTAACCAACGAAAACGGACAAAACGTCAAAATGACCACCTATTAAAATATTAAACAAAAAAAACCGATTCAAAATGAACCGGTTTTTTAATATCTATTTTTATATTTTTAAGCCCAAGTAACGCCCGCCACTCTGTCTTCTGGATCTTTAAATCTCATAATCTTAACGCCTTGAGTATCGCGACCCAAAACACTAACAGATTTAAATGGAACACGAATTACTTGACCGTTATCAGAAATAATAATGATATCAAGCTCACTCATGGTTTCCTCGTTTAATAAGAAAGCGTTGGTTAGTTCTCCGGTTTTATCGGTAATCTTTGAAGTCTTAATGCCAGAACCACCGCGGCCCTGTAGTTTGTAAAGATTTAAATCAGTTCGCTTACCATAACCCCGAGCCATAATAGTTAAGATTTGATATTTTCTAACCTTATCTTTATCAGTCTTAGCGACGCCCATACCAATTACCCGGTCATCTTTATGTAGTCTAATACCGTTTACTCCAGCCGCATTACGACCCATATCACGAACGTCAGTTTCTTTAAAGCGAATCGCCTGACCTTGTGAAGTAATAAGTTGAATATGATCATTACCAGACGTTGGTTTGGCCCAAATTAACTTATCATCTTCTCTAATCTTAATGGCGATTAAACCACTGCGTCTAACATTAGCAAAAGCCGAAAGTTCAACCTTCTTAACTAAACCTTTTTCAGTCGCAAAGAATAAATATTTACTATGTGACAATTTATCTAATGGTAAAATTGAAGAAATTTGTTCGCCACCAATTAATTGTAAGAAATTAACAATTGGTGTGCCTTTAGCAATTCGAGAAGATTGAGGGATCTCATAAGCTTTAAGTTGGAAAACTCGTCCTTTAGTCGTAAAGAATAAAACATCATTATGAGTTAAGGTGGTAAACATGAATAACACGGAATCTTCTTCCTTGGTAGTTAAGCCAATAATGCCCTTACCGCCCCGAGCCTGAACTTTAAAAGTATCTGGTTCAGTTCGTTTTATGTAACCATCGCGGGTCATCATAACAAGCGCTTCTTCGTTTGGCACTAAATCTTCAACATTAAATTCTTTCATGCCGTGATTAACCACTTCCGTACGTCTATCGTCACCAAATTTTTCAGTTAGAGCAATCAGTTCATCTTTAATTAAAGCTCTAATATTTTGCATTGAAGCTAAAAGAGTTTCTAGTTCGGAAATTAATTTCTTTTTCTCTTTAAGTTCGTCTTCAATCTTTTGTTGTTCTAAATTAGCTAAACTCTGTAAACGCATTTCTAAAATCGCAACCGCTTGTCTATCTGATAATTTAAATTTCTTAATCAAACTAGCCTTAGCAATTTCTTTATCTTTCGAAGCTTTAATTGTTTTAATCACTTCATCAATATTTTGCAAAGCAATCATTAAGCCTTCTAAAATATGAGCTCGGTCTAAAGCTTTATTAAGTTCATATTGAGTGCGGCGTTTTACCACTTCCTGACGATGCTTAATATATTCTTCCAAAATCATCTTAAGAGTTAAAACTTTTGGTTGAATACCGCCATCAACTAAGGCCAACATATTTACATGGAAAGTAGTTTGCAGTGAAGTATGTTTATATAAAGCGTTTAAAATCTTTTTTGGATACGCTTCTTTCTTAAGCTCAATAACTACCCGAACGCCATCACGATCAGATTCATCACGTAAAGCCCGAATCCCATCAACTTTTTTATCTTTAACTAAGTCGGCAATTTTTTCAACTAAATCAGCCTTGTTAACTTGATAAGGAATTTCGGAAATAATAATTTGAAAACCATTTTTATTTTCTTCAATGTCAGCGCGACCACGCATTACAATGCCGCCCTTACCGGTCGCATAAGCTGTTAAAATATCTTTTTTATTATAAATAATACCTCCAGTTGGAAAATCTGGTCCTTTTACAAATTCCATTAAATCTTCAATGCTAGCATCTGGATTATCAAGTAAATGAACAATGGCACCTGATAATTCTCTTAAGTTATGAGGTGGGATATTCGTGGACATACCAACCGCGATACCCATCGTACCGTTTAACAATAAATTAGGTAATTTGGCTGGTAAAACTCGTGGCTCTTTATGGGAACCATCAAAGTTTGGTACAAAATCAACTGTATCTTTTTCAATATCAAATAGCATCTCTTCAGCAATGCCTGATAATTTAGCTTCGGTATAACGCATCGCCGCCGCTGGATCACCATCCATTGAACCAAAGTTACCTTGACCCTTAACCAATTGGTAACGCAAAGAAAAGTCCTGGGCCATACGAACCATAGAATCATAAACCGCACTATCACCATGAGGATGATATTTACCTAAAACTTCACCGACAACCGTCGCTGATTTTCTAAATTTAGCATTGGCACGAAGTCCGATACTCCACATCGCATATAAAATACGACGATGAACTGGCTTCATACCATCGCGCACGTCTGGTAAGGCTCGAGAAACGATAACACTCATGGCGTACTCTAAATATGAGCGACTCATTTCGTCGACAATCGGTTGTTCTTCAACCGTGCCAAACTCCGTTTGTTTGCGGACGTTTTCTATTTTTTCAGGTTTTTCAATCTCGTTAGGCATATTCTATATATTTAATAAGCAATTTGAGTAATTTTTTCACAACCAACGGGAACAACACAAGGTCTAGCCTCGCCAATTGTTGGCATACAATTTATAGATGGTGGGCAACTAATTCTTTTAGGCGTAGTAGTTGCTGATTTTATTAAATCCGTTAATTCTTTTTTTACTTCAACTGTGGCAGTTGTTGTTGATACCGTTGAACTAGCTTTTTCTAATAAATTATTAACAAAAGCTTTGTCAGTTGAACTAGCGGCATCACTAAAATTAGCTTCAGCATCTTTAAAAGTTTTATCCATGTCAGAACTAATTTTCTCCCAAGTGCTATCAGTTGTTATTTGTTTAGTAGCGAATACATTACGCAAGTTAGCTAACCACAAAAAGAAAATAGCAACAATTATGACAACAATGCCAATCTTGAATAGTAATGCTTTTTTATAATTAACTTCCTCTGGATTCATATTTTATTCGGTAATACCGTCTAAATTAACATCATAAAGGATGCCTTCAGAAACTAAACGATAATTTAAAATTTCTGATTCATCAAACCAAATTTTAATTTCTCTAGCCGCTTCTTCAACTTCATCAGAACAATGAATTAAATTACGAACGGCTCGATCGTCGTAACTGGATAATTCATAGGAATCTAAAGTGTAATCACCACGGATAGTACCAACTTCAGAAGTTAGTGGTTCAGTACCACCAACAATTTTTTTAACAATACCCATCGCTTGGTTACCTTCAAAAATCATTGGCACAATTGGTCCGGCGGTCATAAATTTAACCAAAGCCCGAATAATATCTTTACCATATTCTAAAGCTTCTTTTTCAATTGGCATACCTAAATCTTCACGATTCTTCATGATATTAGCGCCTTTCTTTAAAAACCAAGCTTCATCTTTATTATAATGATCCCAACATTGTTGTTCGGTTGCCATAGTCATTTTTAAAGCCACCATTTTTAAACCAACACTTTCGAAACGTTTAATAATTTCGCCCATTAGTCCGCGCTGAATAGCATCAGGCTTTAAAATAACAAAAGTTCTTTCTTTTTTTGGATGTGGAATCATAAATTTTCAATATTTATTTTTTTATTTTTTACATGCTAAGAATTACCAATTCCATATCTTCTTGTGGTAAATCTTTCTTAGAAATTTTTAATTTTTCTTCATAACTAGGTTCGATACCTAATTCTTTAATAAACTTTTCAATTGGGTCTAAACCTTCATAAGCTAAACCAGCAGTTTGATAATGCATCGGAATTACAATCCGAGGTTCAATCTGAGAAATTACTTCAACGGCTTTTTTAGCATCAATTGTATACTTACCGCCGACGGGAATTAATAAAATATCGGTACCAACTAACTTTTCTAATTGTTCATTACTTAATACGTGACCTAAATCACCTAAATGAACAATAGATATATCATCAATCTCAATTCGATAAATAATATTACCACCCCGAAGCTTCCCCTCTTCTTCGTCGTGATACGAATCAATGCCCTCAATTAAGATACCTTTAGTATCATATTCACCAGCACAATTAATTATAAAAGGATTACCTCTTAAAGCGTCAGTATTATTATGATCAGGGTGATCATGGGAAACAGTCACAATGTCTGCCTCAAAACTAGGCATCTTAAGCCCCGTTTCTTTACCGTAGGGGTCAGTGACCACCATGACACCATCACTGCTAATTTTATCTTGTAATTTAAACGCTGAATGTCCTAGCCAAGTTATAATCATATAAGTATAAAATCTTAAAAACAATAAAAAAGGTCTGCTTAAACCTGTGCTTTTATTATATCAGGCAAACATTAAAAGGTCAATTTAAGGGCTAAAACAAAGCCTTTTTGATAATAAAAAAGGAGCTTACAACGTTGTGTTGTAAGCTCCAATGTTACCAATTGAGCTGGATAGCGTTATCCAAATCATTCTTGGTAATTTCCAAATACCGATCATTGCCGGTGACATGTTTTGGTACGAATACCGTTTTATGAAACATGCCGCTAGGATCAGTGTAAGATACTCTGATATAGAACTGGCCCACCGGAACTTCAATTGCTCGAGAAACTTCTCGATACCCAATCGAAATTGGATCACCAGAGTCTGGCTCAAAAAATATCTTATACTTTTCAGCTAATAAATGGATGCGTAATTTTTTATTTTCACTAGTCGACATTTTTTTTATGTCTTTTTGTGTAATATAACAATTAACATCACCACTATTTACCCTTTTCCTGATTTCAGCATAAGGCCAAATCGCCTGATCAGCACCAGTTTTTAAACCGATCCCAATAATTAAATCCTGATTTTTCTGGATATAGATTGTGTACTGATTTTTAGCATTGTCTGCCTTATTAATACTATCTGTACCCAAAAATTCTAAACCACGCCCGATCTCAGAAAAGATTTTAAATCGACTGCTGCCGGTGTAAACAAAATTAATCGCTTCACCAGCAACAACTACCGGTTGATTAACAACGGCTACCTGATAATTAACTACGGGGGTAGAAGAGGTGGTCACTGACTTAGTAACTACCGTCGACTTTGGCTGAGTATAAGTTACTTCAGTCGTAGACGAACTATTTCCGTTTGTTAATAAATCATTTAATGACGAACCGGATCTTTCGGGTGTTGTAATAACCGTGGTTGTAGTTGTCGGTGACATCGCCGGTGTTACTGAATAAGTAACCTGATTAGCCACGACTGTAGTTGTCCTGGAATCATCATTAGATGATATTTCCGCCAACCCAGAGCGAGACACCTCTTTAGATACGGTGAATTTACTAACCCCATCAGCCGACCTGCAATCAAGAAAAACGGTCCGAACCCGAACTGAAGCAAAAGTTTTCACCCCTTTATTAGGAATGAATTCTTCTTTTCCATTTACTCCCACATACAAATCCTTGCCAAAATTATTAGCAACGCGAAGTTGACTGAATGAGCTAAGCCCAAACATAGCCAACATAACAAAAAGAATCCAACTTTTTTTCATTTCTTATCTATTTTTTTGGTTTATATTTATTGTTAAACAACTGCAACTATCTAATGATAGTCGTAATACAATATCAATAAAAGTAGATTTTGTCAATAGAGAACCGGGGCAACTTAAAGTATTTAAAAAGGCCTATAAAATAGGCCTTTTTGTCAAATTATACTAATATTTAATTTTTAGGTAAAAAAGCTATCAACTTCTTTATACCTTTCAAGGTCATATCAAAATTTCT
>Ga0302213_1000551_pt1 | contig 20520 bp, 11 predicted proteins | sample II_Fen_N1_2_FD_194583 | JGI IMG/M metagenome (GOLD analysis project Ga0302213, IMG submission 194583) | Peat permafrost microbial communities from Stordalen Mire near Abisko, Sweden - II_Fen_N1_1 | ecosystem: Environmental > Terrestrial > Soil > Wetlands > Permafrost | place: Sweden: Abisko...
TATGAAATTGAAACCTTCGGTAATGATTAAAGCAGTTAAAGGATCACCTGTGCAGTATGACATTAATACCATGTGGTGGTTTAAGGATAAACTAGGGTTAGGAGTAAGTTATAGACATGCTGATGCGGTGGTGGGCTTGTTGGAAGTTCAGATTACTCCAAAATTACGGCTAGGTTACTCCTATGATTATACTATTTCTGATTTTCGCACTTACAATCAGGGAACGCACGAGCTGATGCTACGTTGGGAGATTCCGAATTCTAAATGTAAAACATGTGATGACCAAAAAAGAGTATTATCCGGAAAATAATAGACAGTAAAGAAACCATCTCAAAAACCTGACACTGTCTTTATATCTAAATTGTTGAACATTCGTATTCACTATTAAAATTTTCTGAATGTTTTGTGAAAATATAGAATAACTCATGTTCGTGCACTTATTTGAAAAATTAATGTTTTGTTAATCATGTCTCAATATATATAAAATGAAAATGACTACTGTGAGAGCTATTGTTTTAATTATACTTGCGTTTGCAAGTATAATTGGACCTTCCGTTAATGGTCAAACAACAACCGAAGGTGTCTCGCTGAGTGCATCCGGTGTAATAAAGAAAGGTGATGATGCTTATAAGGTGTCAAATCTCACCTTGGCCGAAGCTTATTATAAACAATACATAACCGTTACGTCGGAATTGGAAGTGCCTGCCATCGTCTGGTTGAAACTGGCAGATTGTTACTGGCAGTTGCGAGAATTTGATAAGTGCTTAACGATGTACGAATCTATGTTCAAATACAACCACCCAAAATTAGGAAACAAAGATAATATCCGGCTGTCTGAACTGTATGCACGGACAAAAGATTATGCCAATGCTTACAAATGGCTAAAAGGAATACCTGGCTATGAGCTGAAAGCAGAGGGATATAATGACAATAAAAAGCGAATAGAAATGGAAAAGGACTCTGATTGTTGGGAAGTTACCAGATTAAACATCAATCCGAACTATCGGATGTTTGCCCCTACCCTGATTGACAGTGTTCTCCTTTTTAGCAGCAATCGCCCCTCTACACAAAAAAAACAATCTGCCGACTTGAATATTACCGCTGTAAGTCAGTTATGGCAAGTTAGCTTAACGTCCCGCCCAAAAGAACCCGGATCGACCACACAGCCTTCACACGATCGTATGGAATTTGTAAAGAATGAGGTGATAAAGAAAAGATTGGCCGGTGTATATGAAATAGCGGATGTGGCTGTGCAACGGAGAGACCGATATGCTTATAAAATCAGGCAGTCTCTTGTCCTGGATGAAAAGTTTGAAGGTAAACCGGTGGCCGGATTTGAGAATTCACGCTATCAAGCTCTTTCTGTTTCGCTTGATAGTGATCGGGATATTTATTTCTCGGCTACAGATAAAAATGATAATGTTCGTTTGAAAGAGGGAAAATACACGGGAACCGAAGTGACAAATATTAAGGAGATAAACCTGGGTAAGTGGGGCGGTATTTATGCTTCTATGCATCCTGCCGTAAATCAAAAAGGAACAGTGCTTGTTTTCAGCAGTGATCAGACAGGCGGTCGGGGCGGATATGATCTTTACGTTAGTATCCGAAAGGACAAAACGCAGGAATGGAGTACTCCAAAAAATCTATCGTCATTCAATACGGCAGGTAACGAGGTGTTTCCAACGATTACGCCCGATGGCTATCTCTACTTTAGCAGCGATGGCATGGCAGGATTAGGCGGATTGGACATTTACAGAATCAACCTGACCGATGTGTTGGATAATAAAGAAGCCGTAGAGCATTTAAGTGCTCCGATTAATAGTGCGGCAGATGATTATGGATGGGCACAGTATAAAGATAACCAATCTGGTTATTTTACGTCGGATCGTGTGCAGTCCAATGACAATATATACAATTTTCATTATACACCCAAAGTAACACTTTCCGGCACAGTAAAAAATAAACTTACATACCTTCCTATTCCTAATGCCACCGTTTTTGTATATGATAAGCAAAAGGGAAAGGTATATGTACAGAAAACAGATAAACAGGGAAATTATACAGTACGTGTAAGCAGAGGAGGAGATGCGTATGTAAAGGCAATTATAAATCCTTACGATACGGTTTTTCAGAATACGGTTTTTAATGAATCTAGTCATGGTATATTGATACGCAACTGTACAAATGACACACCTGGTAGTGAACTGTTTTTGAATAAATTGAGTCTTGGTACAGCTTGGCAGATGGATACTATGTACTATGATTTTAATAAATGGGATATTCAACCTATTGCGTATTCGATGCTTGATAGCATAGTTTCTCTGTTAAAGTCGTACACGATGATGCACGTTGAGATAGCTTCGTATACCGATAAACGAGGGACGGTTGAGTATAATCTCTGGCTTTCGCAGCAACGTGCCAATGCTGTGGTAAATTACATTGTACGACAAGGAGTAGATGCGGGTCGCATAAAGGCGCGGGGATATGGTAAGAATCGTTTGATTGATGGAGATTCCAGCGATATCTCCGACAGTAAGAAAATCGATCAAATCAACCGCCGCTCGGAAATAAAAGTCACCGGATTTGAGTATACTCCAGATAAATCTATCCAACCGGTTTCAGACGATACAAAATACAAGCAAGGAGATGTTCTTGAACTAAACTCCTTCCCTAGGAATTTCTTTGCTCCGGAATTTCCTTTTCCGGTGGAAATACAAAAGTAGGACAGTTATGTTTCTTCCCTCTCCGGAGCAGAGAGGAGTATACACTTTCACTTGTTGACCTAAATAGAGTTTATATAATGCATTATTACCTGGAGAATAGTTAAATATGGATTGATAGGCGATTACATATAAATTTTATGCAGAGGTTAATAGGTAAATCTAAACCTATGAATGGAAAATCTCATCAAAAAATTGTGGTTTCTAAAAAACATCTATTTTTGTACCCATAATTTTGAGCATGCATTTAATAGCCAGCAAAAGACTACCATAGACAAAACGTCGTTACTAAAGCGTTACTAAGGCAAATATTTGCATCGCTAAATACTTGATATTTATTGGATAAAGAGAAAAAAAATTCATTTCCCGTTCGTACCGCAAACACCCTATTAATCATTTGATTAGTAGGGTGTTTTCTTTTTCTGCCAAGCTCTTTCCTGTGGGTCAATGGGGATGGCTCAATAGGAAAACTTGCTAAGTAAAAAAATAATTCTGTTGATTTTTGTATATGCTTTTAAACGATTAAAACAAATTACAGATAGTTGATTTTTCCACTACTTAGATATAGATATTGAACTCTCATTTTGTCACGGATATTTGGTTATTAATTCTGTTTCAAAAAAAAATGAATATATTTGCGCACTCAAATCAACCTTATTTGCTGTACTTGACGCTGATCTAATTTCTATACTCGGGATACAGTCAACTGTTTTTTGAAAAAATCATGATAGAATTTGAGAAAGAGAATATTAAGCTATTACAGGATGATTCAAGTGAAGCATTTGAATATCTCTATTATACTTATTCCCCTAGACTTTATGGGTTTGTCTTGAACTTGACTAAATCGGCAGATATGGCTGAAGAGGTTGTTCAGGAAACTTTTATAAAAATATGGGAGAACAGGGTGCATATCCAACCCGATTATTCTTTTAAGTCATATTTGTTTATGATTGCCCGTAATCATGTAATTAATGTTTTTCGCAGACAATCAATTATAACTAATCTTGAAGAATATGGTACTCTGCAAGACGACATTGCCTTTAGTGAAAATAATACAGAAAATCTTACGGAGGTAAATGATTTAAGAGCATATATTGAAAAAGCAAAAATGCATTTGACGCCACGTCAGCAACAGATATTCGAACTTAGTAAAGAAAAAGGACTATCAAACCAAGAAATAGCCGATTTACTTAAGATCACTAAACAATCCGTGAAAAACCAACTTTCCGCATCACTTCATATCTTACAATCTTATTTTGATGCCAAAATGTGGATTCTGCTTCCGCTTGTTTGTTTCTATATGAATGAAAAGTCTGATTTCTAGATTCTTAAATTCTATCCAACTATTCAGTATTTGACAATTAACTTGCCTTCATAACCTATAATACTCGCTTAAATACCAATATGTGTTTTAGAACATATATTTCTCATGGTACGTTTATCCTCCGAGTTTGTATTAGCTATAGATTGATTTGGAAACTTTATCAAATCTGGCGCGAACTTACTACTTAAACTTTTAAAAATATCAGAAGTTTATTTTAAAGATTTTCTTTCAGGAAAATAATTACAGCCTTTTCCTGAAAAATAATGTTTAATATAAATAAAACGAATGATACTTTCATTTTCTGAACCGCCATTCGTTCAGAGAATATATACTGTTATACAATAATTATAAACAAATTACTCATGGAGAAATCGAAACTATATCAATTGCTATCAGCCTATATTACACAGAAAAGTGTAAGCTCCCAGAATAAGGAGATGAATAAGGCAATTCGTCAGACATCCGATGAGGAATTGGGTTCAGTCCTGTCTGATTTGTGGAATGATTATGAACTAACAGAATCATACGATAATGAAATAAAAGCATCCTTCAATGTGCTGAACAGAAGAATCAGGCATAAGAGAATCAGATTGGAAACAATGCGGTATGCTAAGTACGCGGCAATTTTCCTTTTGCCACTATTATCTGTAATGACGACTTATTTATTAGTTGAACGTACGAATTACCGCAGTGAAAATAAATCTTTCTCCGTTCATGTAGCTCCCGGAAAATCGTCGGACGTGCTGTTGCCTGATGGAACAAAGGTCATGTTGAATTCTCAATCAACATTAACCTATAATAATGATGATCCGTTACACAAACGTAAAGTAAGTTTAAGTGGTGAAGCTAACTTTAAGGTGACAAAAAATCCGCATAAACCTTTTGTCGTAAGCACTCAATATTTCGATGTCGAAGTTTTGGGAACTACATTCAATGTAAAGACGTACGAATCGGACGATGTGCATGAAGTAGCATTATTAGAAGGAAAAGTAAAATTGACTACCCGCAATGCTTCTCATAACAATACGGTTTATTTAGCGCCTAATCAAAAAGCAATATATAACAAAGCTACCGGTGAGCTTACTGTAGAATCTACCGACAACAGTCGTGAAATAGCCTGGACAAAAGGAGTGTTGATATTCCGTGGAGAATCACTACATAAAATAAATAAAGAACTGGAGCGAAAATATGATGTACATATTAGCATGAATTGTCCTAATATAGAGTATGATTCATTCACAGGTTCATTTGATAATAAACCTTTAAGCGAGGTACTTGACAATTTGAAAATACATTATGGATTTAATTATACCATAAAGCAAAAGCAAGTGCTGATTTATCCAGCCGATATACATTAAAAATCTTTTCTAATCCCAACTAAAATTTCAGCAAATGAAAACTACTAATACGTCTTAGATAACAAATTGTTTTTTTAATTTTTTATGCGCTGGTAAATCAATGCGCATAGTGTTTTGATACATTACGTACTAACCACAATCTAATTTATTTATGAACATTTTAAAAATCACAAATTCAAAACAAGAGCATAGAAGATGCGTTTTTCCAATCTTCATTTTTCTTTTGTTTATCGGTTCTATTAATCTTAGTGCCCAAAATCGTAAGCTAACACTTTCGTTAGAGAAAGTGAGTTTACGTCAGTTATTTAACGCAATCGAAAAACAATCAGACTATAAATTTCTATATAGAGATTTTATTCTTGATGACAAAAAAGATCTTTCTATCCGAGTAGAAGGAAAAGAAGTTACTTCTGTATTGGATCAGGTGTTGCCAGGCAAAGAACTGCAATATAAGATTCAAGGTAACAACATTAATATAATTCGCAAATATATAGTGTCGACCGGAACTCCGATTACCATAAAAGGAACTGTTGTTGATGAATCTGGCGAGCCACTTATTGGTGCAAGTGTTATGCAAAGAGGTGCTGCAAGCAACTCTAGAATAACAGATATAAACGGAAATTTCTTGATGACCGTACAGCCTGGTGCTGCTTTATCCATCAAATACATCGGTTATATTTCGGAGGATGTAGTTGTAAAAGATGATAGAACCTTAAAAATAAGGCTGTCGGAAGATGTAAAGAAGCTTGATGAAGTTGTTGTTATTGGTTATGGCACTGCTCAACGCAAGAGTGTTGTAGGAGCTGTTGATCAGATTAACTCAAAGAAAATTGAAGATCGTCCGGTAAGTAATCTGAGCCAGGCACTTCAAGGGGTGGCTGCTAACCTTACTATTCAACAGAAGAGCATGAACCCTAATGATAACCAGCTGAATATTAATATTCGTGGTGTCGGTACTATGGGTAATAATGATCCATTGGTTGTAATTGACGGATTGGTTACCAGCCTTAGTAGCTTGAGTCAGTTAAATCCTTCGGATGTAGAAAATATTTCTATATTGAAAGATGCTGGCAGTGCAGCTATTTATGGATCGCGTTCAGCAAATGGAGTTATTTTAGTTACAACCAAAAAAGGAAAGCTAGATACTAAACCAGTTATTCGTTTAAATACATTGGTTGGGATGCAAAGCCCGAATGTGTTGTATAAACCAGTTGCCGGATTTGAAAATGCTATACTTAAAGATGAAGCTGCATTCAATACAGGCAATCCGCTTCCATATTCGCCAGCACAGATACAAGATTTAAAAGCAAATGGAGCCGGAAGCGAATGGTTCTTAGATCAAATTTTGCAAAGTGCTTTACAACAAAACTATAGCTTAAGCTTAAGTGGTGGTAGTTCAAACTCTACTTATATGGTTTCGGCAGGTTATGTAAACCAACGCAGTAACTTTGTGTCAGGCAGCAATCCAAGCTATGGCATGGACCGTTACAATTTCAGAACTAACATGGTAAATCAATACGGTAAGTTTAAACTGACAACTATTTTGTCGTATAACCGTACAGAATCAAATGCTCCAAACGCAAGTACAGGAAATTTGATGGCTGATGGTGGTCGTATTCCAAATTATTATTATTACCAACAAAAAGCTCCTAACGGACATTATTTGATTAATGATGTTTTATCTCAGTTCACACCACTGGGTTCGTTAGAAGCTGCCGGATTTAACAAATATGATACCGATTATATAAACGGTAGCACGACAGGTGAACTGAAGGTGTTTAATGGACTAACTGCTAAGGCAATGGCCGGCATTGATTTATATGCAGACCATAGATACAGCAGAGGTTTAGAAGTTCCGTATTACTCAAGTGCAACAGCTACTGCACCATCGATTACTCAAAATGTTGGAGGGTCAACAAGTGACTGGAATGAGAAACGTTACACAATTAACACACAGTTCTTATTAGACTATGACCGGACATTTAATAAAACACATCATGTTGGTGGGTTATTAGGTGTGTCTAACGAAGCATACTCAAGATATTCCAACGAAATTTGGATGAATTATGTTGATCCGAATCTGGGTATCCCAACTTCTCAAACTGCATTAGCTGGTAATATGGGTGGTAAAACAACACCAATGAATACTACAAAGAGTGATATAGCCTCAGCATTTGGTCGTTTATCTTATTCATATAAAGATAAATATTATGGAGAAGTAAGTTTCCGTTACGATGGTTCTTCAAAATTTGCAAAAGATAACCGTTGGGGATTCTTCCCTTCAGTATCGGGTGGATGGAGAATTTCAGAAGAGCCGTTTATGAATTCATATAAGAGCAAAGTCGGCGATTTGAAATTTAGAGGTTCATATGGAGTATTGGGTAATCAGAATGTAGGTGACTACAATTTCCTTACTGTCTACACAACTTATAATAACAGTTACGGATTCAATGGCGTTTCTGCAAGTGGAACCGGATTTCAACTGGGCAATCCAGTTCTTACCTGGGAGCAATCAGCCAACTTTAATCTTGGACTTGATGCAACTTTCTTCAACAATAACCTGTATGCATCTTTCGACTTCTTTAATAAAGAAACTTCTGGGATTTTACTTAATCCAATAACTCCTTCCGTTTTGGGAACAACTGTTGGGATGCAGAATTCAGGAAAAATGCAGAATCGTGGTTGGGAGTTGACAATTGGCTATCATGCTAAAACAGGAGATTTCAAACATAATATAAGCTTTAACCTGGCTGATTCTCGTAACAAAGTGATAACATTTACAGGAAATGAAGTAATTCGTTCGGGCGATAAAACTGATATTATCCGAGTAGGTTCTCCATTTGCTTCTTATTATGGATACAAAACAGATGGTTTTTTCAAAAGTTATGCAGATATTCAAAATAGTGCCATACCAGTTGGGTTGGATGCATCGCAACTAGCTCCGGGAGATGTAAAATATAAAGACATCAACCACGATGGCGTAATTGACAGCAAAGACCGTCAAATATTGGGAAATGCATTTCCACGATACACTTTTGGGCTTACTTATGATGTTACCTGGAAAGGTTTTGACTTAAACATGCTTATTCAAGGTGTGGGCGAAAGAACCATGTTCTTACGCGGTGAATTAATTGAACCATTCCATGCAAACTATTCGTATGTTATATACCAACATCAATTGGATTTCTGGACTCCAACGAATACCGACTCCAAATGGCCACGGCTTGCACTACCCGGATCAACATCCGATGTAAACAACTATGGCTACAGTTCACAAACTCAAATTATGAATGCTGCTTATATTCGCTTAAAGAATATTGCCATTGGATATACCATTCCCAAAAGCATTACAAGTCGATTTGGTGTACAGAAATTACACCTGAGTGTAAATGCTCAAAACTTGCTGACGTTCTCTCCTCTTTCATTCTATGATCCTGAATCATCTGAATATGGAAATGATATGGGTGGTTCCGGCGGTGGTGTTGGAGCTAATAGCGGACGTAGTTATCCTACGCTTAAATATGTTGGATTTGGATTAGATTTGGAATTTTAAAAAATAGAACATATTATGAAACATATATTTAATAAATATTATACTGGCATTATTTCGGTGATGCTTATAATTCTTACATCTTGTAATGATTTGAACCAGGTTCCAACTGGTCAGTTTACGGATGAAACCTATTGGTATTCTACAGATAAGGCGTCTTACGTTCTGAATATGGCTTATAACCAAATGATGAATGATAGTTACTTCTTTGCTAATGAAGCCTTGTCGGACAATCTTTTTGTATGCCGCACATCCGATGAAAAGCTTATTTCGTCTGGAATTGGAAGTGCTACAACCGGACGTTTTGCCAATGAATGGTCTGATTGCTTTGGTGGAATTAGAACTTGCGATACTTTTCTGGAAAATGTAGATCGCGTTCCGGGTATGGATGCAACGCTTAAAGCAAGAATGATTGCTGAAACCCGCTTTATCAGAGCCTCACTTTTCTTCCGGCTTACTACCTGGTACGGTGATGTGCCTCTTTTCGAAAAGAATCTGACTGTTGCCGAATCAAAAACTATTGCCCGGACTTCACATGCCGATGTACTTAAATTTGTACGTGCAGAACTGGATGCAGCAGCCAAAGATTTGCCAACTTCTTATCCAAAGGCTGATATTGGGCGTGTTACTTCGGGTGCAGCCATTTCATTGAAAGCACGAACCTATTTGTACGAAAATGATTGGGCAAATGTGGTTGCAACATGTAAACAGGTAATAGATAGTAAAGTCTATTCATTGTTTTCAGATTATGCAGGACTGTTTTCTGCTGCAAACGAGAATAACTCAGAAGTAATCCTTGATGTTCAATATGTACCTACCTTGCGTACCTGGAGTGAATATTTTGATTTTGCACCACCTTCGGCTGGTCGCCGGGTGAACCAACAAGCTCCAACTCAAGAGTTAGTTGATAGTTACTTAATGTTGACAGGTGATTCTATCCACGCTACAGGTTCGGGCTTTGTTGAGACTAATCCTTATGTAAACCGTGACCCAAGACTTGCTGCAACCGTTCTTTTTGACGGTGGTAAATGGAAAATGCCTGATGGAACTGATTTGACGATTAAGATTAAACCAGGAAGTGGAACGATTGATGAGTATAAATCAGGAAGTGGAAATAATTCTTTGACCGGCTATTATATGAAAAAATACGCCGATCCTACTTATACCGGTAGCTTCAACTCGGGTCTCAATTTGATATTAATTCGCTATGCTGACATACTATTAATGTATGCCGAAGCTCAAAATGAATTAGGCAAAATGGATCAAGCTACCTGGGATGCAACTATTAAACTCATTCGTTCGCGTGCAGGCTTCACGACTTCCAATGCATTAGATTATAACAGTAGCTGGACACAAGCAGACCTGAGAAAGATTATTCGCAATGAGCGTCGTATCGAATTGGCTCTGGAAGGAACACGTATATTTGATATCCGTCGTTGGAAAACAGCTGAAACAGTCTTGAATGGCTATCCTCATGGTGCGCAATATGGTACTGCTGGTGTGGATAACGGATATATCCGTCTGGACAAACGATCATTCAATCCTAACCGTGATTATCTTTTTGCAGTGCCTCAGGCTCAGAAAGATTTAGATCCAAATTTAGGTCAAAATCCAGGGTATTAATTGAAAACAAATAGAATAATTTATAATTAAAAATCAAATAATGTATTTTATGAAAACATCATATATTAAAGTAGTATTGTTCGTCTGTGCAGTTCTTTCTTTTGCAGGTTGCAAAAAAGATGATACATTGAAAAACTTGAACGTAACATCTGTCCAAACACTATATGAGCCGATTAATAATAAATCAATCGTGTTGCAAGCCTCTGCCACGGCTAGTGTATACTTTGAATGGGAGTCGGCTTTATCTGAAGATGGAACACTGACTTTGTATCAGGTGGCTTTTGATAAAGTAGGAGGGGATTTCTCAAAACCACTTTATGTTGCATCTGCCGATGGCAATGGTGCTAATACACACGCTACGCTTACTCACAAACAAATTAATAAAATTGCCGCTTTGGCAGGCATAGCTTCTTCTGAAACAGGTAAACTCATTTGGACTGTTATCTCATCTAAAGGTGTTAACCCAAAAGTAGGAGCGGTATCCAATACACTCGAAGTTACCCGATTGGCCGGTTTTGCTGAAGTACCTGCCACTGTATATGTCACGGGTGAAGGTTCTGAAGGAGGCACTGACCTGTCAAAAGCTAGTGTCATGAAATCAGTTTCTGATGGTGTGTATGAAATATATACACAACTGACTGCAGGGAAAGCTTATTACTTCACAGATGCTAAAGTGGGTACTCCGAGAAAATTTTATACTGATGCAAAAGGTACTTTATTAGAAGGTGTTACAGCTAGCACAGTAGCTACAACAGGTGTGTACCGTATCAATCTGGATTTTTCTATCGGGGCATCAACAATGACTCAAATTACTAAATGGGAGTTCTTTTTCTGTCCATTGAATCAATTACAATTTGCACTTGATTATGTCGGCAATGGTGTATGGACAGCCAAAAGCAAACCAATCACTTTCAAACAAGAGGGTTGGGGAAGAGACCAACGCTACAAATTCAAAATGACTACTGCTACCGGCGAAGAATGGTGGGGTGCTCCGGGAAGCGTTGATTCTGCTCCAACAGGTGTTGATAGCTACTATTATTTAGTACCTGCCGATAATAGCCAATGGAATGATAAATTCAAATTTGCTTCAGAAATGGACATGGCTCTTGTTGATATGAGTGTGATAATGAGTGCTACAGGACCATATACTCACTCGGTTAAGAAAGTAGGAGTTCAATAATTAATTAAATCCGTTGTTTTTGGGTAGTGTTCTTCAGGAGCGCTACCCCAAGCAATAACTTTAAAAAATAAATTATGAAAAGACTTTGTATAATAGGTATAGCTTGTATTGCGCTGTTATCTTCGTGTCGTGACAATACCAACGATGTTGTTGTTACCAACGATGGATATGCCATTAATTGGACTGCTGCCGCGGATAGTAGCACTACGAGCCTGATTACTAACTTCTGGAATCCTACGGCTCATTACTTCAATGATGCAACCAGCGGTAGCAATTTTGGATATTGGCCGCAAGCTCATGGTTTGGATGTGATGGTTGATGCCTACCTCCGAACTAATGATGCTAAATATAAAACTTATTTTGATCAATGGTATACAGGTGTACCAGCCGGCAATGGTGGATCATTCCTCAATTATTTTTACGATGATATGGAGTGGAATGCTTTAGCTTTGCTTCGAACATATGCTGCAACCAAAGACGATAAATTTAAAACAGCTTCGCAAACTATCTGGACTGATATTCAAACTGGATGGAATACGAATGGTGGGGGTGGAATTGCCTGGACAAAAGGAGCGCCTAAAAGCAAAAATGCTTGTTCAAACGGACCTGCTTGTATCCTGGCGGCACGTCTCTACCAGCAATTTAATAATGCTTCAGACAAGGACTGGGCTTTGAAAATCTATGATTGGGAAAAAAATACGTTATTCAATCCTTCAACCGGAGCTGTTAGCGATAACCTTGATGCAAGTTCAGGTGTAATAAGTAACTATATATCTACGTATAATCAAGGTACGTTCATTGGCTCTGCAGTGGAATTGTACAAGATTACAGGTGAAAAAACATATTTGAATGATGCAATCAAAGCTGCAAATTACACCATTAACAAACTGACAAATAACAGAATGCTGAACACAGAAGGAACGGGTGATTTAGCTTTGTTTAAAGGAATCTTTATTCGTTATTTTACAGAGCTTATTCAAACTCAGGGGTTAGATGCTGCCACGAAAGAGCGCTTTGTTTTATTCTTGAAATACAATGCGAATCAGTTTTGGTATAAAGCGGTAAATAAACATTTTGTTACTTTTACTTCCAATTGGACAATTGCACCAAACTTTTTGTCCGAAACTGAATTGAATGCACAAGAGAGTGGATGTATGCTTGTTGAAGCTGCTGCCTTGTTGACTAAAACTGGTGATCTTAAATAAGATTTACTGGAAATGCGATGACTCTTTGGGCGACTCTAACTAGAGTCGCCCAATTATTCAACACTTCGAGAGGCTTACAAGAAGTGTAGATATGTACCTGCATATTTAATTTGATAAAAAAATGTGGATATTGCTTTCTAATACGTCTTTTAATAAGATAATATTAAGTCGCCCGTTGTTTTTCTGATAAAACCAACAGGAATTGTAACAAAAGCAGTTGGAATTAGAACAAAACCAACTGGAATTAGAACAAAACAAGCTTGCAAAAGAATAAAGTTAACCGGAATTATATCTTATTTAAAGATATATTCTTTTTGTACTGAACTTAATCAAACAAATATAATCTTTCTGAAATGAAAATTCAATCACAATTTCTTTCAAAATACTCTTTTTGTGTAATACTGCTACTGAGTATTTTTTCACCAACTCCTGCACAAACCTTCCCTAAAGTTCGCATCGACGAATCTAAACGCAATTTCGTCAGTCATGCCATCGAAAGTAAAATTACGGAGATGCAAAAGAGCATAAAAGATCCGGAATTGGCATGGATGTTTGGCAATTGTTATCCCAATACACTGGATCGCACGGTGACTTTTGCGATGAAAGATGGTAAACCGGACACTTTTGTAATTACCGGCGATATTTATGCCATGTGGTTGCGCGATTGCTCGGCTCAGGTTTGGCCTTATATGCCCTACATGAAACAAGATCCTAAATTACAACAACTCATTGCCGGAGTCATTAACCGTCAGGCCGAATCAGTGCTGATTGACCCTTATGCCAATGCTTTTAATATGGGAAAAGAAGGTGGCGACTGGATGAGCGATAATACAAAAATGCGTCCGGAATTGCACGAACGCAAATGGGAAGTAGATGGACTCTGTTATGTAATCCGCCTGGGTTATCATTACTGGAAACTCACAGGCGACAATTCTTGTTTCGATGCACAATGGTTGGATGCTATGAAATTGATTGTAAAAACGTTCAAAGAGCAACAACGCAAAACCAATCAGGGTCCGTATAGCTTTATGCGCCGTACCGAAAAAGCTTCTGATACACAATTTGGTAATGGCTTCGGGAATCCGGTTCGTCCTACCGGTATGATTTGTTCGTCTTTCCGTCCATCGGATGATGCTACCACGTATGGTTTCCTGCTTCCATCCAACTGTTTCGCGGTGGTTTCTCTTCGTCAATTGTCGGAAATGGTGAAAAATATTAAACACGATGCGGCTTTTGCAGCAGAATGTACCGCCCTGGCAGGTGAAGTAGATGGTGCGATTAAAAAATATGCCATTGTAAATCACCCAAAATATGGCAAAATATATGCTTTCGAAGTAGATGGTTATGGCAATTATTTGATGATGGATGATGCCAATGTACCTTCTTTGTTGGCATTACCATATCTGGGTTATGTTTCGGCTAACGATCCAATCTATCAGAATACCCGCAAGTTTGTCTGGAGTTTGGATAATCCGTATTTCTACAGTGGTAAAGCAGGCGAGGGCATTGGAGGTCCACATGTAGGACAAGACATGATCTGGCCTATGTCTATTATCATGAAAGCTCTTACATCCGATAATCCAGCCGAGATAGCCGCTTGTCTGAAAACATTAAAACACACCCATGCCGGCACGGGCTTTATGCACGAAACATTTCACAAAGACGATCCGAAGAATTTTAGCCGTTCATGGTTCGCCTGGGCCAATACATTGTTTGGCGAGTTGATGATTAAAGTAGGTGCTGAACATCCTGAATTGTTGAATAAGCAGTATTGATTATTTTGAATGTTGAGAATAACTCTGTACGAAAAGCATATTAGATGATTTAATGATATAGCGTTTTTTTTAGATTTATAGTTTTAAGGTTAATTGGTTAGCGGTACAGTTTAAAAGGTATGAATAAGATTGTTGTTGTTTTAAGTTTAGTTTTCTCAGTATTGTGTTTCGGGAATAATAATTCAAATTCCGATATCGGTAAGTCCGATAGTACATTAAATCAAATCTATAAGTTTTACAAAGCAGATGTGGGTAATCATTTATTGAATGAGACCTGCCTGGTAGACCCGAAGAATGTTGTATCTTATGTAATCAATCATGCATAACAACCAAGAAACGGGTTGCTTATTTGTGCTCAACTTAGGCTGTGCTCCAAGGTGTTGTAGTTCTGATTCAAAATATACAAGAAATGCGCGTTACAAAACCATTATGGATGCGGATATATTATCAGCATTGGATCACAAGTAATATTCTGGTGATAAAAGTAAAAGCGTTTAAAAAAAACAATAATGTTATATACATAATCTAATGGAAAAAATCAATCGATGGGCGAAATATTTCGTCGCCTTATTCATCCTGTTCAGTTTGAATTCGGTGGCCGCTGTGAAGAATGAAGTGAAGCAACTCATTTGTGAATACAAAACAAATCCGATAGGGATTGATGTTCAGAAACCGCGCCTAAGCTGGAAAATAGTTTCAGATAAAGAAAATCTGATGCAAACAGCCTATGAAATTAGAGTAACCTACCAAACAGCAAAAGGCAAAGCAGTCTGGACTTCAGGCAAAGTGAACTCGTCGCAATCGGTTAATGTGATCTATGATGGACCAACATTAAAATCAATGCAACACCTCAACTGGCAGGTTCGTGTCTGGGACAATAAGAATAAAGCTACTGCATGGAGCGAGCCTGCATCGTGGGAAATGGGGATTCTGGATGCTGATTTATGGAAGGCTTCGTGGATAACATCTGCCTCAGAACAAGATCTTAAAGATTCGAGGGTAAGTACGTATTTAAGAAAAGATTTTTCATCCGAAAAGAAAGTTATTTCGGCCCGGGTATATGTTACTGCTTTGGGGCTTTATGAATTGTTTCTGAATGGTCAAAAGGTAAGTACTGATTTATTTACACCCGGATGGACCAGTTATAAAAACAGGATTCAGTATCAGACATACGATGTAACCTCAATGCTTAAAGTAAAGAACACTATTGGGGCTATTTTGGGGGATGGTTGGTATCGTGGAAATATTGCATGGGGTGGTAATAACTATTATGGAAAAAAACAGGCTCTTTTATGCCAACTTCAGATTAATTATGCCGACGGAAGCAGCGAAACCATTCTTTCGGATAATAGTTGGAGGGCGGCTACAGGCCCTATTCTCTATTCGGATATATACAATGGGGAAACTTATGATGCCCGCAATGAGATGCCTGGGTGGTCAAAACCGAGTTTTGATGACAGCAAATGGGAAAAAGTATCTATTCTCGACCATTCGAAAAAAACACTTATTGCGCCTCAAGGTGAAGTTGTGAAAGCCATTCAGGAAATAAAACCAGTTAAAATACTAACAACACCGAAAGGTGAAACTGTTTTTGACATGGGTCAAAACATGGTTGGCTGGGTAAAACTTAAAGTGAATGGAAAAAAAGGCGATCAGGTAACCTTAAAGTTTGCAGAAGTTTTGGATAAGGACGGTAATTTCTATACCGATAACCTGCGCAAGGCCAAATCAACCGATGTTTATATTTTGAATGGAGAAGGTGAAGAAATATTCGAACCTCATTTTACTTTTCACGGATTCCGTTTTTTGAAACTTGAAGGGCTTTCTTCTAAGCCTTCGCTCGATCAGGTTACAGGTGTAGTAATTCATTCGAATATGGCACCAACGGGTTCATTTACGTGTTCCGATCCAATGATCAACCAACTTCAGCACAATATCCAGTGGGGACAAAAAGGGAATTTTTTGGATGTTCCGACCGACTGTCCACAACGCGACGAACGTTTGGGTTGGACTGGCGATGCCCAGGTTTTCAGTATGACTGCCGCGTTTAATTTCAATGTTGCCCCATTCTATACCAAATGGATGCGTGATGTTGCCGCTGATCAACTACCAAGTGGTTTGGTTCCGCATGTAATTCCTGATGTTTTGAATGGTGAAGGAGGTTCAACTGCCTGGGCTGATGTTTCTGTAATTGTGCCATGGACAACTTATCTGAGCTATGGTGATAAGCAGATTCTGGAAGTTCAATATCCAAGTATGAAAGGTTGGGTAGAATATATGAGAAACAGGGCCGGTGAGAAAAATTTATGGACTGGAGATAACCATTTTGGCGATTGGTTGGCTTTTGCTACGACCAATTCTGATTACCCAGGTGCAACAACCGAGAAAGATTTGATTGCCACAGCCTATTATTCTTATTCAAGCGGAATACTTGCCAAAATTGCTGCAATAATTGGAAAGAATGACGATGCAAAAAAATATGCCCAATTATCAGCAGATATCAAAAACGCGTTTCAGAAAGAGTTTGTAACACCTTCCGGACGTTTGGTTTCGCATACACAAACAGCTTATTCGCTGGCATTGGCTTTTGATTTGCTTCCTGAAAATTTGATTCCAAAAGCTGCAAAGTACCTGGCCGAGGATGTGAAAAAGATGGGGCACCTGACAACAGGTTTTGTTGGAACACCGCTTCTGTGCAAAACGCTTTCTGCTCACGGATATGACGACTTGGCCTTTATGCTACTAAACCGCAAAGAATATCCATCATGGTTGTATCCGGTAACCCAGGGTGCAACAACAATATGGGAACGCTGGGACGGTCAGAAACCCGACGGGTCATTTCAGGATGTAGGCATGAACAGTTTTAATCATTATGCTTATGGTGCGATTGGTGAATGGCTATACCAGTATGTTGCAGGTCTCAACATCGATCCAGAACATCCGGGCTACAAACATATTTTGCTTGCACCGCACCCAGGTGGAGGTTTGACCAATGCGAATGTCCAGTTTGAATCGTTGTTCGGCAAAATAAAATCGGCATGGAAGCTGGATGCAAACGATTTTGTCTATGAAGTAACAATCCCGGCAAATACGACTGCTACGGTAACTTTGCCACAAGCGAAAGAAGAAAAAATGACATTGAATGAAAAACCAATACAAGCAGTAATGGAAAAAAATATTCTACAATTAGCAAACTGTGTAAAGGTAGAACTTGGTTCCGGGAAATTCACGTTTAGATATCCGATATCCAAATGAATACATTACTGAAATGACAAAGTATTTTTTGATTGATAATCAATAACCAATATTCTATTTTTTTATGAAAAACGAAAATTCAATTTCTAAAATTTTGCCGGTACTTTTCGGCTTCTTTATCATGGGTTTTTGCGATGTGGTAGGGATTACCTCTACGCATGTGAAAGCAGACTTTGGCCTGAGTGATACCATGTCCAATATGATTCCGGTGGCTTTATTTTCAATGTTCCTACTCTTTTCTGTTCCAACAGGGGTTTTGATGAATAAAATAGGGCGCAAAAAAACAGTTCTTTTGAGCAATGTAATCACTATTGTTGCCATGTTTATTCCGTTGATAGGGTACACGTTTGCCATGTCGCTGGTTGCGTTTGCTTTGCTGGGTATTGCAAATACGATTTTACAGGTTTCACTCAATCCGTTGTTGACCAATGTGGTGAAAGGTGACAGACTAACTTCAAGTCTCACAGCCGGTCAGTTTGTCAAAGCTATATCATCATTTTGCGGCCCATTTATCGCCATTTTTGCCGCAAATCAATTGGGAAGCTGGCAATTGATTTTCCCTATATATGCTGTCATTACAGTTCTCTCAACAATTTGGTTGATGGCTACTTCCATCGAAGAAGAACCGGTAACAGGCAAAGCCTCAACATTTGGAGAAGTATTAAGCTTATTGACCGATATGAGGATTCTGCAATTGTTTCTGGGGATTCTTTTCGTAGTTGGCGTTGATGTAGGTCTGAATACAGCTGCCCCTAAAATTCTAATGGAACGTTGTGGTCTTTCGGCAGCCGATGCCGGTTTTGGTCCAAGTATGTATTTTGCATTTCGTACGGCCGGTGCTTTTTTTGGCGCAATTTTGTTGGCTAAATTTTCTTCAGTTAAGTTTTTTAAGATCATTACAGTTGCAGCAGTATTAGCATTGATAGCTTTAATTTTTACTGCTGATAAAATTGCTGTTTTTGCACTATTTGCCATTATTGGTTTTGCTATTGCCAATGTTTTTTCCATTATCTTCTCCATGGCTATTCAGTTACGTCCCGATAAAGCCAATGAAATATCAGGTTTAATGATAACCGGAGTTTTTGGAGGTGCTGTGATTCCTTTTATTATGGGTATTGCCTCTGATGCTATTGGCTCGCAAGTTGGTTCAGTCATTGTTATTCTGGCTAGTTCAGTTTATCTTTTATATTGTGCGTTTGCAGTAAGGACAAAGAATACGTCAAATATATAATTACTTACGATCGTAAAGTGATCAAAATGAACATGCTAAAGGTTCATGAAATCAATCAAAGAATTTATAATTCATTAAATAAATAATAACCGGTTGTAAATTTCAGTTGAAATAATTTACAAGAATACTATCAATAAATTCATATACAAATGAAAAAGCTACTTTTTTTTATGGTGCTGGGTCTGTTTGCTACTCAGCTGGTGGGTGCACAATCCGCCAAGAAGCTCCAGAACTATGATATTACCAAAGACCGCTTGCTTTACACAGTCGGTTACGCACACTTGGACACAGAGTGGAACTGGGATTATCCGACAACCATTAACGAGTATATACTCAATACAATGGTCGATAATTTCAATCTTTTTGAGAAATACCCCGACTATGTATTCAACTTTACGGGTTCCCGCCGGTACAATATGATGAAGGAATACTATCCGGAATTGTATAAAAAGGTGCAGGAATACGTAAAACAAGGACGTTGGAAAGTCTCCGGATCTTCGGTTGATGAAGGGGAAGTAAATATATCTTCTTCAGAATCTTTAGTCCGACAGATTTTGTACGGAAATAATTTCTTCCGCAAAGAATTTGGAACCGAGAGCGCTGACTATATGTTGCCCGACTGCTTTGGCTTCTTGTGCAACTTACCCAGCATTTTTAATCATTGTGGTTTGCTTGGTTTCTCTACTCAGAAACTTACCTGGCGTTCAGCTGCAGGTGTTCCTTTCAATGTAGGAGTTTGGAATGGTCCTGATGGCAAAGGCATTGTGGCTGCTCTTAATGGAACGGATTATGGTAGTAGTATTGAGAAACGTCTGGATAAAGATCAGAAATGGGCAGAACGTCTGGACGGTGATAAGAAAACATTCGGTTATGCCTTCGATTTTCGTTATTATGGAGTGGGCGACCGTGGTGGAGCCCCGCGTGAAAATGATGTGAAAGCAGCTGAAGCCAGCCTTGGTCATAGCGACAGTAATTTTAAAGTATTGTTGACTTCGTCTGACCAAATATTCAAAGATATTACTCCCGATATAAGAAAGAAACTGCCTGTATATTCCGGCGATTTATTGCTCATTGAGCATAGTGCCGGTTCTATGACCTCGCAAGCATACATGAAACGTATGAATCGTAAAAACGAATTGTTAGCACAATCTGCTGAGCAAGTTTCGGTAGTTGCCGATTGGCTGGGTGGTGCCGCTTATCCACAGAATAAACTGAATAATGCCTGGGATCTGGTTCTTGGTAGTCAGTTTCACGATATTCTTCCGGGAACCAGTATTCCTAAAGCCTACGAATATGCCT
>Ga0302213_1000556_pt1 | contig 20387 bp, 12 predicted proteins | sample II_Fen_N1_2_FD_194583 | JGI IMG/M metagenome (GOLD analysis project Ga0302213, IMG submission 194583) | Peat permafrost microbial communities from Stordalen Mire near Abisko, Sweden - II_Fen_N1_1 | ecosystem: Environmental > Terrestrial > Soil > Wetlands > Permafrost | place: Sweden: Abisko...
CCACGCTCAATCCACTACCCACTTTTACACCACCCAAGGTGCTGCCGGTGGCCGCGAGTAAAGTATAAGCCGGAATACCCCAAGATAAGCCACCGTTACCATCATTCAGCAAGGTTTGACCGCCCCCACCCTGCCCTGCCGGCAGTTTAAGTACATAAGCAGTAGGTACAGACGATGGTGCAGCTAATGAAACCGTATTGACACCACCATCGGTAAGCGCCAACGATTTTCCTTTTGCTATCACCGTATTGCCTGAATTATTGATGATCAATGCATCCGATAACGCATTCCCCCCTCCACTGGTTGATGAATTTATGGCAAAGGCCATGTATCCATAATTAGAACTGACTCCTAACGAATAACCAATAGCAGTTGTTCCGGTCGTGGCTGTTATGTAACCGCTTGTGTTGTAAAATGCTGGTCCACTATTATAGGAATCAAGTGAAGTTTGCCCGGCAGTTGGAGTAATCGAACTGGAAGTTGTAGTAAGAAAATCCATCACCACCTGACCTAAAGAAGAAGCTGGAGACAAACTAGCTACTGTATTGGTTACATTCTCTGCAATATCAGGTGTGCCAAAGGGCGTTGATTGGTTTACATTTGCCCAGGTCATAGCTGTTATTTTTACAATACCCCAACCGCTCAGATTAACCACAATATCTTTACTTGAACCTGCATCTGGTGCCACTAAATACCAAATTTCAACTTTACTACTACTGGATGTAACATGAGACAGAGAAGACAAGGCTCTGCCGTTATAAGTTATCGAAGACACAGAAATACCAGCGTAGGGCAAGTTAACTTCCACCATCAATACTTGATTAGTTCCACCATTCGGTACAGTATAACTAAGTGTTTGTGTTGTTGAATTTGGAAATGTTTGATTGACGATAGTTGAAACTGTCGGCACGCTCACAGTTCCTGCCGCTCCGGTCTGAAAAATAATATTTCCCGATTTACCTGCCCCGGTACCGTTGCTGGCTTGTATATATAAATCGGCACCCGGAGTGCCGGTACCACCTGCTTGTGGCCCACGGATAAAGGTGGTGGTAGGAGTTCCGCCTTCGCCCGATCCGAAAACGGTAGTCGAGCCACTAAAAATCTTGTTACCGGCAATGGTCTGCATACCGGTTGTTATCACCCCACGAGCCGTAGCACTGGCATCGGGCACGTTGAGCGTAAGCGTACCACCCAAATTGGCCGGCGAGCCGGTTACGCTTATATCGGTACCTGTGGTAGTGGTAGCCAATGTAACAGTTCCTAACTTACTGGGGTCTACATCTACAGTTGGAGCTGTAGCAGTTCCTCCGATAGTTATTTTTGTGCTTCCGGCTGTAACAGATGACACTTTAGTATTAAAGCTGGTCCAGTCGGTATTAGATAGCAGCCCGGCTGTTACTGATGCCGTAGAAGCCAACGGAATATTTAGTGTATGTGTTGCAGAAAGCGAGTTCCAGGCTGGTTCAGTACCTGCTGTACCTATACCTAATGCTTGCGAAGTAGCCGTTAAGTTATTCAACGAAAATGAAGCCGCAGTTATATCACTTAGTAACGCAACAGTACCAGTGACATTAGGGAATGTAATTGTTTTTACACCGGTTGGCTGCCATGTGAATGTACCGGTGGCAGTACCTGCATTAAACTGCAGCTGATTATCGCTACCCGAAAGATTAAGCGAAGGCGCGCTGGGGGCAGCACTAAAGGTTTTAGCTCCGCTGATAACCTGCGGAATAGCTGTGGATACAGCCCATGCAGAGCCATTCCACACAAACTCTGTTGTTTGCTGAGGATCTATGGTTATTGTAGCTATTGTTACCGAAGTTGTACCAATATTATTTACCTTCAGCATTCTGCCGGCTGTTAGGTCTGTTGGAGAAGGTAAACTAAGGGTTTGTCCCACTGTGGTTTGGTTTAGATTGATGGACGTGTACATATCTACTGTTGCAGCAGCAGTACCAATAAGCCCTCCCGAAGCTTTATCTGAGATTACAGTGGTCTCAAATAAGGTTGAGCCTTTGACATGCAGTTTGGCCTTTGGAGCGGTAGTGCCTATTCCTACATTTCCGTTTTGTTTTAAATAAATGTCACTTCCGCTAAGGGTCCATTTACTTTCATCTATGGTTTTCAGTGTACCTTTATTGTCAATAACCCGGCTCTGAGAAAAGCCGAACAAAGGGATTATTATAAATATCAGTAGGGATATCCTGGTTTTCATTTTATTTATCAACAGAGTTATGGCAAGGATATTCGACAAGGAATAGACTAATCTAGAACTAAAGAACAAAACAGCAATATTTAGGAGATATGTATCGCGAGAAAAATTTCAGCAAAAGTACGGCTAACGTGCAACGTGCATAATAAAACTATTCTATTCTATTGTGGCCAACTCTACGCGCTTATCAGCTCTATTCACCCCCCGAACCACGATACGAAATCCGGGGGGAATAGAATTATATTTCAGGTTAGATTATTTAAAGAATTGTACTTCGATAACGTCCCCTGTTAATACTGTCCAATCGTTTGGAGCAGTTACATTGGGCACTAAAGTAACAGTAGACGCTGCAATAGTATAATCCAAACCTGCAATTAGCTTAACACCATTTCTATACACCCAAACCTTTTCAAAGGTTGGCAGAACAGGACTACCTGTCAAAGGATAAGCCAACAAGGGAATAGCTGCAGCAGTAAAAGCTTCGTGACCACTTGCAATCAAATCAGTAGCTTTCAATTTTTTGATAGCACCTGTTGCTTCATCTCGGACTAATAATGTCCAACCGGTACCAGTACCATGCACGGTTTTGTCAGCAGCATCAGTAGATGCTCCACCTGCAGCAGCTAGGTCAATTTTATCTAGTCCAAACACTTTCCCGTTAACATCGATATAGGTATTGTCTGTTAAAACACCACCCAATTGCCAGGTAGTAGTAGTTACATCGGCAGTAGTGTTTGTGATCGTTGTGATACCATTTTTGGCTTGCAAATACTTCACAGTACCTTTATTATCTACAACTCTGACTGTACCATTTAAAGCCCCAGATGCATTTTTTGCAACATCACCTGCTAATTTTTGAGCATTGACTACTGTAGCCATCGAAAAAATTGCGAATGTCAAACAGGCAATTTTTGTCCATTGTTTTTGTAATTGAGTTTTCATTTTGTTTTAATTTTAATAATTATGAAATAATATTTATTTTAATTGAATTATCTTAACCTCGTCGTCGCTATAGCAAGTGGCTTGTACCTCCAGATCGATATGTTTATCGTCCACCTGATCAAACTCTACATTTATGCCGTTTCGGTACACTTGAACTTTTTTGGGATCGGTAATTGTTATCGGAGTTGCAAATCGTCTTTGCCCATTGCTTGCTACCTGCACCACTTTAGCTATCTGGGTCTCGGCCTGCACCATGCCTACTTTTCGCACTACACCCGTAGTAGGTGCTATCACCAGCAAACTATCGGTCAATGAATTTCCTTCCTTTAACCCGGTTATCGAAAACGTATTTACTGCCGAGGCGGCTATGGTGGTGGGTATTACAAGCGCCCCACCCAACTGCACATTACCGGCAGTTACCGTAAGCCCATTGTTGCCTGTGCCTACCACGTTTACTCCCGGGCTGCTCGCCACACCATTTACCGCGCTTGTAAGAACTCCATTGGCTAAGGCAAGCGTGTTAGTATTGATAATAGCTACTTGGGCACCCACTTTTCCATTCACTGTCGTAGATAGTTTATTACCTGAGCTGGCATTAGAAACTGTGGTACTTGCAGCTATCAATGTCGACAACTCGGCAGAATTAACTACGCGCACCCATTGAGTCAAATCTGTATTCCAATAATAAATTCCTTTAGGGAGCAGACCTAGTTCATTATACACTACCATCCCGCTTGCAGGTACGGCACCCGCCAATGCCCATACATTCGCATCATCAAGTTTTACGCGGGGCAAGCGCAAGCCTTTGTCCGAGCTTTCCAATTCCAAAACGGCACTTGGGTCGAGCAATTCGGGTGTAGTACCTATCTTGGCTTGTGCCCTGATCTCGGGTATAGACAAAACAGAAATAATAAATAAAATCAACAGATATCTTCGTTTCATACGTTCATTTCATAAACAAGCAATTACTACAACTCTAAATTAATTACTACGTGACTGTAGCATGGTCGATAGTGAAAAAAAACAAAACACCTTACTCCTAATTAAAATAAAATTCAATAAAAATCAAGCGTTTTACAAGCGTTTATTTTTCTTCATATAAGAAAAACAAACATCCCTAAAAACACAATAAAAACATTTTATCATCTCAGAACAAAACGATTATAGTTTCAGTATAAACAAAACTCGTACTTTCTATCAAAGCAAAAATAGAGTTTCGCAACAAGTACGCAAACGAAATCGTAGCAGACTTACAAGTCTTGTGTAGCAATTCATCGATACAAAAATAACAGTTTTACAATAAATACAAATAAATAGCAAGGGTACATCAAGGGTACATCATCTATATTTTATCTATATACACAGTATTTCTTATCGACAACATTAAAAAAGTCGAAATATCAACCGCTTCAAAAATAATCAATTAGCGAAAATTTACAGCAACTGATCAATATTCCGGCATCCCACAAAACCCAGCCAGTGTTGAGTTGCTCAGGCAACTCAACACTGGCTGGGTAAAAGGCTTTAATTTTATAATCAGATCTACATATTTAACTTGAGCTCAATATAAGGTTTATATTATTACAGTTCCAATATCGAGATTTACAACAAGGGAATAAGATTTGGGGTGCAGTTAAGCACTCAATAATATTTAACGAGAAGAACAACTTCATTAGCACACGTATGCAGCTAAACTTGCGTACGTGTCCGGCAAAAGTTACATACGTACGGAAATATATTTATAGACGTGCGCAAGTTTGAGTCGGCACGAGAGTACCCAAATTCTGTTTACATAAAAAATCATTAGGTTTAAAAAACAAACTTTTATAGGATAGTGCCCTTTCAGGACTTAATTGGTTTTGCTATTTCACACCCAGCGTGTTAATGAGAGCATTTACACCTTAGCTTGACGGCTATGGCGGTGCACTCACGTTATTTACTACAGCAATAATATCTCAAATGAATAAGCATTCTATTTTTAACCCATTATATAACTCACAAAAAAAATAGAACCTGTACAGCAAAGACAGGTTCTATTCTTTTAATATGATTTTTTTAAATACTAAAACTAGACTCATCACACCTAACAGGTACAGCCCAGCACTATAACTTAACAACAGAGTGTTTCTAAATGAAAAGTGAAACTGAAACTGAGATTAGATCACACTGCATTTCCGATTAAATTTATCTTAGCTTTAACCCCATTGTTAGATTTAACATCGTTGGATTCTTAGTAACATCTGATACCTGATCAGCGATAGATTTTTTGTTCAAAGTATATCTTAGGTCAGTAGTTATAAATCCAAACAAATCTACACCTACCCCCAACTGCCATGTCAGCGTATTAGCCCCAGCTAAATGGTTCTTATTATCGAGCAACATACTATAAGCAGGACCACCCATAGCGTGAAGACTGAAAAGTCCCAAATCCAGGAATTTCAGACCAAGCATTAGTGGTATTTTAATATAGTTCTGTTTAGTGGTTTCATCAACTTTATAACTTGCATAATAAACCTCGGGTTGAATAAAAAGTGTACGTCCATATTGCATTAAAATACCTGCCTGGTAGTTTCCTTTCAACTGTTGGGAAATTTCATTCAGCGAAGTAGTAGTTGAACTTACGTCCAATCCAAATTTTGGACCAATCCAAAATTTGTGTTTCTTTACACGGGTTGTAGAAGTTGAGTCTTGTTGAGCAACTAAAGTACTTGCCATGCAAACAAGCATTATACAAAAAAATAGTTTCGTTTTCATACTGTAAATTGAATTATGGGTGAATTATTTATACATAAATGTGAGTTCGATATAAGATTATTTTGAATTTCATTCTTTTACAAGTCTAAAGTCTTCTGCGTGAGCGTTCGACTAAGCTCACGCAGAAGTCTAAGTCGAATGGACTTGAATTTGAATACCCATCGATAAAACCGTTGGGTAAACAAAAACTTAAATACCAGCCGCTAACCAACTGTCGCCGCAGCTAATGGAATTTAATACATAACTAGTATCATTAAAATACACGACTAAATTTCCCTCAGATTTTTATAAATTGCTTTTCGATTCATATCGCCCTGATTTACATCAGCGCGATGATAAGGTTTTACCCAAATATACCAAATCGCATTCATCAAATCAGTATTCAATTTATACCAGGGAGTTGTAGTGTGAACAGCCCCAAAAATATGTCCCAGTTCGTGTGCTAGCGTTGTACGAAAGATTGCAGTAGTTGCAGAGAGCAAGTAGGGTGATCCATTATATTCTCTATTTATATTATACGTTCCCCACGATATCCCGGTAGCATCATCTGTCCCATATCCATGATAACCCCAATCTCCATTACGCACAAAACAATAAATATCTTTTCCTGCAGTAGGATATACGTCTTTGTTTTTCAGCACATAATTCTGAAATGCCTGAAGATCTACTGATGCTTTTTCGGTGCTTTTAAAATCACAAATCTTTGTGATAAATTTAAATTTCGGCATATTAGATTTATCATTTTTGAATACATCGGCTACAGAGCTCAGCACATCTTCCTCAGCCCAAACCAATTCGTGAGCTAAAGGCGGAAGTTCTGATAATTTACTATTCATAAGTAAATAAATTGTCACAACTTTGTTTCTTGGAAATACGTACGAATTATCTGTGTTGGAGTTTACTGAACTCGATGCTGCCAACATGGCTCTACTATCCACAGCTGGAGGGATACTGATATAGTCATTTTGTGTATAAGAATTACTACTTAGCTTTCGAGCAGTCGCCATGGCTTTATGAACCTCAGTAATGTTTATTTTCGCCGACAGTTGGCTTACAGTTCTTTTTACAGCTGAGTATGAACTTCCTGTTTTCACTTTAGCTTGAGCATACACTGAGTCTACTACCTTTTGGTTATTATCATTGGCATAGGAGACATAACCTAATTGATCTCCGTCTTTTCCTATTCGAAAAGAAACAAATTGGTCACATAATGATACGGAAACGGAATCATTTGAATCAGCTTCATACAATACAATTGAATTACCCGGCACCGACAATCCGGCATCCAACACTGTTGAAAATGCTGAAATCGGAATTTCACTTTCCCCATCCTTCAACAGCACTGATCTTCCGGATTCTAACAAGGCTTTTGCTTCATTAAATGAGAAATTATTAAGATCCAACACTTGCGTTGATTCTTTAAGAGAAGTTGATTCATTCGCACAAGAAGCAAACACAACCAAAAGCACAAATACTACATTTTTGAATTTAAAATTTAGTTTTTTCATAACAATATTTATTTTTAATTATACAGCTCTCAATTTATAAAGTACCTACATAAATCTACAATTTGGCACGTTCGACACTGTGAAAACAAAAAAATCGTTTGCCAAAACATTATCACTAAACAAAACATTCATAACCAGTTTCACAAGCATATCATTACCTTGGATTCCATATCACTAATACTCACTAACTAGCTATATTTTTTTCAACACATTGAAATATTCAACATTACCCATCATCGATGCCGTAATAATTTCATCCTTCCATAGCGTAAAATTAAGTGAGCAATTATCAGAACTATCATTTAAAAGCTTTATCAATTCACTTGTTTGGTAAATCAACAAATGCGATATTTTCTTTTTACTGTGTAAAATTAGTTTATTGTCACATTCATCTAATTCGTATTTAGCGAGGGAATACTCAATAATAGCTCCAGAAGTCACTTCTGTTTTAAGCTCAACCGGTAGTTCAAACCAAACAGTGAGACCTTTATTCAACTGAGATTCTGCACCAATAACTCCTCCATGTGTTTCGACTATCAATTTGCAAAACGTTAGCCCAAGACCTGTCGAATAATGCACGTCAGAACCCTTAGAATTGACTTGATAATACTTATCAAATATGAGATCAATATTCTCTTGCGCTACTCCTTCACCTTCATCTATCACTTCAACTCTCAACCGACCATTATTATACTTTACATGTATTGTAACAATACTATTTGGCTTCGAGTATTTGATTGCATTTGTAAGCAGATTAATTATCACTCGTTCCATCAAATCCACATCTATTTCTAATGTTGAATACCCGGTAATCTGCTTATGTAGAGTTATTCTTTTCTTAACTAGTAAATACCCAACATGCTCTATTGCTTTTACAATTACATGGTCAATTGTAGATGTTGTCAACCTTAACTTTATTTTAGAATCTTCAATTTTAAATACATCCAATACATTTTGAACAATCAAAAGTATATGTTTTGTAGGTTCAACTATTTCGTCTCTCTCTATAACATCCATCTTGCTTGCGGCCAAGATTCTACTAACGGGATTTTTAATATCGTGTATAATCATATTAAAAACTCTTTCTTTAAAATCTGAGAGGACTATTAATTCTTCATTTTGAGTGGTTATAGTTTGCCCTAATTTATGTATTTCCATAATAAAAACATGAATACTATAATGTACAAAATATAATATTAATGTGATGGCAATAAAAAAAACACTATCCAATAAAATTAAAGATAAAAGAAATGAGTCGCCAGAATAAACAGTAAATCCACATATCCACACAACAGAAAAACTGCCTATAAAAAGTATATGACGATGATTTGCTATTAAACCACTCAACGAAATCAACAAAACAAGAATGAAATGTGAATGAAGAAAAATCTCATTAATCAATACATTCTTGTTGATTAAAAAAAAAATATCTTTGAGTACCAAATTAACACCTGGCAGATACACAAATAAAAAACTAGCTCTATTAGCAGTTAGTTGCTTCCCACGATTATGTAGGTATATTACTACCAAAATAACCAGTGAAATACATGCAGCGATCATTATATAGTAATAATGTGCATTGAAATAACCATTTGCAATTATTATATATGCTAGCGCAGTAAACAAATAAAGACTGCTAATAATTTTTGATTTCATCAAGGCATACCTTTCCTTAATTTTATCAATCGAAAGCTTGTCATAACTAAGAAATTCTCGTAGATACTTAAGCAATTTAAACTCTTCAATTAGTAAATCTATCATCATATATCTGATATTCTATGGTGCATTTAGCACACGTTCAATTTCAAAGTATTTACATCAAACAGTTAGCTCAAATTCATTTTTTAAGTCAGCAATTATCGAAATGATTCTAGTTACATAACTATCTAAAATAAAGAACATAAATTATCGTCAAACATAAATAACTACGTCGCCCAGATTTATTTTAAACACATTCCATATTCTGACGATAAAGACTATTATTTTGAAGTCCCTGAAATGAGACAATATCATAGTTTCAAGTAACCTCTAATAGTGCCACTGAAAAGAATTTAACAAAATTCGGCAAAAAGTAATAATGCTTTTATAAACTACTATATTACACATACATAGACCATTAGTACAACCTCCACGCACTTCCATATTAAGTCACGAGCAAGCATTTATATGGGAACTCTAAATTCAAAAAAAATCAATTCTCCAGACAAGCATCAGTCTCAATTTTGAATATCTAAAAATAAATGAATAAAATGAAATATTATTTTAATTCAAGGGTACATAAAGGGTACATAATATAAAAAAGTTGAGTGAAGAATAATTTAAAACATCTGTTTCAAAGTTGAACCAAGCTTTCTGCAGTTAAGACTCATTATGCTACAAAAACACAACTCACACAAAGGCCTGTATACAAAACGATTACAAAACATCGTAAATTAACTACTAATATCAGGTAAGTCTGGAAAAAAAATCACAAAAGCAATCGTTAGGAAAGAAGGGGATGTAATTGAATTATCAGAACTAATAGATAACCGAATTAAGACAAGCAAAGAAGATCTGATTAAATCTTTAGAGGGGAATTAGCGACGCGAACATTTATTTCAACTCATGCAAGCATATGAACTTTATCTGATATTAAAAAAATTCTTGAATATGATCAACAAAGAGAAAGTTCTTCAAGAGCTACAGGCAGATAATGGTTCATATTTATGCGACAAGGCAGAGGCCAGTGATATTTATAGTGAAAATCGGTTTATATTTAATGTCTCTGATAATTTGAAAGGAATAATAGGAGTTGATCTAACAAAGATATTTTGTATTAGTGAACTCATTGAAACTGAAATAATATATGAAACAGGCATATATATATGTCAAAACAATCAATCAAAAAATACTTTACATCTTGCCTAAATTTAGTTCCGAATAATAGAATTTTTGGTGGGATAATGTTGAAACCAAATAAAGTCAAGAAAAAGAACAAAGTTGGTCAAGCGTTTTTAATGGCTACCTCTGCATAACAGAGAAGCAACCATTGGCTAGTTGGCTTTATAGACGAATTAAAGCAAAAAATGGAATTCATATTTTATAACATAGTAAAATACAAGAAAGAATATACACCGATATTAATTGATACCTACAATCATCATTTTGAAAAAAAAGTGAAATCTATTCTGAATCAAGATGTAAAATATATATTGAATATAAACTCTGTTTAATTTGTTTCTTAAAAGATAAAAAGGAAGTCAGCATTTGGGACGAAAACCCCGACTAAACAAAATAAGTTTTTCGAAATGCGCTACGGGTCATCTTAACAAAGACGAATTCAACTCCTACAATTAAACTGGTAAGTGATTCTCATATGGGACTAGACTGGTTATCAAATAAAAAATCTCATACTCAAACTGTATAGTGGTAGATGTTCAAAATTCGAGGTTTCTAAGAAGAACTTAATCAAACAAGACATTTATATTTTGACTTTAACTCTAATTCGACACTACTATATGTATGTTCAGTAGTCAGTTTTTCAAACAATTCTTCACGTGTTTTTAATTGGAGTTTCACTACGATCTTATTTATACTTGTATAGGTATTGGCGACAAGTTTACATCTTATTCTAGAAATTTCTTTTATTGAGAAACCTAAAACAATAAGACTACAAATAATTGCTTCTGAACTTAAAAGAATTGGATACCGTTTAACTATTTGCTGAACTACACTCTGATCAATGAAACGCTCATGAGGTGCTTTTCTGACTGCATTGTCTGCAAAAATTTTCATTCGACTCACCGATTTAACTTCATTCACATTAATTATATTCACATCATACAAATCGATGCTATTACGCTTTTTATTTAAAAGTCTATTAGAATAAATGGGCAGTTCAAAAAACTGAAATATAAAAACTTTTCGTATTCCTGAAAGCATACACGCACTAAAGTTTACTGCTATTGACTTACCTTCAGGTGTCATTAACTCAACACTAACATTTCGAATTATTCTACCTAAAGACAATTCTTGCACTATTTTTTTTAGAGAAGAATGGTTATTTAAAAATCCCCACCTCTTAATTCTATAATCATCTAACGTATTTACATGTAAAAAATCAAGAGCAGATTGATTCGAGTCCACAATATTACCATTTCTATCAAAAATAACAGTATTAGTTGGCAAAGATTTCATCATCACCATCATCTCATTGAAATTTGCTGTGATTGAAAGATATTTATACATAATATCAGTTTAAGTTTTCAAACATTACAATTAGGAACTACATAAGCTATAAAAAACGATCTATTACTTCTTGGGGATATCAGGTTCACGAGCACATTCATCAAAAAAGTCTACTGGTAATGCTTTAGGATTAACCACATCATCTTGTTTGAAATTATCAGGATTCACTTCCTCAATTGGTGACTTTTGTTCTACATCATAATCAAGAATTTTCACTTCTGTACGACGATTCGCCTGATGTTCCGCTTCAGTACATTGCACTCCATCTACACATCTATTAATCAATCTGCTTTTTCCGAATCCCTTTGCAATAAGCCTTGTAGAATCTATACCACGCTCCACAATATAATTCACAACAGATTCCGAACGTCTTTGTGACAACCTTTGATTATATTCGGCAGTTCCACGGCTGTCAGTATGAGAACTAATTTCTACTGTTATAGGATAACTCCTCAAAACACTAATTAAACTATCAAGAATTGGTTTAGCCTCATCTGATAATTCTGATTTATTAAATTGATAGTAAATATTTCCTAATTTCCAAGCATAATTAATCTTTAATTTCTCAAGAGCAAAATACTGAGTCGCTTTTGAAACGGTTGATTTTGTAGATTGGGAAATAAGTTCTGAAGTCACTGGAAGACAGAAACTTGAAAAGCCCTTACGCATAGCCCTAACAATAACACCTTTGTTTGCATCCGGTACCTCGAAATGATATTTACCATCACTGTTTGTTTTAGATATATAGACCTTTCCATCTTGCTTATTAAACAAAAACAACGTTACATTTTCAATTGGCTTCATTGTTTCAATGTCAACAACTTTATCTTCAACAGAGTACATCTTTACCGGCTCTTTATAATAGAAACTATATAAATCGTTATTGTTATTCAGCCGATCAGATGAGAAATATCCATTTATGCCAGTACTATCCTGCGTCCAACCAAAATCATCTGCAGCGCTATTTATTGGATAACTTAAATGCTCTGGTTCCAATTTCCCATCTAAGGCAACTTGCAGTTTTATCTTATATATATCAAGTCCTCCTAAACCTGGTAATGCATCGCTGCTGTAATATAAATAGCCATCGGGAGTTAGTGTTGGAAAAACATCATTGCCTGCAGTATTTACATTGTCTGAAAATATCTTAGGTTCACTCCAAGCTTGTTTAATACTTTTTCGCTGAGCATAGTATAAATCATATCCGCCCTTGCCTTTGGGTTCATCACTACTAAACACAAGAAAAGTTCCATCCGCATTCACAGCAGGGTGCATAACTGAGAAAACATCGCGTTCACCAAAGGGCAGTTCTTTCATTTTGAGATGACCATTTTTTTTACAAATACCTTCCATCAAGCGTAAACGATTAGTTCCTACTTTATCTGATTTAGGATAATTAGCTGAAAAATAAAAATGATTATTCTTATCTACCGAAACTGCTCCAACATTGTACCTAACTATATTAAAACCAGTAACTAAGGTAGCACCTTTACATGTATCACCTTTTGTATAAAGTTTGTCTAAAAACACATTTATATCTTTATTTTTCTCAACTGTAGGTGTATTTCGATCTTCTATAATGTTTTGTTGTCTTGTTTGATACGAATCCAATATCTTTATGGGATTAACTTGCAGTTCGTGTAATCGAATCTTCCATAAACGAGCATAATTATTCTCTATTCCTTCGAAAATATTTAATTTATTTCTATCTGGTCTGTCACTACTAAAATACAATACGCTATCAGCTAAAAACGGCGTAAATTCATTATAAGCAGTATTCACATTTAATAATCCCAAGTGCCAATTTAGAGAATCCTTTCGCATTGACATCATATCAGATTTATTAATGTAGGCACTTGCTTTCAATTCATATCCAGCAAGCCCGTTAAGCCATTTGGAAGCTTGCTTGTAGTCACGTGATCGAGCAAACAATTCAGCAATTCGAAGCCTAATTTGTGCAGATACATCTTCACTACCCGAAGAGTAGAAAAGATTATAAACTCTTGATGCATCATCATAATTCCGTATTTTCCAATAACAATCAGCTAGCTTTAAAAGCACTGCTTTCGGCATCTCAGCAACAGCTTGAAAATATTTTTCGTAGAAATTAGCCGCAATTGAATACTTAAAATCCTTGTATGCAGAATCCGCACTTTTCAATATCGCCTTTCGTTCCTTCGGAGTTATCCGTTTTGGGTTAAGTCCTCTCGAATTCATTGATTGAACTGGAGATAACCAAAACATATTCACAAAAAATATTATCAATATTTTTATCGTCAACTTCTTCATTACTTTTAAGATAATAATTGAATAAACATAATTATCAATAATATCTAGGAGATATTACATTCTGATTTCTTGGTCCGTTCAGTTCGAGTTTTATCATTAACTCATGGGATCCTGAACTAAAAGATTTCAGATTTGAAATCATATAGTCATAGGCATATCCAAGTGTAACCTTAGGTGTAACCCGCAAATCGAACATACCGACCAGAGCATCACCCATCCGATAACTTACACCTAGTCCAACAGTGTTATTAATCCAACCATTAACATTAAAATCAAACTGAACATCTTGCCCCTTAACTACTTTTACAAGGATTGATGGTTTTACTTTTAAAGCTTGAGAGGCAGTAAAAACGTACCCTCCTGTTAAGAAATAATGACAATTTGCACCTGTAGTTACCTGGTATTCATTATAATGTATTTTTGTTTGTAACAATGCAGGGACTGACAAACCAATGTACCATGTATCGGAGGCAAAAAGTGCACCAATACCTGCAGTTGGCAAATATGCACTTATATCTTCTTGAAATAAAGGATCTCCACCATGTTCTGTATTCACTTGAGAATATTTGGCAGTATAATTATACACACCAGCACTTGCACCCAAGGATAAATATGAATTATAGAATTTAATTCTATACGAATAAAAAGCTTGAACACCTAAATTACCCTCAATACCGACTTTATCATTATAAATTTGTATCCCAATTCCCATAGGAGTTCTATTTACATGCAACCCATCTCCCACATCTTCGTTACCCCTATCCCACGACAATGAATAAGTTGTGGGTGCACCTTGAATATTCACCCATTGCTTTCTATATACTGAGGTTATATTATCGCCCACTCTATTACCTGCATATGCCGGGTTAATATTTATCATGTTATACATGTACTGAGAATAAAGCAACTCGCGCTGTGCATTAACGGTTACACCCGTAAAAAACAAACACAAGAACAAAAACTTGATTTTCAAATTATCAGGCTTAAAATATTGGGAAGAAATGAGGTTAAGTTTCATATCACATTTTTATTCGATTAATAGTCTACAAAAAAAATACTGAATTCAATTTTTTCTTTCTTGAAGTCTAATTTTGCATTTGGCAACACATAATTATAGAAATATATGTCATTCTTATAAAGTATATCCGATAGTTTTGAAACAACAAGTTTCAGTACTGTTTTAGTTAGCACACTTACATTGACATAGGCTTAAAAATAAAAACAGTCAAACACTGCACAGCCAATTTAAATTATAAAACAACACCCAATCTTATAAATCAATAAATTCTATTTATGAGACTAGAGTGTCATCTTACAAACTTCTAGCGATGTATTGTAATAAACTTTGTACCCGAAGTAACTACTTCTCCGGTTGATTGCTTAACAGCTTTAAAAGAACAGAAGTACGTTCCATCTGGTAAATCCTGCCCAGCATACTTACCCGTACCCTTACCATCCCAGTCATTTTGATAATCAGAGCTATGATAAATAATATAACCTGTACGATTATAAATATCTATAGATAACTTGGTTGAGGCATCATGAGCAATCACATAATAGTCATTAATTCCATCTCCATTTGGAGAAAATCCTTCGGTAACCAAAATTTTACTTATTGGAATATCAGTTTGAGTTGGGTCAGCAATAGTTGTAGTAACATCAGCATCAGTTTTCAACGCTATTTTCCCGACTATTGATTTAGCAGTAAACAATGCTTGATTAAAGACAGATGCCGTATCTTGTTGACCATGCGTATCCACGTTTAACTCAATTTCAATACTATCAGTTGTATTCACCAACACCGATCCTCCTGGAAGCAAAGTTTGTACATTGTTACTACCATTATACAAACCATTAGCGGTTAAACCTCCACTCGCCTTAATTGTCGTTACTGTATAAGTGCAATTTTTCGTTTTTAAAACATCGTCCAAATTATCTTCAACTTGTATTGAATCAATTTGATAGGGTGTGTCATTTTTAATTGAAATTGTATAAATCCAGCTAAAGCTACCATCACTATTCATAAATGGTTTATTTGCAGTTTTAATAATTTCTGGCATTGGTTGAACTTTAATATTCAATTTAGCAGTATCTGTATTATTATCCAGATCACTGATAACATACGAAATCGGAGGAAGTACTCCAGCGTAGTTCAACACTGGAACAAAGGTAAAGACACCTTTGTCAGTTGCTGTCACAGTACCAATATTAAGGATTGTGGCAATACTCCCCGGCTTATAAGTAGTTCCACCAACATTAAAATCAACGAATTTAACTACACCGCCATTATTACACGTATCGTTAGCTAATACATTTACATTTAGTTCATTGTCTTCATATGCATTTACATTATCATCCTTTGCCACTGGAAGTGCTGAAACAAGCATACCCAATGTGAATATACCATAACCTGTGACGTTTGATGTTATAGTTCCTTGCCGTGCATTACCTGTGGTGGATATATTACCCTCATTTATCCATTTAGCTCCATCCCAACGCACAATGCTCAAATATTGAAGATCAATCGGGATACGGTCACTTGTCTTGTCTATATCCCAACTAAGAGTTAGTTGGGGACTTGAAGTCCCATTAGTCTGATACAACAACCAGTACTCCTTATTACTTATGCGGTAAACAGCAGCATCCTTTTTTGTACGATTATAACCTGAAGTTTCAGGATTTGTAAAAAGGTAGCGCGCCGAAAAACGGTCGGTACTCGCTACGGTAGCTGTAATTGCAGCAGGTCGATAGAAACCACTATTACCAATAGGAAAAGTGAATGCTGTATTACCGGTTTTACTCACAAACCCATCTACATAACTATTATCAGAAACATTTACAACAGTGGCTCCGGTTTCAAGTGATAACATGTTCATCTGCGTCTCAGGAGTAGTTTGCAAAGACAGTATAACTCCCTTTTTAAATTCTACATTATGCGCAATGCTAATATTTTGTTCCAAACTAAAAGCGCTATTCACCAACTTATTATCGAACAGCAAACTGTAGAAACGTGTAGTACCTGTACCGGAAATATGTTGCTGTTGAGTTCCAGAGAACTCACTAAGTGCTGGATTTTGAGGCAGCGTAGTAACAAACTTAACTTTTCCATTATTCGTAAAATTACGTTTATATATAATTATACCATTGTTCACTAATTCCCCCTTTGGAGAGTTGATAAAATCCATCCCAACAAATTTTTGAGCCGCAGGATACACCCAATTAGTGGTAGCATTATATTCAGCTGTTTGACCTTTTACGATCGCAGGTATAAGTGATAAAAACAAGAAATAGAAAAAGACTTCGTGTATTTTATTTTTTTTCATCTGTACATAGTTTAAATTATTTACACTTCTAGCCATCATATATCACATAAAAGACTTAAGGCCATCCAATTTCACAAAGCATTTAACACTTTGTGGTGTACTAAAACCTTTAATTTCAATTATTTTTCCGTATTAACTCAATGACCAACTCGGTTATATCACGTTTATGGTCAATATAAACCAGCGAAGTTCGCAATTGCTCCATACTATATACAGCTGTCAAATTATTTTTTACAGCATAATCAGAAATAGTTTTTCTAACAATATCTAACATTGGCTGTATATCCTGAGCATAAAAGGATTTCAATAAATTATCATAGCTCTTTGATTTATTCTGAATAGTAGTACTCTCGTCCATTAACGCAGTCAGGCTTAGAGTATCAATCGGAGTCATACGCATTTTCAATGCGGCTACCGTTTCTTTCTCTGCTTTGGCATATGGTTTTATTAGTTTATCGAAACGTTCTTGAAGCTGGACTTTATTCTGTTCCAACTCTTTTTGATAATTTTGTTTTAAATTTTCAAATTCTGATATATTAGCTGCATATTTTGGCATTGATAACAAAACACTGTCAGTGTAAATATAAGCTATTTGCTGACTTGACAAATACGTGGTTGCCAATAAACTTACAACAAGAAGAAACATTCTTACTTTCATTGATATACTATTATTTCTATTTAGAATTTATTTTAATTTAACTTTTTAAGATAATCACAATTCAAAGATATTTGTTAATTTATCATTTTGTTTTTTTTCAACAATGCTTCCAAAGCTTTTTTCAGCTCTTCAATTTGTCGCTGCTGATATTGCATCAGTCTCTGTAGCATCTCAATATCAACTTGTTGCTTTTTCAAGCTCTTGTGCTGCTCTTGAATAGCTTTAACCAGTGGGACTGTAAGCAACTCATAGGACAATGAATATATATCTCTTGAATTCTGAGGTTTAACGACTATATCAAAAGTATAGCCGAGCGTTTTTAATGCCTCCTCGACATCCTGCGCCAAAAAGCCAGCGTGCAGTAAGCTTTCTGCCTTGTTACGACAAACTACTCCTAGTGCCGAGGTGTCAACATTCGCATCCATTATGCTATCCTGCGCCTCTAAATTGAAGTGATAACTAACCGGCTTTAATTTTGCTATAAAATCTAATCCTGGAACATTGTCATTTGTAATCTCAACTGCTCTCTTATCAGAATGTACTGACCATGCAACTTGTCCTCCAATACTAGTTATCGTCTGATTTCCAATTCTCACACAGCCCGAATTACTACCTGTAGTAGCATTAAATCCAATGGAAATACAATTATCACCTATGGCTTTTTCAGCATCTGCACGTTGCCCCACTGCAGTATTATTAGAACCAGTAGAATTCTGTAATGCAGCATGTCCTACAGCGGTATTACCTGTCCCTGTGGTAGTTGCTGTGAGTGCAGCATGTCCCAAAGCAGTATTATTTATACCTACAGTATTACCAAACAACGCATTCAAACCGATGGCAGTATTATTGGAACCTGATGTATTACTAAATAAAACGCCCTGTCCCACCCCTACATTTTGAGACCCAATAGTATTATCTTTGAGTGCATAGTATCCCACAGCTGTATTCTGCGAGCCTGTTAAATCCCCACACAATGCATTGTTGCCAAAAGCCGTATTAGCGGCACCTATAGTGACATTTTTCAGCGAATTGGTACCATAGCAAGTATTACCATCATCACTTACTATAACTCCTACCAACTTATTATCCCATTTCAATGTTAAATTTTCACTCTTATTTGGCTTAAAACAACTCATACTCGGTTGTTGAATTTTAGGTTGCCGAATCCAGCTGCTTCCATCCCAAGTATAAAAGCCGGGACTCACATGATTTTTACCTTTTGTGCTTGCGCTATTATAAATTTGCAACCCAACACCTGTACTGATAGTACTTTGGTCTTTAGTACTTGTAAGTGCTACACGTGCGAGCAGCATAAATTTTTCAGTGATATTGGTGGGTGTAATGGGTAGCTGATTTTCAAGTTGCTGTTGTGCATAGATTCTCATCGTTACAGCCGCAAATAATACCATAACAAGAAATCCTTTATTGTTTTTTTTCATATTGCTTTATTCTCATTACATACAGTTCCCCATATAAATCAACATTTAATATTATATTTCGCTAGCATAAATCGATATTACAGTATTACCATTTTCTGCCCATTGTTTTTCATTTGAGATTCATGCTGCATCAGCCGACAAACAACCCTATTTTATATTCGATTTAGAAAATTCTTCCAGCAGAATAAATATTGGTGAACCTACCATACAATAACTCTTAATAGATTCAATTTCAATTCTGCAAAATCACAACTATATATTCCACACTATCACTATATAGACTAATTCCCAATGCTCTAACAGCAGGGCAAACTTCAAGAAAAGCTTACAATGCGGACACTTTTACAACAAAAGAGGTCAGTATAGCTGTTTTATTGGGGACCGTAATGAATTGATTTTATGCCACAGTCCCTTTTTTCTTTCTTTATAGAGACTAAGACACTTATAAAAACATACAAACAGAGTCAAATCACTGCTGTTTAACTAGTCCAACTATCAGTTAATTCCTCACATACTATTGATTTCCTAAATCTGATAAAAGAAAATAAATCACTGTAAGAAATTAGCATTTAAATTCTTTCCATATTATATTAATCAGTTTACAAAAATACACGCTTCGAGTCAACAATTTCTTTTAATCAGGGGTACATTAAGGGTACATGTTTGAAATTTTATTACCATATAAAAAGTGATATTGTACAAAAGATACAAGAAATATCTATTTCTTGCTACAACAAATTTGTATTTAAACAAGCAGTTCACCGTCATTTCTAAAAACGTCAATTAAAGAAAACGTCAACAAGCAAAAAAAATGCTAAAAATCAAAGTTGTTGAGACAAAAGAAATCCTCTGAGCCGAATTTGGCACAGAGGATTTCTTTTTCTTTTCAAGAGTTGGCACTCCCACTGTTCACTTACTCAATTTGATCAACCTTGATTTCTACACGTCTGTTTTTTGCCCGATTCTCCTCTGAGGTATTAGGAACCAACGGTTCACTTGAACCTTTCGTTTCAATACTCAACTGCTCTTTATGAA
>Ga0302213_1000566_pt1 | contig 20233 bp, 18 predicted proteins | sample II_Fen_N1_2_FD_194583 | JGI IMG/M metagenome (GOLD analysis project Ga0302213, IMG submission 194583) | Peat permafrost microbial communities from Stordalen Mire near Abisko, Sweden - II_Fen_N1_1 | ecosystem: Environmental > Terrestrial > Soil > Wetlands > Permafrost | place: Sweden: Abisko...
GTAGGCGGTGGCGAACTGCAGCACTTCGGCTTCGCTCAGGGCGTAAGGCCCGGCTTCAATGACCTGGCCGGCGTGGAAATCGGCAAACTTCATGCGGCCTCCGGCTGGGCTGACGGCGCCGCTGGCGCTTGGCTGCACGGCGCCGCCTGCGCCCAAGCCTGCTGGCGCAGCGCCGGGCTGACGCGGTAACGCTCGCCCCGGTAATGCGCGTCCAGCGCGTCCAGCAGCGCCGCAATCGCGCCCGCATCCCAGCCCGCCAGCCACTCGAACGGCCCGGCGGGGTAATTGACGCCCAGCTTCATTGCCGCGTCCGCGCCTTCGCGCGTACACACGCCTTGGTGAACCGCGTCCATCGCTTCGTTGACCAGCATCGCAATCGTGCGCGCCACGCTCAAGCCGGGCGCATCGGCCAGACGCTGCGGGTTAAACCCCAGCGCCCGCAGCCATTGCGGCGCCTGCGCCACCCAGTGCTCGCTGGCGCGGGACGACGGCGCCCAGGCCAGCGCCGCGCCGCTGTCGCTGGCCAGCGGCAGGTCAAACACCGCCACCTCAGCGCCCACTTTTGACGCGCTCTGGCCGTCGGTCAGGCGCAGCTGCGCGCCGTCAATGGCCAAGCCCGTCCAGCCGCTGCGTTCATCACGGCTGAAAGCGCGACCGGCCTGCGCCAGCGCGCCAGCCAGCCGCTCGGCCACCGGCCCGCGCCCGTGGACGCACAGCGATTGCGCCTGCGGCAGCGCAGCGGGCTCGAACGCCACGATGGCCGGTTTTGCCGCGCCTTCCGAATAGTCGTAAAAGCCGCGCCCCGATTTACGCCCCAGCAGCCCGCCATCGACCAGATCGCGCTGCACCAGCGAGGGCACAAAACGCTTGTCGTAAAAATTGGCCCCATAGACCGACTGCGTGACCGAAAAATTGGTGTCGTGGCCAATCAAATCCATCAGCTCGCACGGCCCCATGCGAAAACCTACGGCGCGCAAACAGGCGTCCAGCACGGCGGGCGTCGCGGCCTGCTCCTGCAAGAGCGCCAGCGTCTCGGCGTAATAAGGCCGGGCAATGCGGTTGACGATAAAGCCCGGCGTCGAGCGCGCATGCACCGCGACCTTGCCCCAAACCTTGCACAGCGCAAAAATTGCCTCCGCCACGGCGGGCGAAGTCTGCAGGCCGGAGACGACTTCGACCAGCTTCATCAGCGGCACCGGGTTGAAAAAGTGCATGCCAACAAGGCGCTGCGGGCGCTGCAAGCCATTGGCAATCGCCGTAACCGAGATTGACGAGGTGTTGCTCGCCAGCACGCAGTCGGGCGCAACGATGGCTTCCAGTTGCTGGAACAGGCTGCGCTTGGCGTCGAGCTTTTCGACGATGGCTTCGACCACCAGCGCGGCGGATGCGGCTTCTTCGAGCGCGGCAATGGGCGCAATGCGCGAGAGCGTCTGCGCCACGGCGTCCGCTGTCAGCTTGCCTTTGGCCACCAGCGCCTGCAGGCTGGCGGCAAGTTTGGTTTTGGCCTCGGCAGCGGCGCCTTCGCGCATGTCGTAGAGCATCACCGCGTGGCCCGCCTGCGCCGCGACCTGCGCAATGCCCAGGCCCATAATCCCGGCGCCGACGACCAGCACCGGCGCGCCATTCAAATTCAGGTTTGTCATTGGGGAATCCAGTTGGCAGGGCGTTTGCCCAGAAAGGCCGCAAAGCCTTCGCGGGCCTCGGCGGTGCCGCGCACGCGGCTGATGGTTTGCGCGGTCAGCTCGCGCACCTCGGGCGTGACCGGGCCGACTTCAAACTGCGCGTACAGCGTTTTGATTTCAGCCTGCGCGTTCGGGCCGCCGATCAGCAATTCCTTGACGGTGGCGTCGATGGCCGCGTCCAGATCGTCCAGCGCCACCAGTTGCTGCACCAAGCCGATGCTGAGTGCCTCGGCAGCGGCAATGCGCATCGTGGTCAGCGCCAAACGCCGGGCCTGACGCTTGCCGACGGCGTTGGTCACATAGGGGCCGATGACGGCGGGCAGGATGCCAAATTTGGCTTCGCTGACGGCAAAGCTGGCGTTGTCGGCGGCAATCGCCATGTCGCAAACGCAGGCCAGGCCGACGCCGCCGCCGAGTGCCGCGCCCTGCACGCGGGCGACGGTCGGCTTCGGGCAGGTTTCGAGGCGCGACAGCATCGCAGCAAAGCGGCGTGCGTCTTCGAGATTCCATTCCTGCGAGGCGGCGCTGGCGCGCTGCATCCATTGCAGGTCGGCACCGGCGCTGAAGTGCTTGCCCTCGCCCGCCAGCACAATGACGCGCACGGCGGGGTCGGCGCTGAGTTCGGCAAAAACGGCGTCCAGCTCGGCAATCATCGCCTCGTCAAAGGCGTTGAAGACCGCCGGGCGCGCCATCGTTACCTGGGCCACGCCAGCGGCGCGGCGCGAGACTTTCACGGTTTGCAAATCATTCATTTCAATACGTCTCCAGATGCAGGCGGCCTTCTTTTTTCAGCGCGGCGCCGACGCTGTCCCAGTCCAGACCGGCTTGCTGGGCCACGTCGCGCAGCGCCAGCACCACGCCTTCTTCCATGCTTTTCAAGCCGCAGACGTAAAAACAGGTGTCGGGGTCGGCCAGCAGCCGCGCCAGATCGGCGGCGCGCTCGCGCATCACGTCCTGCACATAGCGCTTGGGCGCGCCCGGTGTGCGCGAGAAGGCAAAGTTGATGTCGATGAAATCCTTGGGCAGATTCTGCAGCGGGCCGAAATAAGGCAGTTCTTCCTTGGTGCGGGCGCCGAAGAACAGCATCAGCTTGCCGCCTTCGAACTTGCCCGACTTGCGCAGGCGCCGGCGCCATTCGGTCATCGCACGCATGGGCGCGCTGCCGGTGCCGGTGCAGATCATCACGATGTTCGAGCGCGGGTGATTCGGCATCAAAAAGCTCGCGCCGAACGGGCCGATCACCTGCACCTTGTCGCCCACTTGCAGGTCGCACATGTAGTTGGAGGCGACGCCGCGCACCGGCTTGCCCTCGTGGTCTTCGAGCACGCGCTTGATCGTCAGCGACAGGTTGTTGTAGCCAGGGCGCTCGCCGTTGCGCGGGCTGGCAATCGAATACTGGCGCGCAAAATGCGCCCGCCCGCTGGCGTCCAGCCCCGGCGGAATGATGCCGACAGACTGGCCTTCGAGCACCGGAAACGGCAGTTTGCCAAAGTCCAGCACGATGTGGTGCGTGTCGTAGTCGCTGCCCGCATGGCTGCCGACTTCGGTGACGCGCACATTGCCGGTGACGGTGGCGGTGATGAATTTGTCGGCGGCTTTCGGGCCGTAAAGATTGGTGTAGCTGTGCGCGGCGGACCAGGGCGGCAGCGTGGCGCCGTACTGGGCGCTGTTGAAGGCGGTTTCGCCATTGGCCGCAGCGGGCAGCGACGGCGCGACGGGTTCGATGTCGGGCGCGCTGCCCACGGCCACGCCTTCGGCGGCGAGTTCTTCGGGCGTCAGCTCAGGCGGCAGCTCGTCCCAGCCCAGCTGGGCCTCCATGCTGTAAGCCTTGAGACGCGGCATGGTGCGCCAGTTGTCAATCGAGCCGGTCGGACATGGCGAAATACAGGCCATGCAGAAGTTGCATTTTTCGGCATCCACCACGTAGTTGCGCGTGTCGTGCGTGATCGCCAGCACCGGGCAGATGGCTTCGCAGGTGTTGCAGCGGATGCAGATTTCTGGGTCGATCAAGTGCTGCTTGATGACGTGTATTTCGGTCATGTCCATGGCGGTTCCCGGTATCGGCTTTTGAATGACAAACAGGGGCACTGAAAGCCCCTTTGGATTATTGATGGGTTTGGCCCGAAGCGCCCGGTCGCCACCGGGCTGCTTCAGGGCGTCAAACGCAGGGGCTTAGTTGAAGCGGACGTAGTCAAAATCCACCGGCTGGCGGTTGATGCCCATGACCGGCGGCGCAATCCAGTTGGCAAACTTGCCCGGCTCGACGCAGCGGCCCATCAGGCTGGCGACATAAGCGCGGTCCTGGTTGCTCGGCAGCCACTGATCGACCGATGCGGCCCATTCGGCTTCCGACACCACGCGGCCATCGGGCGAGACCTTCACGCCCGACAGCGCGCCGATGCTGCGGTGGAACGCCTTGTGCGGCACGCGCAAATGCACCGGAATGCCCGCCTTGTCCAGCACCTTGTTCCAGCGCTCGACACCGGCAATCGAATCCTTGATGTAGTCGTCGCGCAGCACTTCGTTCAGCGCGTTGAGCATCGGCACTTCTTTTTCGATCAGCTGGCCGTCCTTGGCGGCGAGCACTTTGTAGGTCTGGCCTTTCAGCACATGGTCGTCAACGCGCTTGCCTTCTTCATAGCGGCCCTTGAGGCCGGAGCTGTAGAAGGTGGCGGCGTTGCTGGACTCGTCGGCGCCGAACAGGTCAATCGTCACGCTGAAGTGGAAATTGATGTAGCGCTGGATGGTCGGCAGGTCAATGACCCCGGCGGCGCGCAGCTTGCCCACGTCGTCGGTTTTCAACTCGTTCATCTTTTGCGCGGTGCGCTGGATGACGCGGGAAATGCCGCTTTCGCCCACAAACATGTGGTGCGCTTCTTCGGTCAGCATGAACTTGGTGGTTCGCGCCAGCGGGTCAAACGCGCTTTCGGCCAGCGCGCAGAGCTGGTATTTGCCGTCACGGTCGGTGAAGTAGGTGAACATGAAAAAACTCAGCCAGTCCGGCGTGGCTTCATTGAACGCGGCCAGAATGCGCGGGTTGTTGGCGTCGCCGCTGCGGCGCTCCAGCAGGCCTTCGGCTTCTTCGCGGCCATCGCGGCCGAAATGCTTGTGCAGCAGATAAACCATCGCCCACAGGTGCCGGCCTTCTTCGACGTTGACCTGGAACAGGTTGCGCAAGTCGTACATGCTGGGCGCGGTCAGGCCCAGGTGGCGCTGCTGCTCGACGGAGGCTGGCTCGGTGTCGCCTTGCGTGACGATGATGCGGCGCAGGTTGGCGCGGTGCTCGCCGGGAACGTCCTTCCAGGCTTTCTCGCCCTTGTGGTCGCCAAAGTGAATGGTGCGATCCGCTTCGCCGGGATTCAGGAAAACGCCCCAGCGGTAGTCGCGCATCTTGACGTGGCCGAACTGCGCCCAGCCATTGGGATCGACGCTGACGGCGGTGCGCAGATACACCTCCATGTCGGTCGAACCTTCGGGGCCGACATCGTCCCACCAGTTGATGAAGTTGGGCTGCCACTGCTCCAGCGCGCGCTGCAAAGTGCGGTCGTCGCTGAGGTTGACGTTGTTCGGAATCTTTTCGCTGTAATTAATGCTGGACATGTTTGTCTCCAATAAACGAGGCTGATTCGGGGGAAAAGATTGGGTTGCGGCGCGCCACCCAGATCGCGCCGCACAACGGGGACTGGTGTTTAGACGCGGTTCCAGTCGAACACGGACTTGTCGCCCTTGCCATAGACCTTCAGCGCGCCTTTTTCGCCGACGGCGTTGGGGCGCTGGAAAATCCAGTTCTGCCACGCGGTCAGACGGCCAAAAATGCGGGTGAACATGTTCTCGGTGCCGTTGAAGCGCAGATTGGCTTCCATGCCGGTCAGCGCGTCCGGCGACATGGCGACGCGCTCTTCGATGGCGATGCGCAGCTCGTCGGCCCAGTCGATGTCGTCCGGGTTGGCGGTGACCAGGCCCAGCGCAAAAGCGGCGTCGGCGTCCAGCGCCTGGCCGAGCTTGGCGCGCACGGCTTCCAGCGCAGGGACTTCGTCGTAGAAACGGCGGCCCAGGCGGCTCTGGCCGGTGATCATCGGGTACAGGCCGAAATTGGTTTCGGCGACGCTGATCTTGGGCGTGCGTGCCTCGTCGTCGGGCAGCGCCAGCTGGTAGCTGCGGTCGCAGGTCAAGGCCAGTTCGAGGTAGGTGCCGACAAAGCAGGAACCGGCTTCAATCAACGCAAACAGGCTGCGCGACGACAAATCGAGGCGGCTGAAGGTGCGGCGCAGCAGGCCAATGGTTTCGCGCACCAGCCAGTGGTTCTGGTTGGCCAGCAGCACCGCGTCCATCGCCTGCACGGCGCTGGCGTCACCTTCGGTCTTGATCAGCCAGGTGCCGATGTCGAGTTCGTTGGTGCGCATCATCAAGATGGCGTCTTCCAGCTCGCGGGCCAGCACCAGCGGGAACCAGTCAGCGCCGAGTTCCTCAATCTGCGCAATCGTGGAAGGCTGCGCGCCGCTGGGCGCCTTGACGGTCCAGGTGGCGGTGCGCTTGGCGCGGTCGATGTCGATGCTGACGTGGGTGTAACGCAGCGCGTCGGCTTCCACCGTGCGGTTCAAAGGCTGGAGCGACACGCCCTTGCCGTCGGCGGGGCGGTCGCTTTGCACGGCCAGGGCTTCGGCACGGGCTTGCACTTTTTTGCCGAAATCGACGGCCTTGGCAATGTCATCGACCAGGCGCCAGTCTTTGGCTTTCTGGCCGCGCACGCCTTCGACGCTGGTGCAAAACAGATCGGCCAGGTCGTGGCGCACATGGCGCTTGTCGGTGACGCGAGTCAGGCCGCCGGTGCCGGGCAGCACGCCCAGCAGCGGCACTTCGGGCAGGCTGACGGCACTCGACCGGTCGTCAATCAGGATGATTTCGTCGCAGGCCAGTGCCAGTTCATAACCGCCGCCAGCGCAGGCGCCGTTGACGGCGGCGAGGAATTTCAGGCCGCTGTATTTGGAAGAGTCTTCCAGGCCGTTGCGCGTTTCGTTGGTGAACTTGCAAAAGTTGACCTTCCACGAGTGGCTGGACACGCCGAGCATGAAGATGTTGGCGCCGGAGCAAAAGACTTTTTCGCGGGCGCTGGTCATCACCACGGTGCGCACTTCGGGGTGCTCGAAGCGGATGCGGCTGATGGCATCGTTCAGCTCAATATCGACGCCCAGGTCGTAGCTGTTGAGCTTGAGTTTGTAGCCGGGGCGCAGGCCGCCGTTTTCGTCAATGTCCAGCGCCAGCGTGGCCACCGGGCCGTTGAAGCTCAGTTTCCAGTGCTTGTACTGGGAAGGATGGGTCTGGTAGTCAACTTGGCTAGCGATGGTCATGGCTTGTCGTCCTGTTTGATGCAAGAAAATGCATTAATTGAAATTCGGTACACGCATGATAGTGCATGTATTGGGACGTATGCAAGCCTTCGCAGGCACTTTTTTGTAAAAACTTTAAGCGGGCAGTTGCAGCGCGTCGCGCACCGTTTTGCGCAGCGCCTGAAACGACTGCGCCAGCGGCTGGGCGCTGGTGTCTAACTTGTACTGCGCCTTGGAATAAAACGCCGCCCGGCCCGCCAAAATGCCTTTCAGGTCTTCCATTGCCTGCCGACTCGCCGCCATCGGGCGCAAATCGCCCTGCGCCATCACCCGCTTCATGTGATCTTCCGGGTCGGCCTGCAGCCAAACCGTCGTGCAGTGCGACAGCAACTGGTTGAAGGTGGCAGGGTCTGACACCAACCCGCCGGGCGTGGCAATCACCACTTCGGGGTAAATCTGAATCGCTTCTTCCAGTGCCCGGCGTTCGTAGCGGCGGTAGGCGTTCATGCCGTACAGCGCCTGAATCTCCGAGACGCTGCAACCGGCAAACTTTTCAATTTCGCGGCTCAGCTCGACGAACGGAAAACCCAGGTCTTCGGCCAGCATCGCGCCCAGCGTCGATTTGCCCGCGCCGCGCAGGCCGACCAGCGCCACGCGGGGGTTGATGCCGACGTTGCCGCTGCCGGTGCCCAGCAGTTCGCCGATGGCAATGCGCACCCGGCGCAGCGCGGCGTCGTCGCGGCCATCGAGCAGCTCACGGATTAGCAGCCATTCAGGCGTCGAAGTCGTCACGTCGCCGATCAGCTCGGCCAGCGTGCAATGCAGCGCGTGAGCCACCTGCTGCAACACCAGGATGGAGGCATTGCCTTCGCCGTATTCCAGATTTGCCAGATGCCGCTCGGACACGCCAGCGGCGACGGACACGGCTTTGCGCGTCATGCCGCGCCGCGCCCGCAAGGCCTTGACGCGCTCGCCCAGCGCCACCAAAAAAGGGTTTTTCTCATCTGCCGCAGGCGTGCTGACGGCGGGCGCCAAGGCCGATTCTGGCGTCGGGACGGCGGATTCTTTCAGATCAAGGTTACTTGGGACTAACCCTGATACATGCAATATATTGCTTGACATGGTATTTTTCAGGCTTTATTGTTCATACACGCACAATAATTCATATTGTTTGAGTTGACAAGTTGAACACATTTCAAGGAGAAGCCGCTGTGTCCCCCACCGAATTTCGCGAGCAGATCGCGCAACTGACGGCGCAACTGGCCGGGCGCCCGCTGGACGCCACGCTCGACGCCTGGCTCAACGCCGAACACGGCGCAGGCAGCGCCACTTACGAGCAACTGAAAAAAACCTGCATCGCCGGGGCCAGCGAAGGCTGGCTGTGCGAGCGCGAGGGCGGCGGCATTCGCTATGGCCGTATTTTCAAGCCTGCCGATGAGTTGCACGGCTTTTCCGTCGATGTGGTCGATATGAAAGACATCGCCGGGCCGCACCACAGCCACCCGCTCGGCGAGATCGACCTGATCATGCCGCTCGACGAGGGCGCGCAGTTTGATGGCCGCGCTGCGGGCTGGCTGGTTTGTCCGCCCGAGAGCGCGCACCGGCCCACCGTCTCGGGCGGGCGCGCGCTGGTGCTGTACCTGCTGCCGCAGGGCCGCATTGAATTCACCCACGCCTGACATCCCGCGCCCGAATTTTCTGCGCCTCATTTTTCACCCAACAAGCGTTTTTGACATGACCACTGAACTGCTCTCCAATTACCTCGCTGGCCGCTGGCAGGCTGGCACCGGCGCTGGCACCGCGCTGATCGACCCGGTGCTGGGCACCGAACTCGTGTGCGTCGATGCCACCGGCCTGGATCTGGCCGCCGGTTTTTGCTACGCCCGCGAAGAAGGCGGCGCCGCACTGCGCGCCCTGACTTACCGCGAACGCGCCGCGCTGCTGGCCGCCGCCGTCAAGGTGCTGCAGGCCAACCGCGACGCTTATTACGACATCGCCACCGCCAACAGCGGCACGGTGAAAAACGACTCCGCCGTCGATATTGACGGCGGCATTTTCACGCTGGGCACTTACGCCAAACTCGGCGAGTCGCTGGGCGACAAGCGCTTCTTATTAGACGGCGACGCGGCGCGGCTGGGCAAAGACCCGCTGTTCCAGTCGCAGCACCTGCTCACGCCGACACGCGGCGTGGCGCTGTTTATCAACGCTTTCAATTTCCCAAGCTGGGGCTTGTGGGAAAAAGCCGCGCCCGCGCTGCTCTCGGGTGTGCCGGTCATCATCAAACCGGCCACGGCGACGGCCTGGCTGACGCAGCGCATGGTCAAGGATGTGATCGATGCGGGGATTTTCCCGGTCGGCGCGCTGTCGGTGGTGTGCGGCAGCTCGGCGGGGCTGATGGATCAGTTGCAGCCGTTTGATGTCGTGTCGTTTACTGGCTCGGCGGAAACGGCGGCGGTGATTCGCTCGCACCCCGCCGTGGCGCAGCGTTCGGTGCGCGTCAATATTGAAGCCGACAGCCTGAACTCGGCGCTGCTGCTGCCCGGCGAGGCGGCGGGCGGCCCGGCGTTTGACCTGCTGGTGAAAGAAGTGGCGCGGGAAATGACCGTCAAGTCGGGCCAGAAATGCACGGCGATTCGCCGCGTCTTCATTCCCGAAGCCCTGTACGGCGCGGCGGCTGAAGCGATTTCGGCGCGGCTCGCCAAAACCAGCGTCGGCAATCCGCGCAATGAAGCGGTGCGCATGGGCGCGCTGGTGAATCGCAGCCAGTTTGACGCCGTGCAGCAAGGACTGGCGCATTTGAAAGCACAGGCCGAAGTGCTGCACGACGGCAGCGCCCAGCCGCTGGTCGATGCTGATGCCGCCGTCGCCTGTTGCACCGGCCCGACGCTGCTCGGCACCCGCGACGCCGCAGGCAGCGACAGCGCCGACCGCGTCCACGACACCGAAGTGTTCGGTCCCGTCGCCACGCTGCTACCTTACCGCGACATCGCGCACGCGCTGGCGCTGGTGCGGCGCGGCCAGGGTTCGCTGGTCACATCGCTTTACGGCAGCGACGCCGCCGCATTGGCCAGCGCCGCGCTGGAGCTGGCCGACAGCCACGGCCGGGTTCATGTCATTTCGCCGGACGTGGCGGCGCTGCAGACCGGCCACGGCAACGTGATGCCGCAGTCGCTGCACGGCGGGCCGGGCCGCGCTGGCGGCGGCGAAGAACTCGGCGGCCTCCGGGCGCTGAACTTTTACCACCGCCGCAGCGCCGTGCAAGCCAGCACCGAGGTGCTGGCGCAACTGCAGACGCCGCCCGCCGCCGCCTGATAGCCAAAAAAATAAAAACAAGGAGACAAGCATGACCACCCCCTCAAGCACCCCGCCGCCCGTCGCGGCACCCGGCGCGCAATTCAACTTTGCCCAGCACCTGATCGCCTGCAACGCAGCGCGCCCCGACAAAACCGCCTTCATCGACGACAGCGGCGCCTTGAGCTACGGCGCGCTGGCCGAGCGCATCCGCCGCCTAGCCGCCGGATTGCTGGCCAGCGGCGTGCGCCGCGAAGAGCGCGTGCTGCTGCTGATGCACGACTGCAGCGACTGGCCGGTCAGCTTTCTCGGCGCAATGTACGCAGGCATCGTGCCGGTGGCCGTCAACACGCTGCTGACCGCCGACGACTACGCCTTCATGCTGGCCAACAGCCGCGCCCAGGCCGTGCTGGTCTCTGGCGCGCTGCTGCCCATCCTGCAAGAAGCCCTGTCCAAAGCCGCCCACGAGGTCAAAACCGTCATCGTCTCGCGCCCCGGTGCGGCGCTGCCCGACGGCGCCGTGGCGCTGGACACGCTGATCGCCCAGCACGCACCGCTGGCCCACCCCGCCGCGACCAGCCCCGACGATCCGGGTTTCTGGCTGTATTCGTCCGGCTCCACGGGCCGCCCCAAGGGCGCGCTGCACACGCACGCCAATCCCTACTGGACAGCCGAGCTGTACGGCAAGCCGATTCTGGGCTTGACCGAGCGCGACGTGTGCTTTTCCGCCGCCAAGCTGTTTTTTGCCTACGGGCTGGGCAATGGCCTGAGCTTTCCGCTCAGCGTCGGCGCCACTGTCGTGCTGATGGCCGAGCGCCCGACGCCAGCGGCCACCTTCAAACGCTGGATTGACCACCAGCCCACCGTCTTTTTCGGCGCACCGACCGGCTTTGCCGGGATGCTGGCCGCGCCCGATCTGCCCGCGAAAAACCAAGTCGCGCTGCGCATGGCCTCGTCCGCTGGCGAGGCGCTGCCTGCCGACATCGGCCAGCGTTTTACCGCCCACTTTGGCGTGGAGATCATTGACGGCATTGGCTCGACGGAAATGCTGCACATCTTTTTGTCGAACCTGCCCGGCAAAGTGCGCTACGGCACGACCGGCTGGCCGGTTCCCGGCTACGACATCGAACTGCGCGGCGACGACGGCCACGCCGTCGCGGATGGCGAAACCGGCGACCTCTACATCAAAGGCCCGAGCGCGGCGCTGATGTACTGGGGCAACCGCGAGAAATCACGCGAAACCTTTCAGGGCGCGTGGACCAAAAGCGGCGACAAGTACGTGCGCAACGCCGACGGCACCTACACCTACTCAGGCCGCAGCGACGACATGCTCAAGGTCAGCGGCATTTACGTCTCGCCGTTCGAGGTCGAGGCCACGCTGATCCAGCACCCGGCGATTCTCGAAGCCGCCGTCATCGGCGTGGCTGACGCAGAGGGGCTGACCAAAACCAAGGCCTATGTCGTTCTCAAAGCAGGCCAGCAAGTCAGCGAGGCCGAGCTGAAAACCTTCGTCAAAGAGCGCCTGGCGCCGTACAAATACCCGCGTGTCATCGAGTTTCTGGCCGAGCTGCCCAAGACCGCCACCGGCAAAATCCAGCGTTTTAAATTGCGCGACCTGGAAACCGACGCCAAATGAGCGCCCCGGTGGAATTTGTCGAAATCGACTGGGCGGGCCGCCCAATTCGCATCGAGCACCAGTGGCTGAACCGCGACAAGGCGGACGCGCCGCTGATCGTGTTTTTGCACGAAGGGCTGGGCTCGCTGTCAATGTGGCGCGATTTTCCGCAGCGCCTGTGTGCGGCGGCGGGCTGCCGGGGGCTGGTGTATTCGCGCCCCGGCTATGGCAGCTCGACGCCACGCGCCGCCGCCGACGCCTGGGGACTCGACTTCATGCACCGGCAGGCGCAGCAAGTGCTGCCCGCTTTTTTGCAGGCCGTTGGCGTCAATGCCGCGACGGACAAGCTCTGGCTGCTCGGCCACAGCGACGGCGGCTCGATGACGCTGTTGTACGCGGCCAATTTCCCGCAGCAACTGAGCGGGGCCATCGTGCTCGCGCCGCACATTCTGGTCGAAGAGCTGTCCGTCAGCAGCATCGCCAAAACCCGCGCCGCTTACCTGGAAACCGACCTGCGCCAGCGCCTGGCGCGGCACCACGACGACCCCGATTCGGCCTTCTGGGGCTGGAACGACATCTGGCTGCGCCCCGATTTCAAGCACTGGTCGATTGAAGAAGAAATCAGCGCCATCGCCTGCCCGCTGCTGGCGGTGCAAGGGCTGGACGACGAATACGGCACGCTGGAACAGATTCGCGGCATTGCGCGCCGGGTGCCACAAACCCGGCTGCTCGAACTGCCCGATTGCGGCCACTCGCCGCACCGGGACCAGCCCGACAAGCTGATCGCCGCCATCACCGCTTTCCTTTGACGACATAACGACTACCCGGAGACAAGACCATGACCCAGACAAAGAGCCGCCTTCACCTGATCGCCGCCGCTGCCATTTTTTGCGCCAGCGCCGCCTCCGCGCAAACCCAGCCCAAGCTCAAGGTCGGCCTGATGCTGCCCTACACCGGCACCTATGCGTCGCTGGGCACGGCGATTGAAAACGGCTTCAAACAGTTCGTCACCGAGCAGGGCGGCAAGCTAGGCGGGCGCGAGATCGAGTTCGTCAAGGTCGATGACGCCTCCGACCCGTCCAAGGCCACCGACAACGTCAACAAGCTGATCAAGCGCGACAACGTCGATGTGCTGATCGGCTCGGTTCACTCCGGCGTGGCGATGGCGATGGCCAAAGTCGCCAAAGACACCGGCACCTTGATGATCGTGCCAAACGCGGGGGCGGGCGCCATCACCGGCGCCATGTGCGCGCCCAATGTCTTTCGCAGCTCGTTCTCGATGTGGCAGTCCGGCTACGCGATGGGCGACGTGATGGCCAAAAAGGGCATCAAGAAGGTAGTCACCATCACCTGGAAATACGCGGCGGGCGACGAGTCGGTGGGCGGCTTCAAGGAGGCGTTTGAAAAAGGCGGCGGCCAGGTCGTCAAGGAGCTGAACCTGCCCTTCCCCAACGTCGAGTTTCAGGCGCTGCTGACCGAGATTGCTGCCACCAAGCCGGACGCGGTCTATACCTTTTTTGCTGGCGGCGGCGCGGTCAAGTTTGTCAAGGACTACGCGGGCACGGGCCTGAAGAAAAGCATTCCGCTGTACGGCGCCGGTTTCCTGACCGATGGCACGCTAGAAGCCCAGGGCGCGGATGCCGACGGTCTGCTGACCACGCTGCATTACGCCGACGCGCTGAACACGCCACGCGACAACGCGTTTCGCCTGGCCTACGCCAAGGCCTACAAGCTGCAGCCCGATGTCTATGCCGTCCAGGGCTATGACGCGGCGCAAATGCTGGGCGTCGGCCTCGCCGCCGTCAAGGGCGACACGACGAAGAAAGCCGAGTTTGCCGCCGCGCTGCACAAGGCCAAAATCGACAGCCCGCGTGGCGCGTTCACGATTTCCAAGTTCAACAATCCGGTGCAGGACATTTATCTGCGCCAGGTCTCGGGCAAGGAAAACAAGCTGGTCAGCATCGCCAGCAAGGCGCTGACCGATCCGGGCCGTGGCTGCAAGCTGTAAAAAAAGCTGAGGCACTGTTATGGACTTTTCCATCTTCCTGATCCAGTGCCTGAACGCGCTGCAATACGGGCTGCTGCTGTTTCTGGTGGCTTCCGGCCTGACGCTGATTTTCGGCATCATGGGCGTGATCAACCTGGCGCACGGCAGCTTTTACATGATTGGCGCCTACATGGCCTATGCGCTGGCGCCGATTGTGGGCGCCACGCTGGGCGGCGGTTTTTTTGCCACGCTGGCGGTCGGCGTGGTGCTGGCGGTGTTGCTGGGCTATGTGCTGGAGTGGGCGTTTTTCAGCTTTCTGTATGAGCGCGAGCATCTGCAGCAGGTCTTGATGACTTACGGCCTGATTCTGGTGTTTGAAGAACTGCGCAGCCTGCTGGCCGGCGACGAGGTCCACGGCGTGGCGCCGCCGGATTTTCTGGCCGGTACGCTGGCGCTGGGCGATGTGATGACGTATCCGGTCTATCGGCTGTTCATTTCCGGCGTCTGTCTGGCGCTGGCGCTGGGCATGTACTTTGTCTTCACCCGCACGCGCCTCGGCATGATGATCCGCGCAGGCAGCACCAACCGCGAAATGGTGCAGTCGCTGGGCATCGACATCAAGTTCCTCTACCGCGTGGTGTTTGCCGCCGGGCTGGGCGTGGCGGTGCTGGCCGGGATGGTGGCGGCGCCGGTGTCGTCGGTGTATCCGAATATGGGCGACTCGGTGCTGATTATTTGCTTTGTCATTGTGGTGATTGGCGGCATTGGCTCGATTCGTGGCGCGCTGCTGGCGGCGCTGTTGATTGGCTTTGTCGATACCTTTGGCAAGGTGTTTTTGCCGCAGGCCGCTGGCGTGCTGGTCTATGTGCTGATGGCGCTGATCCTGCTGTGGAAACCCGATGGCCTGTTCAAGGCCGGATAAACCGATGACACACTCCAAAACCATTTTCACCGCGCTGGTCTTTGCCGCGCTGGCGCTGTACCCGGTGTTTACCGGCAGCTACGGCGTCGATCTGGTGACCAAAATCATGATCTACGCCATCTTCGCGCTGAGCCTGGAGCTGCTGGTCGGCGCCACCGGGCTGATCTGCTTTGGCCAGGCGGCGTTTTTTGGCATCGGCGCTTATGCGGCGGTACTGCTCTCGCCCGAGGGCAGCGCGCCGTCGCTGCTGTGGCTGCTGCCCGCCTGCGTGCTGGCGTCCGCAGCCTATGCGCTGGCCGTCGGCGCGCTGTCGCTGCGCACCAAGGGCGCTTACTTCATCATGGTGACGCTGGCGTTTGCGCAGATGGCCTATTACATGGTGCATGACACCCCGCTGGGCGGCGGCACCGACGGCATTTATCTGACGATGAAACCGGTGCTGGGCAGCCTGCTGGACCTGGACAAATCCACCACGCTCTACGGCTTCACGCTGCTCATGCTGGCGGGCGTGTTCGGCTTTCTGGCGCTGCTGGGGCGCTCGACCTTTGGCCGGGCGCTGGCCGGTATTCGCGTCAACGAGCAGCGCATGCGAGCGACGGGCTTTTCAACCTACCCGTACAAGCTGGCCGCATTCACGATTTCCGGCGGCATTGCCGGGCTGGCTGGCTTTTTGTTTGCGGTCAAAGACGGTTTTGTGAACCCGGAAATGATGAGCTGGCACCTGTCGGGCGCGGTGCTGATCATGATCATTCTGGGCGGACTGGGCCATTTGCGCGGCGCGCTGCTGGGCGCGTTTGCCTTTGCGCTGCTGCAGGAGTTTTTTAAATCCGAAGCGGTGTTTGGCGACTTTGCCAAGCATTGGCATTTGGGCCTGGGCCTGAGCATCATTGCCAGCGTGGTGTTTTTACCGCGTGGACTGGTCGGCCTGCCCGGCCAATTGAAAGTGCGCCTGATGGGCCGCAATAGCCTGCCGGAGGTGCGCCGTGAAGCCGTCTGACATTTCGCTTGGTGTCTTGCCAGCCACTTCGCCAGCCTTGTCGGCTGTGCCAGCTACACCAGCGGTGCCATCCGCTTCAGCCATTCCAGCCGCGTCAGCCCTGCCCGCCGCGCCGGATATTTTGCTGCGCGGCCATGACATCACCCGCCGCTGGGGCGGACTGGTCGCGCTCGATGGCGTGTCGCTGGCGCTGGAGCGCGGCACGGTTCACGCCGTCATCGGCACCAACGGCGCGGGCAAATCGACGCTGATCAACATCCTGTCGGGCGAAATCCCGCCATCCAGCGGGCGCGTCGAGCTGCTTGGTCAGGACGTGACCGGCTGCACCCAGCCCAAACGCGCCCGCTTAGGCCTGGGCCGCAGCTACCAGCGCAACACGATTTACCCGACCTTCACCGTGTTTGAAAACTGCCGCCTCGCCGCGCAGGCCGCGACGCAGCAACCGTGGCAATGGTGGCGCAGCGCCCAGCATTGCGAAGCCAGCATGTCGGCGGCACGCCAGGCCGCATCCCGCGCCGGGCTGAACGAGCTGCTCGACCGCCCCGCCGGGCTGCTGTCGCACGGCCAGAAGCGCCAGTTGGAAATCGCCATGTGCCTGGCCACCGCGCCGCAGGTGCTGCTGCTCGACGAGCCGCTGGCGGGCATGGGCGCCGAAGAAACCGAACGCATGCTCGCGCTGCTGGCCGAGCTGAAAACCGGCCACGCCATCCTGCTGGTCGAGCACGACATGGACGCGGTGTTTCGCATTGCCGAGTGCATCACCGTGATGGTCAACGGCACGGTGATTGCCAGCGACACGCCTGACGGCATCCGCAACAGCCCGCAAGTGCGCGCCGCCTACCTGGGAGACCATTGACGTGAAGCCTTCTGAAGAATTCATCCTCGACGCACGCGGCATTCACGCCTGGTACGGCTCCAGCCATGTGCTGCACGGCGTTGACCTGCAAATCGCACGCGGCGAAACCATAGGCCTGCTCGGGCGCAACGGCATGGGCAAAAGCACGCTGATCCGCACGCTGCTCGGCCATGTGGCGCAGCGCGACGGCAGCATCGCCTTTTTCGGCAAGGACGCCTCGCGCGCCAAGCCGCACGAAGTCGCCCGGCTGGGCGTGGCTTATGTGCCCGAAGGGCGCGGCGTGTTCCCGAATCTGTCGGTGCGCGAAAACCTCATCATGGCCGCCCGCCGGGGCCGCGACGGGCGCAACGACTGGTCTTACGAGCGCGTGCTGGAGACCTTTCCGCGCCTGAAAGAGCGCTTGACCAACCTGGGCGCGCAGCTCTCGGGCGGCGAGCAGCAAATGCTGTCAATTGGCCGGGCGCTGATGACGCACCCGGAACTGATCATTCTGGACGAAGCCACCGAAGGGCTGGCGCCGCTGATCGTGCTCGACATCTGGAACGTGATCGACGCCATCCGCGCCAGCGGCATCGCCACGCTGATCGTGGACCGCGATTACCGCAAAGTGCTGCAGCAGTCAGACCGGGCGCTGGTGCTGCAAAAAGGCCAAGTGGTGCTGGCGGGCAGCGCTGACGAGGTGGCGGGGAGTGCGGCGCTGGCGGGGTATTTGGGGGTTTGACAGCTGAATCGGACTGCTTTTGGTCATTCGGGCGACGTACAAACCTTGCTTTATCTCCGATAGAAAAAATGACTTCTGCGACAAAAAACAGGTAGGTTGTTGTTTTTAAATAAGAAAAATTGTGTGCAAGGGGATGGATTTTGGGGCTATCTACATCAGTCAGAAAGTGAAGATTTCTGGATGAAGTGTTGATGCTGATTCTGCGACATTTTGGTTGTGGCTGACGCTTCAGCCACGCTTTCAACCAACCAAGGAAATTAGCGATGTCAAAGACCCCTTCAAAACCAGTAACCCCCATCCGGCCTGCTGACGTAGCCCGTATTCAGAGAGTAGTCGCCAAACAGCATGGCGGAGAAGTTCCCAAGGGAAATTATGTGGGGCGTATGCAGCGCGTTATTGCAGTGGCACCTCCGGCTGAAAAACTGGTAAATCAGCAGACTCCCAAGGCAGCCACGACTCAAGGCAACGACAACCGTTCCAAGCAATTGAACCCTAATCATGATGCGTATTGGCGTGCTCGTGGTGAAACTGATCGTCCAGACAATTGGCTGGTACGCAGGGGAGTCTGACTATAGGGATTTATTGAGGAGCCAGACTGGCCAGTCAAAATCACCAGAGGTGAGCTGGTCAGCCCAGCAGTTCCGGTGATGCTGCCACCGTCGTGTGTAGTCAGTTTCATCAAGCATAAAAACTGACTTGAGTTTGTGCTCGTTGGTGTTTTGAATAAACATGTGTTGCCAAGCGATTGCAACAACAGCCAATGGAGCCGGACAGATGACGCCCTCTGGTTCCTTGCTATTTTTAGCAAAATTTCGGCACAGGCTTTGCCAAATATTCTGAAATGCAGTAAGAGTCAAATTTCTCGTACCATCGAAATAATTGCCGATATGTGAATCAGCTAAATCTATCGCCTGGCCCAGTTCCTTACGCCCGACTGGCTCATCAGGCCAGTGACCTTTGTAATTACAGTGCAGCACTGCATAACTCAACTCCAGCAGCCTCCGAACCGGACGATAAACAAGGTTTCGTGAAGGTATAGTTCCTGAAGAAAAAGTTCCTAAAGACATATCAATATCTTTATTCATCTGTGGATTAATAAAAAGAAATACGGGTTTTGGCGTGGCGGCCTGAAAATACCACCCCCCCCATTCTGCATCCAGTGCGGCATAGATGTCTAATAGTAAATTATCGGCAACCTTGGTAAATAAAGCTCCAATAGCATCCCAATCTCTCGCCGCACGCCAAGCGTCAAGTTCTGACTTCATCTCAATTTGTTCTGCCGGTGTGCGAACGAAGCTCCGTTCATACTCACTGGCTGCCATCGTAAGAATTTCTTGGGTGAACGCCGCGCAGTCGTTCGCATCGAAAGCTATCGACAATGAATGAATTAACTCATCAGTTTTTAGTGTGTGAGTGATCGTCAATGGCAATGAATGAATATCTGGACGCCGCATTCCATAAATCCAACTCGCCAATGAAGCAGGATTTCCATTGGATAAAAGTGGCATTGCAGCGATATGGGTATCGAAATCTTGGTCGCTCCAGCCTTGCTTTTTTGTCCAATTATGTGCCCAGGCATTAGAAGATGATGCGATTTTTATCGCCGTTGAAGGGCGAATTTTATCTAGATTGCCCTGAGCAATGCGCGCAGGCGATAGGCCCGTTATATCCGCCAAGAAAGGTCGCACCCCCTTCCCATGCAGATGTACGATATGAGCTAGCGGCAGCAAGCTTATTCCATGAAGTATGCGTTTGACGGTGGCGCGGCCTGAGCTTGGAGGTATCATCAATTAAAATCTTTACGGGTAATTCGATTCAAGGGTGAAGCGAATAATTTTATCAAATAGACAACTTGCAACTAGCGCATGCTACCAATCACTTCAAAAGTAAAGCCACATTTAGCCACAAAAATAACCATGTAAGCAATATGACTTTACCACTCATAACCTTAAAATCTTTCAGGGTGACAATCAAGATTAAACTACTACCATCTTTCGATCTCCCTCAATGCAACAAACAACTAGATCATATAATTCTTCAGCAGCAAGTCTGGCTTTCGGTATATCAATTCCTTTGAACAATACGAGAAGATCATTAGCTTTATATTCTGACCTTGAATTTGCATATTTTTTAAAAATTGTGATTGCTCCATCCCGCAGTTGCCCATCAAGGGAATTAAGAATCTTGTCAACTTCAGGCTGGTATGCAATGTAATCCCAATGAACATCAGCGAACTTAGTTATTATTTTTAAAGTTATGAATGGCACATTACTCTCTCGGCAATTTTCAAACCAAGCATTCTCAACTTTTGATTTCACATCATTTTTTGGTACTTCAACATACTTTTGCATAAAAAAATTCTCCAAGTAATAGCCAAAAGCAGATTAGGCTACTACATATTACCAGAACAAAAAAGCAGATTGAAAAATTCAAAATATTATTCGTAAATATCAATAAATTTTGTCAATCAACCCATTAAATCAAAATTAAAACTCGGTGGCAAAAGCTACACCGCCAGAACAAAGTACGCACCAGATAGCCGCCTGACACCCAACCATCAAGCGGCACAACGCGCCCCCTCCGCAACGGCCAAGCCCGCCCACGCACCACCAAAAACCCACCCCAAGGGTTTCCCCGCAAAGGGAAAACCCCCAGCAATTTCCCCTAAAAGCGGCTTGAATTGGTTATATTTCATAACCATAATTCAACCCATAGAGGAAATTGCACACATGACCAACCAAGACATCCAGCTCGACATCTGCGGCGACCACAGCGAAATCGCCGTCATCCGCCTGACCCGCCCGGCCAAGCGCAATGCGCTCAACGACGCGCTGG
>Ga0302213_1000567_pt1 | contig 20220 bp, 11 predicted proteins | sample II_Fen_N1_2_FD_194583 | JGI IMG/M metagenome (GOLD analysis project Ga0302213, IMG submission 194583) | Peat permafrost microbial communities from Stordalen Mire near Abisko, Sweden - II_Fen_N1_1 | ecosystem: Environmental > Terrestrial > Soil > Wetlands > Permafrost | place: Sweden: Abisko...
GGAGAAAAAAAATAAAACTTACAGTGATCAAATCTATGTAATAAATTTGTTACTTTGAGATAGTTTTATTTAAAATTTTTAATTTGAATCAATATCTGCCGGGTTATAATTGGTTTTCCACAATTTATAGCGCTTGTACTGAGATTTCAACCGTTGTTTGAAGCCAGACCAACTCCTTTTTTCCTTTGGCGACCACACCACCTCGCTCATAGCACTCAAACGAGGGAAAAGCATGTATTCCACCTTATTCGGATTGTCCATATATTCTGTCCATACATTGGCCTGAGCCCCGTAAACATATTGGGTTTTACCTGATTCTATTTGAGTCAATACCGGTTCGATATGATACACCTTGTTTACGGAGGTAACGCCACCCCAATTGGCTACGAGCGAATCTTCCTTAGCATGTTGCGGATAATCGAAATAGAAGCCATAGCTGGGAGTCATGATGACATGGTGGTTGGTGGAGGTGCCCTTCAAACAACCATTGGTGCCATCTCCCCGCCAACTCATGATATAGGCCGAAGTGTTGATATCTTCGTCAAGGGTTTCGTCCCATGCAATGATTTGACGGTCTTTCGATGCAATATATTTTTCGATGCGGTTCACCATATAACTTTGCAATCCCGCTTCGTTGGCAAGATTTTCGTCTTTCATTCTTTTCTGGCATTTGAGACATTGTTGCCATTTATCACGCGGACACTCATCGCCTCCAATATGGATAAATCTGGAAGGAAATAATTCCACAACTTCATCAATCACTTTTTCAAGAAACGAAAAAACGCTGTCGTTGCCCACACACAACACGTCTTTGGAAACTCCCCATATTTGAGAAACGCAATAGCTCGTCCCCTGGCATCCCAAATAGGGATATGCACTGAGTGCTGCCAGACAATGTCCCGGCATTTCAATTTCAGGAACTACCGTGATATAACGTTCTGCCGCATACCTGACCACTTCCCTAATTTCATCCTGCGTATAAAATCCACCATAACGTTTGCCATCGTTGCCTGTGCCGGGATAGAGCCCGATAATTGTGCCATCACGCCATGCTCCAACTTTTGTCAGTTGCGGAAATTGTTTGATTTCGAGCCGCCAGCCCTGATCGTCACACAAATGCCAGTGGAAGTAATTGAGCTTGTGGTAAGCCATATAGTCGAGGAACTTTTTGACAAATAAAATTGGGAAAAAATGCCGGCTCACATCGAGCATCAATCCCCGATAAGCGAAGCGGGGTTCATCTTTTATTGAAATGTAGGGCAATGCCAATCGGTTTCCAGCCAAAGAATCGGGCAAAAGCTGAATCAACGTTTGAATTCCATAGAAAATACCCGATTCGGAACCCTCTACGGATATTCCGCCTCCGTTTATAATCAGGGAATATGAATCCGGTTTATATTTATTGCAGTATTTCAGTGTAATCGATTTCCCGGAACGCTTCTTCCCTCCAGTTGGAACTGTTGAAAGTTTCACACCATATACGCTGCTGCAATAATCTCGGAAAAACGCAGCAGAATTTTTCAAAATCAGATCACAATGGATTATGGTAGAATTTGATAAAACAATCTCCCCTTTTCCCTTTACGGACATTTCTGAGGGAATAGGAATAACAGATTGACTATGAATAAATTGAAACACACCCAAATAAAGAATGACAATCAGCAATGTTTTTTTTTCCATAAGATAAAAAAGCTTTATTCGGATGGATGTTGTACAGCGTATTCGGGAACAAACCAAATCTGTTTGATCGCAGCTTTGGCAGCATCCTGTTTTTCCGGCAGCAAATCAAAATAGATTTTATCCGTATCCCGCCAAGGTCTTATTTCTATCTGTAAATCAGCACACTCCATTTGGTCGTCTGGTCGGCTCAGATTCATCATCCAGGTAGTGTTGTTGTTCAGGTTGTCGGCAATCAAGTGGTTGTTCAATCTCGCCGAAACCCTGTCGCCCACATAATTCATGGCAAGATAAAGGTTGTTCAGCCCTTTCAGATAATTGCAAGGTACGTGTACCATCCATTCTTTGAAATCGGGAATCGACAGCTTGGCGACATCCGTTCTCGGCTCAGCCAAAGCGGGAGCCTGCAATCCGAGTGGAAACACTGGTTTGTCACCATACACTGCCGGAAGGTAATACAGCTCTGCCGATAACCAAGATTCGTCAGTGCTGAAATCGTAACGCTCGCTGTTGAAGTATTCGATAATAGCGCGCGCGGCAAACGCTTTTTTGCCTTCTGCAAGAGGAAAATCCATCAACAGCACGTTTTCGCCCTTCTTCACATAGCCCGTGATATCGATCACGTTCAATTTGCCCGGTTCGATGGTTTGTCCGCACCAGTTCTCGTTGATCCGCAAGCGGCAGTCGGATTCGGGTGCAATCACTAATTTTGCCCATTTTATCAAAGCCGGGTTGATGGCGCTAAATTCTTTTTGGAAAATTTTATGATTCAATTTGTTGTCCGGCGTGATCTTTTCGGTAGAAGTTGCAAGCCAATGGGCATCCTGCAAAGCCCCTTTCTGTTGCGAGGTGCAGGTGATTTTTTGTTCCGGCTGGTCGAACTGGAAATTCGTGAAAATCTCCGGCTTCCCCGTTGTGAGCATAATGACATTCATTTTGTTTTCAAAATCCATAATTTTCAGTTGGTCGTGCTGCATGTATAGGGTAGATTTGGAAATAAAAAAATGCTTTTCACCGTTGTCTTTTTCCAAAATCCACGCATATTTACCTTCTTCCTTCGACAATACAACAATGCGTTGCGTTTCACCCGATTTCTTTTCAATGGAAACAACGCAGTCTCTTCCCGGCAATAGGTCATTCACCAACCAGTTTTTGCCCTTATTCGCCACTTTTCCGTTGGAAGATTTCACCGAAGAAATATTTTTTGCATCGAATGAGAATTCAGGTTGCACATTCAAATCCTGAACAAATACCCACACCCCTTTTTTCGTGTTGAAAAGTGGTTGCGCTGTGGCATATTGAAGGTTAACCCCATCCAAATCCATGTTGATTGGCCACACCAAAAGAGTGCTGTCTGGCACATTGACCGGTGTTGACGGAAAAGTAAGCGTTTGCTGTTTCAATTTCACCGAAAATTGAACATCCTTTTTCTCCGCCGTAGGATTGTTCCGGCAATAATTAATGCCAAAAAAGAAGCCTGAGTCGTCCTTGATACGGGCTGCATACTGAAAATCGTCTTTGGGTTTCGCCGCAAAAACTGGCTCTGTCGGTGCCAATAAATATCCAAACTCTCTCAAAAAATAGTTGAAGCGTTTCACTTCGTAATACGAAGAATTGGGCGTTCCGTTTTCCCGAATAGCGGCCTGGAAGTCATACGAAATAGGCGATAACTCGCACCAATAACCGGTTTCATCTTTGTTTTCTTCCATCGTGGAATAAACTCCGATAGGCTGCGAAGCTCCGGCAAAAATATAATATCCTAACAAATTGCCTCCCGATCCGATTTTGGCCATAATCAGCCCAAGACCATCCAATGGACCTATCACGGGACGGCGGTGTGTGGAGACAAATATGCCGACACCCATTTCGCAAGTGAAATAAGGAACAGTGGAATGGTCGAGGTAATTGTCTTTTTTCTTCACCTGCGCATTGCCAATGGTTTCATCGTCGCGGAAGCTGCTGAAGCTAAAATTGCCACGACCTGTAATTTTTTCGATATTCGGGACCCACGATTCGTCGGGATAACCGCCCCACAAGGGAATCACTTCGCCTGGAGGCACAGAGCCGTCGCCCCAGCCAGTGACAGTGTAGAGCGGGACGTCCATCCCATATTTGCGGGCAGTTTGCTTGAGCCACACTATATACGGCTCGCCGGCCTTGCCCTTCCAGTATTCGTTTTCGAGCTGGATGCCAATCACCGGACCGTTGTCTTTAAACATGAGTCCCTGAAGTTGTTTCCCAATTTGGGCGAAATATTTTTCCACATAGCTCTTGTATGCAGGATCGGCAGAACGATCAACAAGGTATTTCTTTTTCAGAATCCAGTCCGGCGTGCCTCCGTTGCGTGCTTCGCCGTGCGACCACGGGCCAATGCGCGGATAGACGTAAACCCCTAATTCTCCACACAGCTTGGCAAAACTGCGCAGGTCTTTGTTGCCCGACCAGTCGAATTGTCCTTCAATTTCTTCGTGGTGATTCCAAAACGAATAAGTTGCGATCACATTCACACCACCCGCTTTCATCTTCAGGATCTCATCAGCCCAACGATTTTTGTCCATTCGCGAATACTGCAATTCGCCCATTACTGGAATTTCCGGACGTCCGTTTATCATCAGGTAACGGTTGTTGACCGATACGGTTTCGCCCCGGGAATTCCCGCTTGTTCCCATCTTGAAATATCCGGTTTTTATTTCGGGGGTTTTCAAACGGGATGCATCAAGGGTGTAGAGGGTTTGAGCCTTTAAAGTAAAGGCAGCAAACAAAAGGATGGTGATATAAATACTTTTCGTTGACATGTTTTTTTATGGTATGATCGGGGTTTGACAAATTTACACTTTGAGAAATACTTTTTTTCGGTATAAAAAATAGAGAAACAACCAACACAGGGCGACATATCCCATACTAATCATCAGCCAACCAACATCTTTCGGTAATTTATAGGCAATTCCGCCCAGAAAAAAGTCACTGATTCCATAGAAGTTGATGATGGCTTGAGCCATGTAAATGGTGATGGAGTTCAGCCCTATCACCCGGAAAAAGAATGCCCATTTGCGCCATTGTTTCACGTCTATCACCCAATAAAAAATGGCAAAAAGAAGAATACATATTCCTCCTGTGAGTAGGGTAAATGAGCTTGACCACAAGGCTTTGTTGATTGGAATCAATATATTGACACAAAGGGAAATGACAATGAGTGTGATGCCAGTCAGCAGATACATTGCCACCTTACTGGCTGGCGAATGAACCGAATTCCTATGCAAGTAATGCCCGGTAAGCATACCCATGAGAGCTGTCGCAATTGCGGGGATAACACTAAGAATTCCTTCGGGATCAAAAATCCCGTTGTAGAGAACTCCCGGCATAAACCAACGGTCGAATTGACAAACGATGTTGTTCTCGGGCAGGAAGGGGTTGCTGCCTGTAGCTTCAGGGGAGAGAATCAGCAGGTTTAACGCTCCGTATCCAACAAGAATGGCTACTATCCAAAGTGCGACGGTAAGTGTTTTCTGCGAATACATATAAATAAGCGCTCCGAAAAACCAGGCCAACCCGATATGTGCCAAAACGCTTGCAAAGCGGACATTCGGGAAATTCAGTTTTAGAAATCCATTATATATCAATCCTAAGAGAATCAGTTTCAGGATGCGTTTCAGAAGGTCGAATAGGATTTTCCTGTTTGATTCCTGCTTGCTGTGCTTGCCATCGAGCGAAAATGGGAACGATAAACCGGCAATAAAAAGAAACAGGGGGAAAATCAAATCCATAAAATGGAATCCATCCCAAGGAACGTGTTCCATTTGCGAATGAATCCAAGTCCAAGATTCTCCTCCAAAAATGGCGTAAAATGCGGCTATGATGCCGGGGCCTCCCATAATCCAGAACATGTCGAAGCCCCGTAGTGCATCGATAGATTGGAGGCGATTGTTTTTTGGTTCCATATTTTCCATGTTTTCCATGTTTTATTTGTTCCAGCCGATTATGTCGAGCACGTTCATCTCTTTGCCATTTATCACGATTGACTTTCCTCCTAAAAATTTGATAAGATTTTCCCAGTTTTTGTCTTTTGCATCATACCACATGTGTCGGTCAAATTTGCCATTGTATTTCACAAAACCTTGTTCTGGTGTAGTCAAATTACCTATAAAACGGTTGTTTTCAAAGAAATTATGGGTCGAATGGGTTGGCTCAAAAGCCTGCGTAGGCTCTTCCATAAAGATATAATTATTTACAAAACAGGTACTGTCGGCATATCCTTTCCAGTAGTCGGAGCAAATAATCCGCTTATCGGTGAGCGGAAATTGCTTTTGGGGAATATAGAACAAATTGTGCTCTATCCGGCTGTTTTGGGTGCTACCTGTGACATGGATAATGGGCGAAAAATAATCTTTAGCCCGTTCCACTACAAAATTGCGAATGCCGTCGTTAATGCTGACATTGTACCTGACCATGGTATTTTTGTTGCCAATGCTGTAATCGGTGGCCCAGCCACCGGAATTGCAGAGTAGCAGGAATCCTCCGTCGTTGTTGTAACTCAGGTTGTATTGGAAAAGCGAATTCGTGCTATTGTAATCGGAATCGAACCCATAACCGTCCACTTTCGATTTGTGGTCGCTTACGATGTTGTATTGAATGACGGCATTGTCGCACGACCATGGCCAAATGCCGTCGCAAGCTTCGGTGGGGGGCAGCACGCCGGGGCAATTTTTCATCACATTGTATTCCACCAAAGGCGATTCGCAACCCACTGGCACAATGCCGTCACCCGGCACGCCGTCCAACTCATTGCGGCGGATAACGACATGTCGGTTGGGATTCCAGAATTTCCTCACCCAGTTGCCCCACATCATAATGCCGTTGCGCTGGCAATCTTTGATCTTACAATTTTGTACCACCAGTCCGTCGAAATTGGAGGAGATAGAATCTTTTTCGCCTCCCTGAAGATTGCGAAGCATTATGGCTTGCCCGGCTCCGACTTCTTTGTGGTTGTAACCATCACCTTTCAACAAAGATCCGTAAACATCGTGTATGAAGAGGTTGTCGATCGTAATATCTTTGGCCGTTCCATAGTTATGAAGCTCCACCAGCAAACCCGTCAAATGGGGTAAGGTTTTTTCACTTTTATTTGATATTTCTATATCTCGAATCACCACATATTCGGAATTATACACATGAAGCATCTCCTGAAAAGCTCCGTTTCCTTTCAGAAGAGGTTTTTGCTCGCCACCATATTTTCCTATAACAATTTGTTTTTTTGCAGTTCCTTTTCCACAGAAATATAGCTTTTCGGTAAATACAGCTCCGGATTTTAGCAAAACACTATCACCCGGATTTATTTTTAGAGAACTTAATTTTTTTAAAGAGCGAAAAGGTTTATTCGCTTTGATTCCTTCGTTTTCGTCATTTCCTTGTGCAGCATCAAAATAGTAATTTTTGCTGGTTAATTGAGAATGTTTTTGGCATCCTGTTCCGCCTAACACAATCGCAATAAATAACAGTATTTTATAATTTATATTCATATTATTTTTTCTCTTTTGAATTTAGTAAATTGCTCGCCATTCTTCTTTATTATTCAGATTGGATATAATTACATTCATTATCGATAATTCGAATGCCAAAAGTAGTTTAGTTGCTTAACACCTCACCAATTATCCGTTCTGAAGGAAGAAACAGGTAGCCCGCCCGTACCAAAGAGTTCTCCAACAACGAAATTACGAAAAGCATAGCGCACAGCCACTGGCTTATCCACAAGTTTTGATGTGCACACCACCGTTCCATTGCTTTCATCAATGTAAGCATCGGCTTTTTGAAAAACTTTATTGTTGGCAGATATTTCAAACAATTCCAGTGTTTTACCATAAGATGTAATGCCGTTATATTGTTTGGAAAAGTACACGATAGCTTTGTTGCCGTTGATTTCTAATTTTTCAAATTCAGGACTTTCGGCTTCAAAACCTTTGAATCCGTAAGTTTTTGATAGTGCCAAAAGAGCCAGTCTTTCGCCAACTTCTTTTTTCCTCCGAGGATGAATCACATATTCCTCGCCCAAATCCATTAATACAGCCATGGCACTGTTGGAAATAAGCTTCATATTTTGAGTTTGAGCATCACGCTGATAAGCCGAAATTTCAGGCCATTGCGGTGTGAAAAAGTTCCAGCATTTGTATTCGTAAGGAGCAATTTGCACATAATAAAACGGAAATTCGCCCACCCCCCATATTTTCCGATAAGCTGTTACCATAGCCGTCACCGATGGCGTATAGCGCGGGACATTGAAAATATTGGATTCGCCCTGATACCAAACCATGCCTTTTATTGCGTAGCCAATCACTGGATTTATCATAGCATTGAACAAAACTGTAGGTGTATTGGATTCGCTCATAACCGGCTCATTGCTCAGATTTGGAACTGGAATATCTTTAAACTGGCGACAAGCTTCGGCATTCATCCACGCTTCCACTCCGGAACCACCATAGCTGGCATTGATAATTCCGACAGGAACTCCCGTATTTTTATTTATAAAATCGGCAAAAAACCAAGCTACTGCTGAGCAATCGCCCGTGTTTTCAAGAGATGCTTTTTTCCATTCTGCTTTGAATTCATTTTGCGGTTGGTAAGTACCTTTGGCCGGAATATTAAAGAAATGAATTTTTCTTCCGGTGGAATTGATAATTGCTTCGTTTGAACCAGTTACTGGTTGACAGTAGTAACCTTTTAGCGGCATGCTCATATTGGATTGCCCGCTTGCGAGCCATACTTCACCAACAAAGACATCATTTAATACTATTTTACTTATATCTTCTATTACAATCTCAAATGGACCACCCGCACTAGGTGTTGGAATGTTTACTCGCCATTGGCCTTTTTTGTCTACAGTGACATTATAACTAATATTATTCCACGAAGGAGTAATACTTACTTTGCTGCCTGCTTTTGCCCAACCCCACACTGGTGTTTCTGTTTTTTGTTGCAGTACCATCTCGTTGGTAAATATAGAAGCTAATTTTAGGTCTTGTCCTTTAAGTCCTATCGTTGCAAATAATAAATATATAATAAACAATGTTTTAGTTCGCATAATTGTAATTATTTATTTTGTAAGATTATCGATATTCCAGTTGCTTTTCCATTGAATAATTGGTTTATCACCCTCAAATGTAATCGGAAGCCAAATATAGGTTGAATTTATTAAATCTATCTTATTCCAGTGGTCAAACATAGCAACAAATTTTCCCGGTTTACCCGTTACAGGTAATACAAAGGTACTTTGTGCAAAAAAGGTTGAATTGGCATCTTTTCCTTTACACGGATTGTCCATCAGTGTCCATTTCCCGAGCATGGAATCGGCAACTGCATAAAGTGCTGTATTAGGATCCCAACCGGTGCAACCCGATGAAATCATGTAGTACTTTCCATTGTGCTTGAATATGGCAGGAGCTTCGCGCGATTGGTTGATAAAATTACGGGTGTATGTTCCGGTGTGTTTCAGGTAATCATCCGTAAGCAATCCTACTACTGTTGTTTTATTCCATTCCGAGGAATAAATGTGGTATGCTCTTCCATCGTCATCTTTGAAAATTGTCTGGTCACGACTGTCTTTCGCGTTAGGACGGAATGAACCTAAATAGTTGAATTTACCTGTAGGACTGTTTGATACAGCAACACCAGCATGTGCTTTTTCATAATTAGGGCTTTCTATGTGCATCCACATTACAAATTTTTTCGTTCGTTCGTTGTAAATCACTTTCGGACGTTCAATTACCTGCGAAGGATGTAAATCAGATGTTGGATCGGGCGATGGGGAGAGCACTATACCTTCAAATGTCCAGTCAATTAGATTTTTGGAAGAATAGCAGGATATGCCTCTAGCATCTGCTCGCCAACATTCCCAGGTCTTCACTGTGTCTAAAAGATAAGTACTGTCACCTTTGTATTCGCCATACCAATAATAAATACCTGCGTAGTAAAGCATACCTCCACCGTGTGCGTTAATAATTTTTCCGTTGGTATCTTTCCATGATTTTCCGTTTATAATTTCACCCTCAGATTTTTTGCACTTACAAGATCCAATGAGGAATATACTCGTGAAAATAACGATATTATATGCGACTTTTTTAATAATAGGCATGTTTGATTTTTTAATAAGTGTAAATATCTATACTTCTTGTTGTTATTGTTTTACTGCTTACTTCCAACGTCACTTTTCCAGCTTTCCCAGTTGGTTGCACGATAGCTAAAGCTTTCCCTTTAAAAGTAAACGGATGAAGTGATTTGAAGCTTTTCATGTCGTTTGGGCATGCATTTCCAGCTATAACCTTTCAGATGACTGTTATTTTCAGAGCAATTTCAACATCTTCGTCCGGTACATTATTTCCTTTATTGTCAATAAGCTCTATCAATACATACGCTAAATCGTTTTTTGAGGCTTCAATTTTATTTCTATCCGCTTTGAGGTGGATTCCGGTTGCTTTACCCGTGGTTTTCAGGAAAGTACTATCGACCGTTTTTTCGTTTTGTATTCCCACCGCTTTCAGTGTTCCTAGTTGGTAAGATACCCGAAAAGTTACTGTATACTTATTTTTGTTATCATTAGAGCATTTTTTTTCATCTAATAAACTATCATTCAGATATAAACGAACAGCCTGATAACGAGTAAAGACTCTCACATCCAAGATTTTATTTTCAAAGCCAGTCCAATTCCAATGCGCTTCTTCGTCGGGCCATCCCCAATAGCTCACTTTTTCCTTTTGACCATTGGGAATGGGGGCATGAACCACCATTTCGATATTCGATGTGCCCCATACTACATCTCTGAAAAGTGATTGAGGTTTGGTATTACCGCAAATATCAATATCGCCACACCAACCATTGAACCATGGATAGTCCATGAATTGTGGCGTTTTTTTTTCATTTTCGGCATAATACCCGGTGTTTCCAATACCTGATTCGCCCAGATAATCAATTGCCGTCCAGACAAAGTCGCCTATAATATAAGAGCTCTTTTCAACTAAATCCCAATTTATAGCACGTTCCATGGCTGTGGACTCGCTACCATACATTACTCTATTGGGATACAGTTTATGGTCGTTTTCGTATTCCCACCACATATAGTTGTATCCGCTTACATCTAGGTAACGGAAAGCGTGTTCCGAATCATTCCATTTCAATTGTGGGTTGTCCCAAAACTCATTAACAGCAGCTGTAACAGGTCGGGTTGCATCTAAGTCTTTTATTGCTTTTTTTAGTTTTTGAGCCAAAAACATTCCTGAACTATCGGCACGTTCCTCTATTTCGTTGCCAATGCTCCACATAATTATGCTGGGGTGATTTCTATCCCGCCTCACCATCGATTCGACATCGGGAATGCTCCATTCGTTGAAGAAGCGGTGGTAGTCGTTGGGGTTCTTGGGCTTTTGCCATTGGTCGAAAGCCTCGTCAATAACCAGCAAACCAAGTCTGTCGCAAGCGTTCAGAAATTGCTCCGAAGGCGGATTATGGGCACAACGCACGGCATTAAATCCATTGGTTTTGAGCAGTTCTACTTTACGTTCCTCCGCTCTGTCGATGGCAGCAGCTCCAAGCAATCCATTATCATGGTGAATGCAACCACCTCTCAGTTTTAGAGTCTGTCCATTAAGTTGAAATCCATTTTTTGTAGAGAAAGCAATGATTCGTATTCCAAATGGAACGGAAACTGAATCCGTTATTCTCCCTGCGATTACAGAATATATTTTCACTTTATACATTGCAGGAAACTCAGGATACCATAATTGAGGTCGCTGAATAATGACTTTTTGGATGATATTGTTTTTTTCATTTGCTGATGAAATAAGTTCTGATTTACTCAGGAGAATCTGTTTACCGGAATTATCATAAATCTTAAATACCAATCCACCTCTGATTTTTTTGTTTGTCGTGTTGAGCAAATCCGTTGATATGTTGATATAGGCTTTATCTCCAGTTACCTTTTCTGTTGAAATAAAAGTATTCCATGTGTCAAGATGGACTTTCTCTGTTTTCAGAATCCACACATGGCGATATATGCCTGATCCGGAATACCAACGACTGTTTCTTCCTTGATTTATTACTTTTATTTTTAGTTCATTTTCAGCACCTGGCGAATTGCAATAATCGGTTATATCACAACGAAAGGGAGTATATCCATTGGGATGATAATAGATTTTTTTATTATTCATCCATATCTCTGATTCCATATAAACGCCATCAAAACAAAGAGTTATTATTTTGTTTGTGTCGATATTTGATAATGAGAATTTTTTCAAATACCACCCCGTACCACCTTTTTTATGTCCGGTAGAAATACCGCCTTCAGGAGTTTTGACAAAAGGTTGTTCTACACTCCAGTCGTGAGGAATGTCCACCTTTCTCCATTCGGATTGTTCGTTCGGGTTATCATTAGTTTTTTCCAATCTGAAATACCAGTCGTACTCAAAGGGTATAATTCTTTCGGTGGATTCTCTGGCACTTAAACCATTAAATACCAGAGAACCACAAAAGAACAGTATGAGTAGAGTATTGGCCTTCACTTGATGCAGAATCATTAATAACCCGGGTTTTGAATTAATGCAGAGTTTTTATTCATTTCACTACGTGGAATAGGAATAAGGTAGTGACTATTTTTCCATGCACGTGTTTCAAAATCGAATTCTGTGTAGGCATTATTCTCCATTTTCACACCACGTGCATTGGCATAACCTTCTGAACCTATCATCCATCGGCGAACATCCCATAATCGATGACCTTCCCAAGCTAATTCCACGCGTCGTTCGTTCCGGTAACGAGTAACAAGTGCAGCGCCCGATTCATTTATATCAGGCATTCCAGCTCGTTTACGGATTAAATTCAGAGCTGTACGAGCATTGTCGTCCTCTCTTAAACCAATACATGCTTCAGCATAATTGAGCAACACTTCAGCATAACGAATTTGGATATAAGGTTGTGGTTGACGCGAACCGTAATACCAAGTATTTTCATTGTCTTTGTTTGAAATGAATTTTTTGATATAATAACCTGTTGAACCACCATCTTTATAATCAGGACCCTGGGTGATATCAATGGTAGTAGGCGAAAGGCTTCCCCATGAATTGTAGAACCATGACGAACCATTGTGAAGAATTGTGCCATCAAATCGAGGATCACGGTTTGAATATGGATTGGCTGATTGCGCATTAATATTAAATGTTGATCCATCTGAATTTTCAAATGCATCTGCCAAATTAGCTGTTACCTGATTCAATCCCCAACCTCCGTATGAAGGAGTACCACAAACCCATGCTACCCAATCTGTTGCGTAATAAGGAGTGTTCACCTTATCGTACTGAGTAATGAAAATTTGTTCTATGGATGACATTTGTAAAAATAACTCTTGAAAATTGGCAGCTTTATCAGGATTGACATCGTACAAATTATATCCAAATGTCATCACTTTAGCGGCGGCAGCTTTTGCTGCTGTAAAGAGTGTTTTTTTGTTATCGGTTGTGTATCCAACTAACTCAGGATGAGCGTAGCCATCTTGCCAAGAGGTGCTGTGGTGAAGATCACTAGCGGCATATAATAGCACTCTCGATTTCATGGCATACACAGCACCTTCTGTTGCACGAGTTTTATCAGTTTGATTACTTAATTTTCCATCAGAAATAGCTGCATCAAAATCAGATATAATGAAATTAATTGTTTCTTCAAATGTATTTCGAGGAATCTCATAGCTATCACCTACATTCATTACTTTGTCAATTAGCGGCACACCACCATATTGAGTCATAAGTAAAGAATAAAAATATCCACGTAAAAAATGAACTTCTCCAATCAGTTGTTGCTTATAACTATCATCAGTGAATTTTGTTTGATCTATTTTTTCGAAGAACATATTACATGAGCGGATATTACTGTAAGCTGATTTCCACCACCAGTTTTCCATAGATGCAGCCCAGTTATTGGCAAACACACCTTGGTCATCTGGAGTCATTGTACTGGTAACTACTTTAGTAACCACACCATCATTTTGAATAGGTACAGCTTCATCAACTAACGAGGCACTCATATACCATTGATAAGGATAAGGAATTCCTTGATAAATATGGAATACATAACCTTCCACTAAACTTGGGTTCAACCACAGCGCATTGTCGTCGAGTTTATCACCCGGAACTGTGTCGAGATAATCGCCACACGAGGAAAATCCGAGGAAAAGAATAAAAGATAATGATATAAATAATTGTTTCATGAGATCGTTTTTGTTTTTTGCATTAAAGACCGACAGAACTTGCTCGTAATTTTGTTTGTAGGCTTGTTGCCCTATTATTGCTTGTTTCATAGTATTATCTAAAATTAGAAATTGATTGAAATACCAGTAGTAATAATCTTTTGTATTGGATAACCTGAACCGGCAAATCCATCACCTTTATATTCTAGTTCGGGATCGTAGTCTTTCATGTCTGGAGCATAAGTAAGCAGGTTCATACCACTTACTGTCAATCGTATGCTTTGACATGCAAGTTTTTTGATAATATTATCCGGAAGGAAGTATCCTATTTCGATGTTTTTTAATCGAATGAAGTCAGTTTTAAGTAACCAAAAAGTATTTTGATTATCTGAATTCACCCAGTATTCATCGTTACGATTGAATGTACGTGGATAATTAGAATTAGTGTTGGATTCTGTCCAACGATTGTCGTAGAATGATTTCAGATAATTCTTATTGTTTGATAGACTTCCTGTTTGTTGCACGTAGCGTACAGCTCCAGCTTGCCCTTGAAATAGTACAGATATATCAAATCCTTTATATTTTGCATATAGATTCAATCCGCCTGTCCATGTTGGTACAGCACTTTTATTGATACGTATTTTATCTTTCCCATCAATCACCTTATCATCGTTTACGTCACGAAAAATAATATCTCCCGGGCGAGCTCCATTTATATGAGGATAATTGTCAATTTCTGATTGATTATGGAAAATACCGATGGCATCATAATAGATTCCTGAATTCATTGGATGGTCAGTATTTTTTTGATAATCTGGAATGTTAGATGCTTCGTCGAAGAATAATATTTTGTTAACGGCATATCCGCCATTTAATCCAATCCTATAACTGAAATTTTTGATTTTATCTGACCAAGCAAGATCAAAGTCGAATCCTTTATTTCTTACCTTCCCAATGTTTACATCTGGTAAGATTCCCGATAATCCAGTAAAATCAGGAACTGATTGAGTTTGAGCAATCAGAATTTTTGAACGTAAGTTATTGAAATAATCGACTGTAAGAGATAACCTGTTGTTTAGCATATTTACATCAATACCAAAATCAAGCTGGCGAGCTTCCTCCCAGTGTGCCTTGACGTTGCCAGCTAAGCTTTCATAATACGCAGCTTTATTAGTTGCAGTAGCACCAGTTACAAAATTCTGCCAATACTTGGCGTATTGCGAAAGAAACTGATACGAGTCAATCTTATCATTACCTGTCAATCCCCATGATCCTCTGAATTTTAAGTCATTAACGACATTGTTAATAACACTATTTTTCCAGAAGTTTTCCTCTGAAATTCGATATGCTGCCGAAAAACCTGGGAAAAATCCGTACCTGCTATCTTCGTAAAATTTGCTCGAACCTTGATACCTCCAAACAAATTCCAGCATGTATTTTTGGGAATAAGCATAGTTAACTCGTCCAAGATAGTTTAACCATCTGTCAATTCCAGGATTAGATCCATTGCTATATTGTTGATTATCATTGCCAAAATCTAATTCCTCAGGATAGTCGACAGAATTGTTTTTGCGTGCGGCACTAAACCAATTTGAAGTGGTTTCAAATGCTTCAATTCCAGCCATAAATCCTATATCATGTACTTTGTTAAATGTATGTTGGTAATTCAAAAGTGAGTTGACCATATACCTTTTACTTAAGCTAAATTGTTGTGACAAATTATTTTCTCCGCCATATTGTCCTTTTACAAGTGTAGGAATATTATTTGAGTCAAATGTAGTACCATCCCAAGTGTATAAATCATATCTTTTATTTATTTTCTTTGTGTAATTTAATCCTCGGTCAATGGCACCGGTGCTAGTCCATGACAAACCATCAATCCACGGTATTTTAACGCTCAATTTGGAGGTGAGATTTAAAACATAATTTTCTGTGCGATTGTAACCTGCTGCAGATGTGGATTGGACAACAGGATTGTGTTGGGTTGTTAAATCGAGTGGAGGACCGGCAAAGCCATTAGGCCAACGGGCAGGAAGAAGTGGACTTGCAGATTGAAGTTCGTAAAATAAAGTAGATGAACCCACAGGTAAAAAATCCCCTTGTTCCATACGACCGCTTAAATCAATATCTATTGAAATATTTTTATTTATTTTTCCGTTAATATTTGCTTTCAGATCGTTTTGAGAATAATCACTTCCGCTATTCTTAAAAAAACCATCTTGATAGCGGGTGGAAAGTGATACGAATGTTTGAACGTTTTCATTTCCTCCTGATATGGAAACATTGGCCTTATGTTGCATTGACCATGTTTTGAGAACTTCGTTAAACCAATTTGTATTAGGATATTTCCAGGGGTCACTACCATCTGCAAATTTTTTAATATCAGTAGTTGAATAAATTGGATCTTTTCCCGCATAATAGTTCACTTCATTTACGAGTGTCGCATATTCTGATGAACTACAAACTTCAGGAACTTTCGTCGGGCGACTCCAGCCTGCAGAATAATTAGCCGTGATTCGCATTTTTTCTGATTTACCGCGTTTGGTAGTAACAAGTACTACCCCGTTGGCTGCTTGCGATCCGTAAATGGCTGCTGAAGCATCTTTGAGCACGGAAATATTTTCAATGGTGGCAGGGTCAATCCTTTCGAGGGAACGACCAGGCACACCGTCGACAACAATAAGAGGGCTATTGTCATTCAAAGAATTTGTTCCTCGAATGTAAATGGAAGAATAATCAGCTCCAGGTTCACCACTTTGCCCTACAACAACTAATCCGGCTATGTTTCCTGCAAGCGCATTGGTAACATTCATTGCCGGAGACTTTATAATATCTTTGCCACTGACACCAGCTACAGAACCAGATAGTGTCGCTTTTTTCTGGATACCGTAGCCAACAACTACAACTTCACTTAATAGTTTGTCTGACTCTCTTAAGGTAATGTTGTAAACTTGTTGAGCAGTGACTTTAATTTGTACAGGTTCGTATCCAACGTATCTGAATATCAATTCAGGATGTGCGACTTTGGTAATACTAATACTGTATCTCCCATTAACGTCTGTAATGGTACCTGTTGAGAAGGAGCCTTTGACAGTTACGCTAACTCCTGGTAATGATTCTCCCTTTGAATCGGTGACTACACCTTCTGCTTTCCAATCCTGAGCTATGATTGGAAAGTACCCAAACAACAGGAAAATCAAAGCGAGACTGGCCTTCTTAATTAATGTTTTGTGTGTTTCCATTGTATTATTTTTTTTGATTAAGATAACGACACAAAGATGTGCACTTTTAGTTGAAAATTGATAACACAATAATATCAAATAATAACAACTTATATAATCCATTGAATATGATATATGGTAGTTGTTAAAACAGCAACTAAAATTCAACAGACTATTCCGTCTGCTTAAAAGAAAGGGGGGATTCATTCATGTTGGTTCGTGGTTAGAAAAAATTATCTATATTGAATAATCCAAATCATAATGCTTTAAGAAGTTTTGAGGATAATCATAATTTCTATTATTGAAGCAAACGAATAGAAAAAACACTAATTTTAGTATTGTTGCCTTCTTCTTTTTTACATCCAAAACATAGAATTAAATTAGTTTTGTTTTTCTAACTACGATAGTGAACACTCAATTCTGATCCCATATCTATTGTTCGACCATTCGAAAGCTAATTTCGTTGCTTGAAACGACGATTTATATGATAAATAAAAAGTTAATGACTTAGACAGAAGAAATGACTTAGACAGAAGAAATGAATATTAGAGAAGCTTACAAATTGAAACTAACATAAAAAATCACACGATTGAAAGAAAGATTAAAGAAAGTGGTAGATTATTGACTTCTCTATTCGGTATAACGAATTGTGGATATTTCCAACTTTATCTGTTTTCGCACGAGATTGGAATGCCTCATAATCGAAAGTCATGTGAGCAATACATTCCCAAGGTTCTGCTTCTACCTGATTTTCTTCTTAATATCTCGCGAAATTTTATGGGATCGCACAGAAATACTCAATTTTACATCACCGCAGGTTGAAACAGGCAAATGCGACTTCGGAGCAATTGCCAGCCCCTGCAAGGGCAAGGACTTTTGAGATGCTGAAAGAATTTCGAGCATCTCAAAAGATACCTTGCTATGTTTTTGAGAACATAAAAATCCGCCTTCGGACGGATTAAGTGTAAGCCCAGAATGGCTGTCAGTGGCTAGTTAATGTCCGTTTTATCTTTCAGATTTGCTTGCGCAGTAATACATAGAATTGCTTTTTATACAACAAAAAACTGTACTGTTTCCCTGAGTTCAGCTAACAGAATATTCTCCCTATGCTTTCAATCTTTCAGATTTGAAAAATTGCAAATTTGAAAACACCTGTTCTTTCTCTAAAATTATCCTTTCAGTTCCTCTGTAGTAAGTTTTCATGTCGTTCAGCAATGCAAATCACAGCACACTACAGCATAAGAATCTAATATGCTTATCCTGAATATAATGTATTCTATATTTGCTTTCAGTTTTGAAAAGAGACAAATTCTATACATATAAAAATATAAGTTTTGCAGTTCCTCTAATTTGAAAAACTGATAAATTGGAAATCTTCAACCTTGACAAATTGAAAACAAGATAATTTGAAGATTTGAACAGTTGAAAACATATTTCCAACCATTAGAAATTGAAAAAATTCCAAATATATAACTCTCAAAATTAGAATTTATGAAACAGAAAACAATTTTTACGGCCATCTCCACCCAGAAAGGAGGAGTTGGCAAAAGCACACTGACAGCACTTGCAGCAAGTTATCTCGACTATGTATTGGGATACAATGTTGCAATAATCGATTGCGACTATCCGCAATGCAGTCTCCATGAATTACGCAAACGTGAAGTTCAGCAAATAACAAAGAACAGTTTCTATAAGCAAAAGGCTGTAACTCTTTTTCAGTCCATAGGCAAGCAACCTTATCCCATCATCTGTTCAAAACCCGAAGAAGCCATCTCCACGGCTCGTGAGTTTTTGAATAAGGAATCCAGAACGTATGATGTCGTATTCTTTGATATGCCGGGTACAATCAATAACAGCGGTATGCTCGTTACTTTTCTTTCAATGGACTATGTCTTTACCCCGATGTATCCATCCCGAATAGTCATGGAGAGTACTCTTGCCTTCATCTCCAATGTTAAGGAGCTGCTTACCACTCGCAAGGATTTAACCCTAAAAGAAATCTATCTCTTCTGGAACCGGATAGACGGACGTGCAAAGCGGGATATGCTGGAATCCTATGAGAAGATAATAACACTGTTGGAACTCAAGACACTTAAAGCGATGATTCCACAATTGGTACGCTTCGATAAGGAACAATCTTCAGATGGTAATGACGCAATATTTTTGTCTACCATCTTTCCGCCTGATAAGACATTGCTTAAAGGAAGCAACATTGAGCTTCTGATGGATGAAATCCTAATGATTATCGGACTTAAAAATGATCGGAGATGAAACAGGAACCTAAAAGCCAGTTTGACGAGTTTCTCTCAAACGTACATAAGGGGATTTCGTTGGAAACGACTCCCGAGGGTAAAAATCATGAAAAGTCAACAGAACGCACAGATACTATTGAATTGGTTGAGTTACCCGTGCCAAAACATATGTCTATCGAGCCAAGCGAAAAACCTGCGAAACAGACAGCTAGTAAGCAGATACCGCAAGAGGATTACCAAACACGCTTTTTTACCCGTGTGGATTTCACGTATCGTAAACCATTATACATTACCGCCTCTACTCATCGAAAGCTGATGCGGATTGTTCATTTGCTGGATGATTCCAAAGCGACGATGAGCAGTTATGTGGAAAATATCTTACTGAATCATCTTGAAATGTTCAGGGATGAGATAAACACAATCTATAAGGGAAATAACATAAACCCGACGGCGGAATAGACATAGGGTATAGTTCATTTCTCCGTTTTTATTCAATTCGCCTCCTTGATTTGTTTCAAGGAGGTTTTCTTGCCCGTTTCAACGCTAAACACTGCCAAACAAAAGCCACAAGCTGCCAATTGTTTTTAATCCATTGTTATAGCCATAAATTACTTTTTCTTTGTCTACCAAAAGCAAGCTCGAATAGAGCGTCAGGTCTTGAAAAGTGAATTATTCATCAATTAAAACAGATAGGAGAATGGAAGTTATCAATGTAGAAAAACAGACTTTCGAGTCTATGTTGGCAAAATTCGAAGCATTTGCCCAAAGAGTTGAAACAATGTGTACCCACAGCGGCGATAAGAGTATGCAAAAATGGTTAGACAATCAGGATGTATGTCAACTGCTGAACATT
>Ga0302213_1000573_pt1 | contig 20047 bp, 15 predicted proteins | sample II_Fen_N1_2_FD_194583 | JGI IMG/M metagenome (GOLD analysis project Ga0302213, IMG submission 194583) | Peat permafrost microbial communities from Stordalen Mire near Abisko, Sweden - II_Fen_N1_1 | ecosystem: Environmental > Terrestrial > Soil > Wetlands > Permafrost | place: Sweden: Abisko...
ACAGGTAAAATTTCTTTTAAATGAAGGTTGTTGGTTGATATAATGATATATTCAAAGTCATTCTGTGAAGATAGTTCATCAATTATATTCGGTCGGAAAACTGTCTGCTTAATCTGTTTTTGTCCTCCTCTAAAGTCGGTACAATGTATCGCAATACCATTTTCTTCAATTTGTTGTTTTTTCTCTTTTCGTACCAAAACACTTACGTCGTGTCCTGCTTCTGAAAGTTGCCAACCATAAGTGCAGCCAACTATTCCTGCACCGTAAATTAATATCTTCATAATCACGTTTTTTTGTTTTTTACTATTATCCATACCACCTAATGCTATGGGCATTTGTCGGTATCCGTTGCACGGAATGTTCCATTTGCGGGAGCGTTCACTGTCGCCCAGCGACAAAGTGAATACGGGAGCAAAACCTACTAAATTCACAACTTGTCCCGACTCATCGGGGTCAGCCAGCCAATGTATATACGAGGAGTTTGTAGCGCCTCGTTTATTTTTTATTTATCAATCGTTTAACATCTTCAACTGGAACATGAGTTCGAACAGAAACCTGTTCAATTGTCAATCCTTGTTTATAGAATCTACTTACAAACTGTTCCATTGATTCTCCAATCTCAATCAAATGATTATCTGGGTCGAAAAATCTAATTGTTTGTTGTCCCCAAATCTCCTCGTGAATCCCATGAAGAAACAAAATATTTTTACTTTTTAAATCTTTTAAATCTTGTAAAATATTATCGGTCTCAAAGTACAGTTCAAATCGATTAACCGAACAATCACGGATTTTATCTAATCCAATTTTATCATGTATAATATGATTATCACGAATTTCCCAAATTGCAAATCCTGCTTTGAAAATTACATTTTTACTAAAATCTAAATCAATTTGCTGCTGCAAAATATTAATATAAAAATCCTTTGAAATTTCTATATCCTTTACAAACAAGGCAATCGACATGTTTTTTAAATCCATTTGTTAATCAAGTTTTACAAATAAAATATCCTTTTAAATCACAATTCCATTATCAACTGCGTTATTTTGTAAATGGGTGCTAACGAGAGTCTGCGCAAAAACTCAATTCTCTCTTTATAATACTTGGACACCACCTATCTGAGAAAAGTTTCAGATACTCAATTCTCAGAGCCTCATTTTTAGTTTTTGCGCAGTCTGACGACTGAGGCTATGTGCACCTGCGATTTGCTGGAGCTTCACTTTCGCAAAGCGATAAATTGAATGCAGGAGAAAAGTGTTGATAAGTGCATTTATATCAGTATGTTAGTATGAACGCATATTAGACGTAGCCATTTACTTTTGCTCAATATCTTTCGTATTTATTATGATTTTATCTGAAGTTAATCCTTTGCTGGAAGCATGTAAAGTTATTTGTCCGCTTTTATTATTCGATTGAATAATTACAAGACATTTCCCTTCATAGGCTTTTCGATAAGATTGCTGAAAACTTTCTACGCTTGTTGGATTAGAATTCCCTACTGCAACAATTTTACCATCTCCCTCAATGCTAAAATTAATAAGATTATTGAATTGAGGATTTAGTATGCCATTTTTGTCTGTAATTTCAACTGTTACATAACTCAGGTCTTGTCCATCTGCCTTTATATTTGCTCGGTCGGCAGTTAGGTGAATCTTAGCAGGTTCTTTGGCAGTAATAAGTTTACTCTCGGCTGTTTTTATACCTTTTATGTATCCAATTGTTTTTAATGTGCCTTGTTCATACGGAACTTGCCATGTGGCTTTGAATTCGGTTTTCCGTGAGGTTGTTTTAGTGCCAATTACCTTATCGTTTAAACTAAGTTGAACACTATCGCAAGCAGAATAAGCAACAACTGTCAGTTCTTTTCCTTCGTATCCCGACCATGTCCAACTTTGTTTCACATCGTCCCAGCCCCAAAGAGAATTACCCCCACCATCGAAAGAGGCAACTGGGGTAACTACAAATACCGATAGTTTATTTACGTTATTAAAAAGAATGTCGCGATAATACGACCGGGGCTTTTTAAAACCGCATAAGTCAATATCGCCGGTATAGGAAGATATCCAAGGGAAAAGCGACTTTGGTCTTTCAGAGAAACTAAACCAACCCGATGCCACCTCACCCATGTAATCCATGGCAGTCCATTCAAAATTACCCAGCACATAATCATAATCTATAGCTCGCATCCAATTATAAAACGAATGGCGAGGGTTTATTTCAATCGAAAACATAGCCCTGTTTGGTAATCGTTGGTGGTCGTTTTCATATTGCGATGCCTGGTAGCTATAACCGCATATATCCAATGCCGCAAAAATAGGGTCGCATTTACGCCATTCGTCCGGAGAGCCATTCCGCCAGTCCTTTCCGGTTAATGCAACGTCAGCCGCTACTGCCCTCGAAGGATCCAAACTACGGGTTAACCCGGCAATTTGATATACTAAAGCAACACCAATGCTATCTCTGTTTTCGCGAATCTGGTTGCCAATGCCCCATGCAAATATACTGGGGTGGTTCCTGTCGCGCATTATTATGCTAGTAATATCTTTTCTCCACCAGTCATTAAAATAAACATGATAATCGTCATCGCGCCAACCTTTGGTCCAAACATCAAAAGCTTCATCGATAACCAGCATCCCGAGCCTGTCGCAAGCATCGAGAAAGACCGATGATGGGGGATTATGACTGCAACGAATGGCATTGAACCCTGCGGCTTTCATTAATTCTACCCTACGCTCTTCGGCTCTGTCGTTGGCAACTGCGCCCAAAGGGCCATTGTTGGCATGCAATGCTCCTCCTCCCAATTTTAAATGCTTTTCATTCAGAAAGAAGCCTTTCTCCGAATCGAATCGCAAGGTGCGAATTCCAAATGCTGTTTCTGTCTTGTCAATAACCTCCCCTTCTTTTACAATTTCGCAAACAACTTTGTACATAAAAGGAGATTCGGGCGACCATAATTCGGGTTTTGATATATCGAATGGAATAGTAATGATTGAAGGAACTTTCTGAAATATTTGCGTGAAAAGTTTCTTTTCTGAAATTTTTTCCGAATTCGAATTTAAGATGGAACAAATTAAGGTAATGTCGGCATTTTGCGATGTATAATTGTTTACCGTAGTTTTAATTTCAATTCTTGCATTTGACGAATCGGCACGAGTAGTTGTAACAAATGTTCCCCAATGTGCAATATGAAGTTTATCGGTAATTTCTAAGTAAACATGGCGATAAATGCCCGATCCTGAATACCATCGAGAGTTGCATCCTTCATTTTTCACTTCCACGGCGATAACATTTTCGGTATCGCCGAAATTCAAATATTTCGAAAGGTCGTATCCAAAAGCAGTATATCCATACGGATGATTTCCGAGATGATGTCCATTTATCCAAACATCGGAATTCATATATACTCCATCGAATTGAATCGTTACAACTTTATCTGCGAGGTCTTTTGATAATCGGAAATGCTTTCGGTACCAGCCTGTACCACCAATGGTAAAACCCGATGAATTACCACATATTGCTTCCGAATCGAAAGGACCGTTAATGATTCGTGACTTGCCTGTTGTTGATTTTGTTTTATCTGACAATGATAAGTCTTCAATACTCCAATCGTGTGGCAATGAAATGTTTCTCCAAGCCTTATCGTTGAAATCAAGTTTCTCTGCACCCGATATTCTGCCCCTATAAAATTTCCAATCCAAATCAAATTTGGAATCTCTTTTTGTTTCCTGTGCTTTAATATTCATTAGGGAAACTGTGAAAATCAAAATAATAGAAAGTTGTTTCTTTGTCATAACTTGTCAGTTTATAATGTTCTCGATGTCTTTTTTATGGTTCTGACTAACGACCACATAAGTCTTTGTTTTCAGCAATCATTTTTTGATGGGGTTCGGCTTTTTGTTTTCATATTCTGTTCTGCCTATTCTGTACCAATTGTGTTTAACTCCGTCAATATCAAAAGTTTCTATAAATTTAAGTCCAACTTTTTTCAGTACTTTGTTTGAAGCAATATTCTCACTGTCAGCTCTTGCAAAAACTTCGTCTGTGTTGAGTTTGTTAAATGCATATTCTAATGAAGCAATAGCTGTTTCTGTCGCAATGCCCTGTCCCCAATATTTTCTAATTAGTCTGTAACCAAGGTCATAGTAATTTTTATGGTTATTGATTTGTTCGGTAACCAACTCTAGTCCTGTCCAGCCAATAAATTCATTAGTTTTCTTATCAATAATTGCCCAACGTCCAATGCCGAAGTCTATGTATCGTTGTATAACGGCATTTATTATATTTATCATTTCTTCTTTGCTTGTTACAGTTTTGTTCCCTAAAAATCTATGGACTTCTGGGTCGGAATGAAGTTCAAACATTCCATCAATATCTGTCGGAAGTATTTCCCTTAAGATTAGTCTGTCTGTTTTTACAAGTATTTTCATAAGTCCAAATGTCTCTTTCTTGTTGTTTTTTAAGCTGACCGCTAACACCAATATATCTTCACTTCAAATTCCTGTATGTATACTCAAGTGCATATATCCCCTTTACTTTATCTTTCAATTCGTTCATTTTGCTAAAAATGTAATGAATAGATAATAGAGTAATATTTGAGCAAATGTACATACATGAAATTAGCGAGGGGATCTGTAACGATATTTTTGTTTTGATTAAATTTAGAGTCAAAGATAAAAACTTTTTTCACACTTGCAAAATTCAGGTTGATTAATTCCTAATTTATCTAATGGGATTTTTATTTGTTCAAATGCTTTGGTGGTAATATGTGTTATAGCATTTGATAATACTTGTTTTAAAACTGCTTCTTTCTTGTCCCATGCAAATTGGATAAGCGGCACATCCAACGGACTGCCATCTTGGTTGAAAATTTCAGAAGATACTTTTACATTTTCAGTTATCTTATCGATCCATGTGTAAAATAATTGACATTAGCTGTAAAATTATTTTACAGCTAATAGGTTGCCACTGTTTCGTATATATCTCATTATCAAATGAAAATATCATTTGGCATGGTTTTGGGAATTAGAGGTATGGTATCAACTGAATATTGAATGAAGAAATTAATAGTAATCGTATTTTGGATGTCAGGTTTGCTGATGTTTGCGCAAGAAAAAGCATGGACTGTGGATGAGTGCATGCACTATGCAGTAGAAAATAGTACCCGACGGATTAAGCAGGAAGCGCAAAATGTGATATATCAACAGAATCAACTTGAAGCCGTTGGAGGTTTATTGCCATCGTTAAATGCAAGTTCTGATGGAACGATGTATTATGGACGGGTTTTGGATAAAGACATCTATAAATATGTCAATACAAACACATTGTACAATGATTACGGTATCAATTCATCGGTAGTGTTGTTTGACGGTTTTGCGCAATTTTCGAGAGTGAAAATGGAAAAACTGAATCGACTGAAAGGACTCCAACAATTGCAGGATACCAAAGACAAAGTGGCTTACGAAACAATGGAAATATTTTTCAATGTGAAGTATTATCAAGGCACAGTGAAATTAGCTGCACAACAACTGGATGAGAGCACTGCCAACCTGAAACGTGTGAAACGGATGGAAGAACTGGGTATGAAGTCGATTCCAGATGTAGCGGAGCTACAAGCCAAGGAAGCCGAAGACAAGTACTTGCTGACCAAGCAAAAAAATCTGTTGGTGCAGGAACTTATACGGTTGAAAGAGAAAATGAATTTTCCGGTGAACAAGGATTTCAAGACGGAAGATTCTGAGACTTTATTGCCAATTGACACTTTACAGGAAAATGCTTTTGAAATTTATCAGAAAGCGTTGGCATATTCACCCAAAGTGCTGGCTTCCAATAAAACAGTAGAATCTACTAAAATGACGGTTAATGTAGCAAAAGGTCAGTTATTTCCAAAGATCTCGCTTTACGGTGGTTTCAATACATATTTTGCCCGATTGCTGGATGGAAAAATGTATACGCCATTTAAAGAGCAATTAAACACCAATCAAAATTATTACGTAGGGCTATCGCTCAATGTTCCCATTTTTAATGGATTTTCCCGTCATACCAACCTGAAACGCAGCAAACAGCAGTTGATTATTGTACAAAACGAACGGGAAGAAACCTTGCGGGAAGTGTATGCCGATATTGAAAAAACGGTAGCAGATGTCAACGGTCTGTCAGACGAATACGCTCACGCCGGAAAACGCACCGAATCGATGAAAGTAGCGCATCAAGTCAATCAACGAAAATATACCGAGGGTTTGATTAGCGCATTGGAACTGAATACCAGCTCTAACCGGTTGCTAAATGCGCAGATAGAAGAACTTTATACCAACTTAAAATATCAACTGAAATACAAGTTGCTCAATTATTACAAAGGAGCTTCCATGTACAATTAACAATTTACAATTACACAATCAAATTTATGGACATTATACTTGAAAAGAAAAAAGGACTGAGAAAAAAGCATTTTCCTTACATTGTTGGAGGAAGCGCGTTGCTTTTCCTTGTTTTGTGGTTGATTTTCGGTAATCACAAGTCGAGACTAACAGTTGAAAACGATAAACTAATAATTGAAACCGTTAGTAAAGGTGAGTTCAACGACTATATCCGCATCAACGGACAAGTGGAACCGATAAATACCATCCAACTCAGTGCTATAGAGGGTGGTATGGTGGAACAAAAAGTGGTGGAAGAAGGCAGTTCAGTACGTCAGGGAGATGTTATTGTCCGGCTGAAAAATCCCATGCTCAACCTGAACATTCTGGATAGCGAGGCACAACTCGCCGAGAAACAAAACTTTCTGCGTAACACACAGGTGCAAATGGAACAAGAAAGACTCAGCCTGAAAAAAGAAAAACTGCAATTGGAATTGGATGTAGAGCGAAAGAAACGGAAGTTTATGCAATACAAACAGCTGTATGATGAGAAGCTGACTTCACAGGAAGACTATCTGCAAGCCAAAGAAGACTATGAGTTTGCCGTGAATAGCCGCAAACTAGTGGTGGAACGTCAAAAACAGGACTCCATTTACCGCGGAATTCAGATAAAACAAATGGAAGAAAGCTTGCACAATATGCGCCAGAACCTGATGTTAGTTCGTCAACGCATTGATAATCTGAATGTAAAAGCTCCCGTTGATGGTCAGTTGGGATTGCTCGACGTAGAAATAGGTCAGTCAGTAGCTGCAGGAAACAAAATAGGGCAAATCAGCGTATTGTCCGACTATAAAATTGAAGCACTGATCGACGAGCACTATATCGATAAAGTAAAAACCGGACTGAGTGCCACCTTCGAACGACAGGATAAAAACTTTGCTCTCCGAGTACGAAAAGTGTACCCCGAAGTGCACGATAAGCAATTTAAAACCGACTTTGTTTTTGCCGGACAACGACCGGATAACATTCGTGCGGGACAAACCTACTACATTAACTTGCAACTAGGACAACCCACCGAAGCCGTAATGGTTCCACGCGGATCGTTTTACCAGACTACCGGCGGTCAGTGGATTTTCGTCATATCAAAAGATGGTAAAACAGCTACCCGCCGCAACATCACCATCGGTCGCCAAAATCCGCTTTACTACGAAGTGACAGCTGGCCTGCAAACTGGCGAAAAAGTGGTTACTTCGGGCTACGAAACTTTTGGGGATAGTCAGGAATTGGTGTTGCAGTGAACTGTTATCGCTGTAAAGCCGCAATGAAAACCCGGTTGAAGCCTTGAAATACGAATAACCTTACATCCAAATGTTACTTTTATAAATAAAAATACTTATGTTCAAAATCCATTTTTTATCGGCTATACGTACACTCCTGAAAAGTCGGAGTATTGCATTTATCAATATATGTGGTCTTACCATAGGTTTAACCGCATTTTTATTGATTGTCCATTACCTTTTTTATGAAATTTCGTTCGATTCTTTTTTTCCAGAGTCTAATTCCATTTATCGTGTAAACATAGATATCCAAAATGGTAGCGAAAAATTTTACCACGGAGCAATGACTTCGAGGGGTTTGTATTTTGCTTGTAAAAAGGATGTGCCGGGGATTGAGGCAAATGGTGATGCTTTCTTTGAAAGTTGTTTAATGCGCTATAAGGAAACTCAGATAGCAGAACAACGCGTGCTATGGGTCGACGAAGGTTTTGAAAAGGTTTTTCCGTTACAGATGATAAAAGGAAAAGTAGATTTTACCAGACCGTTAACCGCTGTCATTGCCCAGTCGAAAATACATGGGCTGTTTGGCAATGAAGACCCGATAGGTAAAATAATGAAAGTAAATGAAGGGATGCCAATTGAAATTACCGGGATTTACAACGATTTACCATCGAATACACACCTTACCGTAGATTATTTTATTTCATTAAAAACATGGGAGCAATACGGGTGGATAAGCAGGAATCCTGATTGGAACTGGAATGGATTCTGGAACTACATTAAGCTTAAGCCGGGCGTTTCCCCACAAAGAATGGAAGAATCGCTGACTGCTCTTGTGAACAAAAATACGACCAATGCGAACAATACGCGCAAATCAAAAGTATTCCTTCAACCTTTGTCCGACTTACACTACTTCCGCGGATTGGAAGGTGAAATGGGATCGCAAACCAATCAACGGTCGTTGTTTATTCTTTTGGTTATAGCGTTGTTAACCATTCTTATTGCCGGGATCAATTATGTAAATCTTTCTACTGCCATGTCTTCCAAACGGGCCAACGAAATAGGGATGCGTAAACTGATTGGTGCAACACGTTTTCATATTTGGTTACAGGCTTTCTTCGAAACTATTATATTAAATAGTATTGCCTTTTCGGCTTCTTACCTATTATATCATCTTTCTATTCACGCATTTGCCAGATATTTCGAAATTCCTTTATCGCAGGCCGTTTTCCCCGAGAAATATATCATTTGGTCTTTGCTGGGCATTTTGGTTATTGGTGTTTTTTTATCCAGCATATACAATACCTTAAATCTTATCGGGGTAAATCCGTTTAACGGCAAAACAGCTAAATCCGGCAAACAAAGTTTTCAAAGGGGCATGGTGATTGCACAAATGACCTTGTCTATTATTTTTATAAGTTCCACTCTGATGGTTTACAAGCAGATTGAATTTATGAAGAATAAAGATTTAGGAATGAACCTTCAGCAGGTAGTAACCATAAGTGCGCCCGCCTCATTGAATGCTTTTAATCCAAATAAGCCTATCCGTTTCAGGGCGTTTAGAGAAGAACTTCTCCAAAACCCAGAATTCAAATCGATAACAGCAAATTCGACTACAACCGGTCAGGAATCCAAGTATGGAAAGAGTCTATTTGAAAGACCCGATGCCGGAATTCACCCCAATACATTGTTTGTTGTGAATAATGGAGACGAAGGGCTTATTGAAACTTTTGGATTGAAATTACTTGCCGGACGAAATTTCTCGCCCATACCCTCCGAAAATAAACACTGGTTAATAATAAACGAAAGAAGTATAAAGGAATTTGGATACAAGAATCCGGAAGAAGCAATTGGTGGTTTTATCAGGTTTGCCGGGGATACTGTACAACAAGAAATAATTGGTGTTCTGGCTGATTTCCATAACGAAGGTCTACAAAAACCAATTTATCCGATAGTATTTAACTATCAGCATCCATCCGAATTTGGTTATTATTCGGTAAAACTAAATACTAAAGATGTTACCAAAGCCATAGATCACCTAAAAAGAATCTGGGCAAAACATTACCCTTCGGATCCAATGAATTATGTTTTTGCCGATGAATTTTTCTTCCGGCAATACCAATCGGAAGCCAGATTTGGTAAGTTTTATACATTACTTACTATTCTTTCTATTACAATAGCATGTCTTGGTTTATATGGGCTAATTATGTTTTATTTGAGCCAGAAAAGAAAAGAGATTGGTATACGTAAAGTAAACGGGGCTCAAGTTTCAGAAATCCTTATAATGCTTAATAAAGATTTTATCAAATGGATTATTTTAGCTTTCATAATTGCCACCCCCATTACCTGGTATGCCATGAACAAATGGCTCGAAAACTTTGCCTACAAAACTGAACTCAGTTGGTGGATTTTTGGACTCGCAGGTCTGCTTGCCTTAGGAATTGCACTACTAACAGTTACTTGGCAAAGTTGGAAAGCGGCTAATAGAAACCCGGTAGATGCCTTAAAAAAAGAATAAACAGGAATCAGGAAACAGTAAAAATTATAAAACATGAAAGCAATATTTCGAAATTTTTTCTTTGTACTTAAGCGGTTCAAAACCTCCAGTATACTAAATATTTTGGGGTTATCGGCTGCATTTGCAGTGTTCTCGGTAACGTTGATACAAGTCTATTATGATTATAGTTACGACCGGGGCTACAGTAAATCGGCAAACATTTATCAATTCAGACAACTATTTAATAACGGCGATCGAGGTATCACCATGCCTACTACCATGGGTAAAGAAATTTCCGAGAAATTCCCGGAAGTAAAAAGTTACTGTCTTACTAATTTCTATAGTAATACGGAATTTGATATTTCTCAAAAAAATGGAGAAAAAACCAAACTTATTGTATCTTTCACAAGGGCTACAGCCGGATTTCCAGCCGTATTCACACCAGAAATACTTGCAGGAGACCCACGACCCGCTTTTACAGAGCAAAACAAAGCGCTTATTTCGGAAGTCACAGCGCATAAGTTTTTTGGCAATAGCAATCCAATAGGCAAGACGATAATTTTCCATTTCGACAACAAACCCCTTACGGTCGTGGCGGTATATAAGGATTTTCCCAAAAACAGTTCGCTAAAAAATGGTGTATTCACGCTTTTACCTGACGACAACGCCCATAACTTTAACTACAAAGGTTTTTTTGAAGTACTGCCCGGAGACTATGTCAAGTTATTGAAAAAGCTCAACAGCAAGGAGTTCTTTGATAAAGAAACAATGGAAAGTTTTAAAGACCCCAAAAACAGGAGAACAGTAGAGTTGACTTTATTGCCCAAAATGCATTTCAGCTCGCTTGAGATGTCGGGTGAAGGAGGTTTAACTACCACTTTGGCACTTTTAGCTATTGGCATACTCACTTTAATTATAGCCTATATCAATTTTTTGAATTTTTCCATTGCTATGGCTCCGGCTCGTGTAAGAGGATTCAATATCCAAAAAATACTTGGTGCCAATCCTCGAATGTTGAAGTTTGCCGTAGCGGCTGAAGCATCGCTATTCTCATTATTTTCATTTGTCATAGCACTGTTTCTTATTTCACTGTTTAAAGAAACTTCCATCAATGAATACTTCTCGGCTGATTTGTCATTGAAGGCTAATTGGGTACTATTATCGGCAATCGGACTGTCGTCTTTGGTTTTCGGACTTATTTTTGGAATCTATCCTGCTCGTTACGTCACGTCCTTTCAACCGGCGGTAGCATTGAGTGGTTCGTTTTCCACAACGGGCAAAAGCATGAAGTTCAGGAATGTGTTGATTACGCTACAATTTATATCGGCTATTACACTCATTATTGTTTCTTCGTTCATTAAAATACAACATAACTTTCTGAAGAACTATTCGTGGGGAATACAAAAAGAAAACATTGTTTATGTCCCTTATGGACAATTAAAAATCGGCATGGAAACTTTTGGCGACGAACTAAAGAAAGACTCCCGGATTATAGATTATACAGCATCCCAGTTTATTCCGGGGGAGGTGGGGATGGTTTGGGGACGTGATTTTCAAGGACAAAATGTTTCTGCAACAATATGGCCTGTGCAACCAAATTTTCTTCGTTTTTTCGATGTAAAAGTTGTAGAAGGGCGTGATTTTCTGGTATCGGACACCGTGAGAGTAAAATCTGGAATCATTTTCAATCAATGTTTTAAAAAGAAATTTGCACTTAAGGATATTGTTGGTCAGAAATTTTCTGGTTTTGATAATGAATTTTCGATTGTTGGCATTTCGAAAAATGTCAATTACAGTTCTCTGAGAGATACCATTCAACCTCTGGCATTTGCAGTGTTCGACAAAAGTTGGATGCACTGGTTCTTTATTAAAATATCGGGACAAAACGTGCCAGGCACAATAGAAACGATAAAAAATACATGGAAAAAATATAGCGATGAGGAATTCAATTTAAAATTTCTCGATGCCTCACTGGATGAATTATATAAAAATGAAAGTAATTTGGCTAAACTAATTTCCATCTTCGGGCTGGTTATCATTGTTATTGCCATTATGGGCGTTTACGGGCTCATTGTATTTAATGCCCGCTATAAATCGAAAGAGATTGCCCTACGAAAAGTCAATGGTGCTTCTGTAAAGGAAATTATGCTGATGCTTAACCGCAGCATACTCATTCAACTATCAATTGCTTTTGTTATTGCAGTTCCGTTGTCGTACTACATTGTGCATCGCTGGCTTCAGCAGTTTGCCTATAAAACACCCATTTATTGGTGGATATTCCTGCTTGCCGGATTGCTTGTATTTGTCATTACCGTGATAACTGTCAGCTGGCAAAGTCGAAAAGCTGCTACAGCCAATCCGGTGGAAGCAATAAAAAACGAATAAAAATATAACAATAAAATAATTACTATTATGATTAAAATTAATGATTTACAAAAGAGCTTCCGTACGGAAGAAATTGAAACCGTAGCATTGAACGGAGTTTCATTGCATGTAACCGAAGGTGAATTTATCGCCATTATGGGACCTTCGGGTTGTGGAAAATCAACCTTGTTGAATATTCTTGGTTTGTTGGACAATCCTACTTCCGGTAAATATTCCCTGAACGGAACAGAAGTGGGACATTTGAAAGAGAAACAGCGTACTGATATGCGCAAGGGCAATATTGGGTTCGTGTTTCAAAGCTTTAACCTGATTGAAGAAATGAATGTGTATGAAAACGTGGAACTACCATTGGTATACTTGAAAGTGAAGCCGTCTGAACGTAAAAGACGGGTGGAAGAAGCTTTAAAAAGAATGAATATCAGCCATCGTGCCAAGCATTTTCCTAATCAACTTTCCGGTGGACAGCAGCAGCGCGTTGCTATTGCACGGGCTGTAGTGGCCAATCCTAAACTGATTTTAGCTGATGAGCCAACTGGAAATCTGGATTCTAAAAATGGTAAAGATGTGATGGATTTGCTCTCGGAACTAAATCGTGAAGGAACCACCATCGTGATGGTAACACACTCGCAACACGATTCTACCTATGCACATAGGGTCATCAACTTGTTTGATGGTCAGATTGTATCAGAAGTGGAAAGTAAAATGTAAATCGCCATTTTCAAACAACCGCAGAAAATAATAGAATTCAGAAATAAAATCAAACATTTCGGTTCAACATCCGAGAGTTAATCTTCTTTGCGCAATCTTTTTATTTTTCAGTTCTATGTTTTCTGCGGTTTTTTACTTTGTATGAGTATCTATCAATAATTTAAACCAATATGTTGTTGACTAATCTTAAAGCATATCTAAAATTTCTATCTCGCAATAAATTATACTGCTTTGTGACCATATTTGGCTTTGCGGTTTCGCTGATGTTTGTCTTTCTATTAGGAGTATATGTAAAACAAGAACTTTCGGTAGATAATTTTCATGAGAAAAAAGACCGAATATACTTGTTAGGAGAATCATCTTCAAAAGCTACTTTTGCTAATCCAGTTGCTGATCTGGTAAAAGAGAAATGTCCGGAGGTGGAAAGTTTTACCCACATTGTTTCAAAATCGGTATCAGCAACAATCAGCAACAATCAAAAAATAACTGTCAAAGCACTCTTTGCCGATTCATCATTTTTCAATATATTTTCGTTTAAACTGCTGGAAGGTAACGCTTCGCAAGTGTTGGCAACAAAACAAACAGCTGTTGTAACCCATTCATTTGCAATAAAAATATTTCATAATGAAAATCCGGTAGGCAAAGTGTTACGTTTGGATTCGGTTGACGTTACTATCACTGGCATAATGGAAGATTTTCCTCAAAACACACAGTTTCCCAAAAATGATATTGTGATTAATTACCGGATGATTGAAAATTATTGGGGAACAAATATTCTTACAAACTGGGATAATGCTTCTTATAGTATTTACTTTTTAGCCAAACAAGGAACAAATTTACCTGCAAAAGCACCTTTATTGCTCAAAATTTTTAAAAAAGATTATTGGCCATTCAAATTAGGATATGCCAAGGAAGTAGTATTTATTCCATTACAAAATGTCTATTTTAGCGAGGTAATCACTTTCTTTGCAAACATAGAAACAAATAGTAAAACTCTCGTTATAGTTTATCTGGGAATTGCCATTCTGATTCTATTGGTGGCTATATTGAACTATATAAATCTTTCGGTTGCACAAGCCGGATCGCGCGGTAAAGAAGCTGCTATAAAGAAACTACTTGGTGGCAGTAAGAAAACCTTGATTTTCCAATTTATTTCGGAATCAGTAGTAATGACTTTGTTTTCTTTTCTTATCGGGCTTTTATTGGCATTTCTAACCGAACCATTTTTCAACGAAGTACTGAATGCCAAACTAAATTTACACGAGCAATTCAATTTTACATTCGTGATATGGCTCTCAATCGGCATTTTTATTACCGGATTGGTATCGGGCTTAATTCCTGCGTTAGTTATTTCTCGCTTTGAGCCCATTGAAGTAGTAAAAGGAACCTATATTCGAAAAATAAAAGCTGTTTATTCTAAAGTCCTGATTACATTTCAGTACACGATTGCTATTGCATTACTCATTTGCAGCGCATTTATGGTGAAACAAACAGTTTACATGCAAAACTTCGATTTGGGCTTTAATAGAAACAACTTGTTTGTAATGGACAATGTGTTACCTAAAGAGCGTTTGTCAGGTTTTAAGGATAAATTGCTAAGTATTCCCGGTGTCGAAAAGGTTTCATTTGTTTCAGGTTCTCCATTGGATGGTGGTGATAATAGGAGCTTTGAGTACAAAGGTGCACCACTTAGTTTTCAGCATTTCATTGTCGATTCGACTTTCTTCGACATCTTTGCCATCAAAATCAAATCAACAGGTATCACTCCTTCTAAAAATACGCTTTGGGTCAATCAAAAAGGATTTGATGCATTACAACCTGATAAAAATTGTTCATTCACTGTTTTCGATAAAGAGAGACAAATTGCTGGAATAACAAGCGATTTTCATTTCAAATCCTTACATGATCCAATCGGATTAGTTGAAATTCGGTTACGCGACAAAGATGACTACTGCTGGTCAATAATTGTAAAAATAGCTTCTGGAGCAAATGCCATCAAAACAGCAAATACCATCAAACAAGCTTATTCCAAATACAATGGCAATGAACCTTTCAATTCCTCTTTTGCCGACGACACGATACAAAAGTGGTACGAGAAAGACACTAAAGCTTCAAAAATAATTTTGGCATTCACTGTACTGACCATTGTCATTCTATTAATGGGCATTCTGGCTATGTCACTCTATTATGTTCGGCAAAAAGAGAAGGAAATTGCCATACGCAAAATCAATGGCGCAACTGAGCCAGAAATCATACGAATGCTTAATTTTGGTTTTGCTCGTTGGATATCAGTAGGATTTATAATTGCTGTTCCCATTGCATATTACGCTATGCAACACTGGCTTCAAAACTTTGCCTACAAGATACAACTTGACTGGTGGATATTCGCTCTGGCAGGACTTTTCGTATTGCTATTATCGATGCTTTCTATATCATGGATGACTTGGCGTGCTGCTACTGTTAATCCTGTTGATTCGCTGAAAGGAGAATAAAGTTTGTTTAGTGTGATAGTGTCTGGTCAACAAATAACTGTAAACACCGTCCAGCCTTCGGTCGAAGTGGTGTGAGTTAACTTGCCACCATGCAACCGCATAATGTAACGCGAAATACTCAAACCGATGCCGGTTCCAGCGTCTTTGGTGGTAAAAAACGGTATAAAGATATGCGGAAGCACTTCTTTGGAGATTGGATTGCCGGTATTACTTACTTCTACCTGTACTTTTCCGTCGGGTTGACGGGTTGTGCTAATGCGTATTTTTCTGGTTTCACTGTCAGTAATAGCCTCCACTGCATTTTTTACTAGGTTCACCAGCACCTGAGCAATTAATTTTTCATCGGCCAGCCATTCGGTATGCTCGCCAGTTTCCAACAGTTCAACTTGTATGTTTTTTTCATTGATACATTTTTCTTCCAAGTGAAGGATTTTATCTATGAACGGTTTTACCTCAAAAGAACGAATGTTTGGTTTGGGAATAGCCGTGAATTTTCTGTATGAATCCACAAACGATAACAAGCCCTTGGCGGTAGAATGAATAGTCTCGAAAGCCTCAATGGTATTCAGCCGCAAATCTTCTTCCTGCGAATCGTTCTCAGGACTTTTATGCAATGTAAGTAATGTCTCGCTCAACGAAGTAATGGGTGCAATTGAGTTCATAATCTCGTGTGTCATCACTCGTATCAGCCTAATCCACGACTCCATTTCTTTGGCTTCCAGTTCATTCCCAATATTATTCAATGTAATTACTTTCATCCGTCCACGCTTGATAACGATTTCCGATAAACTCAAACTCACCTGCATTTCTTCACGCTCATTGCTCACCGCAATGCGGGAATTATCTCCTACACGTAAATCTCGAAACAACTCAGGAAAAGTCTCATTGACATTACTAAGCTGATTGATATGTGTAAACACAGGTAAACCCAACACCTGCAAAGCCGACTGATTCACCGTTTGCACATGACCAAAATCGTCCATGATAATAATGCCGGTAGAAACACTTTCGATAATTAAACTCAGGAATTTCTCGTTTTCAATCACTTCCTTACGAGCATTTGTCAGAATCTCTTTAATTCGGTTAAGCATGGTGTTTAGTTCCTTCTCGCGACTCGATAATTTGCTTTCCGAAAAATGAAACGAATAGTCACCGTTATCCAACGCATTGAGCAAAAAGAGAATATTGCTGTTGAATTTTTTATAATGCAGATGCAAAGAGTTCAGACTAGTCAACACAAGGATGGCAGAAATGATGGCGAGTGAATATTGCTTAACAATAAGGCAATAGGTGAATGCAGCCACCGATAACATCAGCAAGCAAATAAAAAGAGTAAGTTTGTATCGAATGGAGTTGAACATGTTACAGGCCGTATTTTTTAATTTTACTATAGAGCGTAGGACGGGTTATGCCTAGCTCGGTAGCCACAGCCGACATATTACCATTATTTTTTGTAATAGAATTCTCAATCAGCATTTTCTCAGCATCTTCCAAACTCATATTTGTCAGCTTCGGACTTTTCTTTTCCTGCTTTCTGAGATAGAAATCGTCCGCTTGTAATTCCGCTTCATCACAAAGAATCACCGCTTTTTCCATGGCATGTTGCAATTCACGGACATTGCCCGGCCATGGATATTCTTTCAATTTGTGAATAGTATTTTTAGCCAATGTCAAACCCTTTTTATTATATTTTGCACTGTACTTTAGCAGAAAAAACGCTGCCAATTCGGGAATATCTTCTTTTCGTTCGCGCAAAGGGGGAACTTCCAGATGAATGGTATTGACACGATACAGCAAGTCTTCGCGGAACTCACCGTTTTGAACGGATTGTTCCAAATTGCGATTCGTCGCACAAATCAACCGAATATTCACCGGAATCGATTTATTATCTCCTACCCGAACTACTTTCATGGATTGAATTACTGTCAACAATTTAGCTTGTAGCGGATAACTCAAATTTCCAATTTCGTCCAGAAAAAGCGTTCCACCATCGGCCGCTTCAAATTTACCGGCTCTATCGGTGCGGGCATCTGTAAAAGCACCTTTTACGTGTCCGAAAAGCTCACTTTCAAACAAAGTCTCGCTCAATGAACCCATATCAACAGTTACCAACACTTCTTCATTGCGCACCGACAATCGATGAATTTCGCGGGCAATCACTTCCTTTCCTGTTCCATTCTCACCTGTAATCAGGATGCTTGCATCAGTCTTAGCCACTTTATCAAGCAAACAGCGAAGTTCACGCATCGCTTCAGACGGACCCCAACAAAAAGCTTCATCTCTGTTTAATTCGCGATTTATGACAGTTTGTTTTTCACGGAGTTGTTTTACCTCTTTACGCGACTGGCGAAGTAAATAAGCTGACTGAAGAGTTGCAACTAACTTTGCATTATCCCATGGTTTTACCACAAAATCACTGGCGCCTTGTTTCAGCGCATTTACCGCCAAATCTATATCAGCATAAGCCGTAAACAGCACCACAGGTAGCTCTGCATCAAACTTTTTTATTTCCGATAACCAGAATAAGCCCTCATTACCAGAATTTATTCCTGCTGAAAAATTCATATCGAGTAAAACAATATCAGGTGTATCTTCCCGTAATTTTGAGGGTAATTGGTTTGGCGACGATAAGAGTGTAACTTGCTGAAAATAACTTTCCAACAAAATCCGTAATGCACTCAACAGATTTTTATTGTCGTCGACGACCAGTATACTGCCTTTTTTCATTGTAAAATAATTTTACAACAAAAATACAAGCTTATTCTCAGAATATGAATACTATTTGATTTTAAAATTAAGCATTAACAAAAAGAATGATCAATTCAAATTATTGAATTGATCATTTTTTATCTAATTCTTATTTTTTTTGATAATTTATTTAGCTTTTCATTTGACTTCCTCTAATTGTAATCTATTTATCAAAATCAATAATACCTTATTTATATTAACTATTGATTGAAGTGTAGGGCTAAAGAAACTTTGAATTTAAGAAATGTTTTTCTTTGATAAAAGATGAATTCTTATTTAGAAGAAATAGCTGACCTTTGCGACATTCATAAAGAATTAACTTTTCACATTGCGCTTTATAACTTTGCCACCAGCGTTACGCTCACCAATGGCGTTCCGATTGAAGCGTTTCAAAGATGCTCGGACATAAAAACCTCAAATCAACCCAACATTATGCCAAAATTCTTGATTTGAAAGTGAGTGATGATATGAAAGCTCTGAAAGAAAAGTTTGGAAATGGAAATCAGATAGGAAGTAAGAAGTCGGCGGGATAATAATCTTATTTTTATTTACACAAAACCACAAAGAGCTTTACAATCTTCGTGGTTTTTATTTTTACATTCTGACAAAATCAGATTCAATACTATCTATTCAAGTGCGCCCATTGTGCGACTACCAATAAACGAAAGATGATTTACTGGATTTACTTTCTTGGTGGAAATATGATTAAGTAATGGGAAATAAATAATGTCGTATAATTGAATAAAAAGATATTGAAAAATAGAACGCTGATAAACGCTGATTTAGCGGATGAAAAACGGATTGTAATTTCGACAAGTCGAAATTGATTTTCAGATATTTACTGTCTAATCAGTCATGCTTGCATGACTAAAATCCGTTTTTAAATTAGTAGAATTATTATCCGTTTCGATCCGCTTAATCAGTAAAATCCGCGTTCTATTCTTTTTTTTAAATACGACATTATATTCTGAATATTACTTACGCCAAATTCATTAGATATGCGTCGTTAATTTCAGCGATGTATCTATTTAAAAGTCTCAAAAACTATATCTAATCGCATATAAATTTAGGCAAATACAAATATATACTCAATTGCATATAATTTGATTTTATTTACTATTTTTGTATGCTAAAGCATATAAATATGACTACAATAAAAGAATTTGTCAAAACAAGAAGGAAACAATTGAAGCTTACACAGGAGGAATTTGCCTTGAAAGCGGGTGTAGCATTAACTGTTATCAGAAAAATTGAGCAAGGAAAAGAGAATCTGAGTTTATCTAAAGTAAACCAGGTGTTAAAGATGTTTGGTCATGTTCTAGGACCAGTAAATGGGAAATAAACATGAGAAAAGCTATCGTTAAATACAATAATATTCAGGCGGGTATACTAAAAGAGTTGGATACAGGCGAGTATGAATTTATATATGATGAAAAATATATTCAAAATCATCCTGATTTGTTCATTACGTTCCAAATGCCCGTTAGCAACAGACCATATAGCAGCAAGCGACTTTTCCCCTTTTTCGATGGGTTAATTCCTGAAGGTTGGCTATTGACAATTGCGGCAGAAAGCTGGAAAATCAATAA
>Ga0302213_1000575_pt1 | contig 20039 bp, 11 predicted proteins | sample II_Fen_N1_2_FD_194583 | JGI IMG/M metagenome (GOLD analysis project Ga0302213, IMG submission 194583) | Peat permafrost microbial communities from Stordalen Mire near Abisko, Sweden - II_Fen_N1_1 | ecosystem: Environmental > Terrestrial > Soil > Wetlands > Permafrost | place: Sweden: Abisko...
TGAAGAACGGAAGGTATTTATCTAAAATAACCTTTTGTTTGCTTTCATCACATACACGCAGTACCTGTTGAAGAATATACACTTTCTCGCCAATTTTATTAGAAACACTATTCTGTAGTTGTGTATTCAAGCTGAAATACCAAGTCAAATATTCCATCGAATTTTTGGCAATAGCATCCATAATGGCATTACCTTGCGCCGTTTTATGGAGTTTATAATATGCTTCACCCAATCTAATCGAGCTATAATCGTGTCGAACAGTCGTGCCGGGAATCATTTTGTCGCAATAATCCAATGCTTTCAAGGCTCTGACAGAGTCATTTTGGGCTAAGAGTTTCCAGATTAACTGAGAGAACATAACCCTGTGTGTCATACACATATGCAACACGTTTTCATCTAGATACACTTTCGGGTCGCTAATATTGCCGTATTTGAATTTGTTCATCATGTTGTTATAGGATTCATCCACATTGACTCCATTTCCGGCTCCTTTCACACCTACCGGCAGAACCTGATAAGCCAAGCCTGTCAATTCAAAGTGGTCGCTAAGTCCTAAATAATTGGATTCTCCAACTGAAACTGCAAAATAAATTGGACGTTTCCAATTGTTTTCTTTCAACATTTCCAATATCATTAATTCGCTTTTGGTAATGCGTTTGTTTAAGTTGATGTCAATCTGAGGCAAAATTTCTGAAGCTCTACTAGCTGGAAGCGCACCGTTTTTAATTACCTCCTGAGCATTGACAGGGATATACAGCTGTTTAGTAGGGATAAATGGTTCTCCAGATATTTTTGTTGCCGGATCTGAGCTTAACAGGAAGTCGAAAGCTGTTTTTACATCCAATGGTTTTTTCAGCACATCTTCAACGTAGGGAGCTTCATTTTTGCCGGTTACATAATCCTTGGGTTGCCATGAAATAGGCAGTGGCGCCGATTTATAAGCTTCGCGTTGCATTTGTTCAATATACCAGTCGGTTTGCAGATAACTAAGATTACAAACGCGTACATCGGTTCTATTACCTTCTACTTCCTGATTGTACCACAATGGGAAAGTGTCGTTATCCCCGTTTGTAAATATTATGGCATTGGGTTTCAACGATTCCAGGTAGTTTTGTCCAAAGTCGCGACATGTATAGCGGTTACTTCTGTCATGATCATCCCAATTTTGTTGAGCCAGTAGCGCAGGAACACCCAGGCCTACTAGTGTTACAAGAACTGACACTGTTGTGCGGGATAATTTAGGTGCATATTTTTCGATACCCCGATACAATGCCAATACCCCAAATCCAATCCAAATACAGAAAGCATAGAACGAACCTGCATAAGCATAATCACGTTCGCGCGGTTGATAAGGCGTTTGATTCAGATAAACGACAATAGCTAACCCGGTAATGATAAACAAGAAGAACGTTAGCCAGAAACCTTCGATTCCTTTTTTGCCTCCGTAAATCATAAAGATCATACCCAATATTCCAAGTAACAAAGGCAACATAAAATAGGTGTTATGTCCTTTATTCTCTTTAAGTTCAGTTGGTAATTTTGTTTGATCGCCAACCAGCGCGTTATCAATAAACCCGATACCGGTAATCCAGTTTCCATGCTCTAATTCGCCGTAACTTTGCATATCGTTTTGGCGACCACTAAAATTCCACATGAAATAACGGATATACATAAAGTTGACCTGATATTCGAAGAAGAATTTCAAGTTTTCTGAAAATGTAGGTTTAATATCACTTTTTTGCTGTCCGGCATAATCATAATCCACACTTTCGCCTTCAATTTGGCCCCAAACTTTATAAGCATTGATATGAGATTCCTGATCGCTGTACATACGTGGGAAGAACATCATAAACTTGTCATCCTTCACATAGTCGGTTTTGTAGCCGGTAACAATATATTCATCTTTATCGGAAGCTGATGTTTTTGGTTTTTTTGAATAGATTGCATCGCCTTGTTTCATTTCTGGAACGTAAGAGTTTCCATCTACTTTCCACTTTACGGGAGCATTGTAAACAGGTCCGTAAAGCAATGGCTCAGCATCACCATATTGATCGCGATTTAAGTAAGATTTCAAGGTAAATACATTGTCTGGATTGTTCTGATCCATCGTTGGATTGGCAGAAGAACGAATTACGATAACCGCATACGAAGAATAACCAATGGTTACCATGCTTATCATCAGCAGGATGGTGTTCAGCCAACGGGCGTTGACTTTCGATTTTTTAAAGTAGAAAAATGCACCAAGTCCGGCAATAATAATTATACCCAGAATTACTCGACCCCCAAAGAATGGCACACCTACCAGTGACAAGGCTATCGTAAAAGCAGTAACCATTCGCCAGTAATTTTTATTGATGTACGATTCATAAACACCCCAAACTAGGAAGCCTAATGTTAGAACAACATAAGCGTATAAACCTGTATTAAATCCAAGACCAAACTTGTTTACAAACAGTAGTTCAAACCAGCCAGCCACTTCAATAAATCCGGGTATCAAACCATATAAAACTGCTGCCAGTAATACAACTCCTGTAAGTAGTGCGATAATTGTGCCTTTAACGGAAGGAGTGTGTTTGCGGAAGTAATAAACCAATACAAGAACAGGAATAGCCAATAAGTTCAAAATGTGAACTCCAATGGACAATCCCATCATATAAGCAATAAAAATCAACCAACGATCCGAACCCGGTTCGTCTGCCACATCTTCCCACTTTAGTATTAACCAGAATACAATCGCAGTGAACAAAGATGAAAAACCATATACTTCGGCTTCTACAGCCGAGAACCAAAATGTATCGGAGAATGTATAAGCCAAAGCACCCACCATTCCGGCACCAAGTATGGCAATAACGTTTCCTGTTGTATAATCTTCGTCCGATTTAATTACAATTTTGCGGGCTAAATGCGTGATGGTCCAGAAGAGGAACAAAATAGTGAATGCGCTACACAATGCTGTCAAACTGTTGACCAATAAGGCAACATGCGCAGTATCCTTTGCAAATAAGGAGAAAAAGTGACCCATAAGCATAAAGAATGGCGCTCCGGGCGGGTGTCCTACGTCCAGCTTGAATGCAGCCGAGATAAATTCAGGGCAATCCCAAAAACTGGCAGTTGGCTCCATTGTAAGCAAGTAAGTCGCTGCAGCAATTGCAAAAGCTACCCATCCGAAGATGTTGTTCAATGATTTGAATCGTTTCATGAAGATTTATTATAATGGTTTGATTTGACTGCTTTTTTAGTTTTTTTTTAAGATAAACTCAAAAAGTTTTCAAAGATACAAAGAAATTTCAGTTTGTAATAGCGGCGACAGTCTTTTTGGTTAAATTTAATTTATTCGCAGTTTATTTAAAAAATAGTGAAGGATTATTGAGAAATATTTTCAAAAAAAGGAATTCGCACCAGAAATAAACCAAATTACAAATTGAAATGAATTAGGGGAAATTATCCCACATTTATGTTGTTTTTTGTTCAATAAACGAATGAAATAAAGCGAAACCCTATTTGCCTAAAAATGATTATAAAAACTTCAATAACAAATGTTTAATTGCTGTTTTGGAATTGTTGTCCCTCTAAAATAATATTCCTACATTTGCCCTGAATTTATAAAATAAATGACCATTTGATGAAATCAATTGCTTCGTTTGCAGAACTAACTTCCCATTTAAAATCCGTCAATTGCCGGAAGCGGATGGCTGTGGCCAATGCCGTGGATTCACATACGCTTGATGCAGTGTTGCAGGCAGTCGATTTAGGTATTATTGAAGCTTTTCTCATTGGTGATGTAGCATCCATTGAATCACCTCAACTTTTTGAGCATAATCCGTCTCCTTTTATTCATATTATTGATGTGCCCGAGGTAAAACAAGCCACCATCGAGGCCGTCAGAATGGTAAAAGCTGGCGAAGCTGATATTTTGATGAAAGGATTGGTAAATACCGATGTCCTGCTGCGCGCAATTCTTGATAAGGAAAAAGGTATTTTGCAACCGGGCAAAGTTATGACCTACAATGCCGCTATCGAAATTCCCAACTACCGGAAACTGATTTTCTTTTCCGATCCGGTGGTTATTCCTTCGCCTAATTTGACTCAACGGACGGCCATGATAAAATACGCCATCCAGACAGCCTACAAATTCGGAATTGCAAAACCCAAAATTGCTTTACTTCACGCTACCGAAGTGGCAAATCCTAAAATACAGTATATGCAAGATTACCTGGATATTATGCAAATGTGGCGCGAAGGGGAATTTGGTGATGTGATAATGGACGGTCCGCTCGATGTCTTTCTGGCTCTTGACAAAGAAAGAGGAAGTATCAAAAACGTACCTTCACCTGTTTTGGGCGATGCGGATATTCTGATTCTTCCCAACTTTGAAAGCGCCAATATTTTCTATAAAGGTTTAGCACTTTTTGCCGGAGCTCAAATGGGCGGTTTGCTTCAAGGTACAGACAATCCGGTGGTTCTAACATCGCGCAGCGAAAGTCCACTTTCAAAATTCTACAGTATAGCCATGGCGTGTTTGCTAAGTTAGAGCTTTTCCAAACTTTCAACCATTTTTTTTGCAGCACGTTTAGCTGTTCCAACATCACCCAATGAATTCTTAACTTTAGAATATTCATTCAGCATGTTTTGCCTGAAATTTTCGTCGTTGAGCAATTTATTGAGTTCTGTCGAAACATTTTCGACTGTGAATTGATGAGCTACTAGTTCTTTGACAACTTCTTTCTCGGCCACCAAATTTACCAATGAAATATATTTTACTTTTATAATAATATCTTTCAACAGAAGTGCTAATCTACCCAGGATAAAGTTATAAACCACCACCTGAGGCGTTCCTATGAGTGCAGTTTCCAAGGTAGCAGTGCCTGAATTGACAATGGCTGCTTGCGATTGTTGCAGTAAATCATACGTTTTCCCAAAAACAATGGAAATTTCTCTTCCATTTAAAATTGAGTCGTAGAATTCAGGATTTATTCCCGGTGCACCGGCTATGACTGGCTGATAATTAGAGAACTGACTCGCTGATTCAATCATCCGGGGTAAACACGACGATATTTCCTGTTTGCGGCTTCCGGCAAGCAATGCAATAATTGGTTTATTTGATAATTTATTTTCATCGCAGAAAGAATCAAGAGTTTGATCTTGATTTGGACGCGAGAGGATTGAATCTATGGTTGGATTTCCAACGTATTCCACCGCATAATTGTGTTTGGCATAAAAAGCTGTTTCAAAAGGAAAAATCGTGAACATTTTATCTACGTACAGCTTTATCTGCTTAATCCTAAATTCTTTCCAAGCCCATATTTTTGGTGAAATATAATAATATACCGGAATATTCAGATGCTCTTTTACAAATCGGGCAATTCTCAGATTGAAGCTTGGATAATCAATCAAAATTACAACATCGGGTTTGAAATCGAGAATTGCTTGTTTACAATCAGATATGTTTTTTAGGACGGTTCTGGCATTTTTTACAACTGCAATGAATCCCATAAATGCCATTTGCCGATAGTGTTTGATTAGCTTTCCACCTTGCGATTGCATAAGATCACCTCCTAAAAAGCAAAATTCAGCTTGCGAATCGGCTTCTTTGAGTTCGCGCATTAAATTTGAAGCATGCAAATCGCCCGATGCTTCTCCGGCAATGATAAAGTATTTCATTTTGTGAATAGTCTTTGAAGTAACACAGTTGTAAACTTTGAAAAGAGGATGCATGAGAAATTAATGTTAAATATAAATATAGATTCTAATGAATAATTATATTTTCTCAAGGAAGCAAAGTTATATTTTTTTTTTAATCCAACCTTATGTTGGAAATGAATCCTAGAATAAATTAACCGTAGTGTATTTAGAAAAAGTTATTTCATTTTGATGAGGCTTCCGCCCCAAACCTTGACTTACCTTTTTATATTAACATAAAAAACAAACAAAAAAGTCAAGACTACCACCGTTTTACTCGAAAAACTTATGGTCAGTTCTGAAACCGTCCAAACTAGCTTTTTCGTCGATCAAACAGGACAGTTTCCTACTCAAAGTTCACTTGTTTTTCGGTTTTCCAGATGAGGTCACTCGTTGCCAAACCGTGTATTGTTCAATACTTTTCATCTCTTTATTGAAAACATCTATCAACTGCACTAAGGGTATAAATACTCAATAAAACGTGAAGTAACTAATTTCATATTTCATGCTTTTTTTTGCAGAAAAATGTGTATTTTTGTGTGTGTTAATTCCAGTGTATTAATTTTTTGAGTTTGGTTCAAATATTCATCTGCTAAATGATATATCATTTCAGTAAATAACAAAGAAACAATCAATATATCTGGAGAATAATTAACTAACCTTCTAATTTGTGATTTAATGAAAACCAGACTCCTTGTCATCCTTTCTCTATTGATTGTATTCCAATTGAATGCCTTAAATTCGTAGATTTATACCATAAAAAACAAAAAAAATAAATAGTTACATGAAAAAAATCAATTGCATTCTACTGCTGGTATGCTTAATTGCCGGCAATTTACAAGCTCAACTAACCAAACCAAACGCTCCTACAGCCAAAGAAGTGAAGGACAAACGTGGTAAAATGAAACCCTGGACTAAAGGTGCCATTACTACAAGTAAGTATCGTAATGTGTTTCTGGAAGCCGGTTATAAACAAGCGGACATTGATGCTAAAGTTGCTAAAGCCTACTACGATGTTTTTGAGGGTCCTAACAAAGTTTACTTTGAAGTGGGTGATTCAATGGCCTATGTTTCAGATGTGAAAAACAGAGATGCCCGAACTGAAGGACTTTCGTATGGATTAATGGTGGCAGTTCAGCTGAACAAAAAAGATGTTTTTGACCGTATCTGGCGATGGACTACAAAATATTTGCAACATCATGGTGGAGCTCGTGATTCTTATTTCGCCTGGAGTATCGAACCAAAATCGCAACGTCAGAATTCACCCGGTTCGGCATCGGACGGTGAGTTGTATTTTATTACCGATCTTTTGTTTGCATCCAACCGTTGGGGAAACAATACCGGCATTGATTATTACGGAGAAGCTCGTAAAATTTTGGATGCCATGTGGAAGAAGGATGGAACAATGGGTGTGAAAAACCTGATTAATGTTGAACATAAAATTATCACCTTTACGCCGGATATGGGCGGTTACAACTGGACGGATCCTTCGTATAACTTACCTGCATTTTTAGAAATCTGGGCACAATATGCTAAAGACGGACATGAGCAATTTTATAAAGATTGTGCTGATACAGCTCGCGTATATCTTCACCGGGCATGTAGTTCACCAACAGCGTTGAATGCCGATTATACCGAATTTAGCGGAAAATCGCGCAACATGGGACGACTCCCGGGTGCTTTTCGTTATGACTCATGGCGTGTGCCAATGAACATTGCCATGGATTATTCATGGTACAACAAAGATAATGCTTGGCAACAAGATTATGCAAAACGCTTACATAACTTCTTGTATTCCGAAGGAGTAGATACCTTTGTGGATCAATACAACTTGGATGGAACCCGTCCGGAACAAATTCTGCAAGCCGGTGGCTTCAAAAAGTTACGCCACTCCATTGGTTTTGTAGCCACTGCGGCAGCAGCTTCACTTATGGCAACCGATCAGAAAAGCTGGAAATTCGTTGATGCTTTGTGGAATGCTAAATTAGAACCTTACGAAGATACTTATTTCGATCCTTACTACGATGGATTGCTTTATTTATACGGCTTAATGCACCTAAGCGGTAAATATCAGATAATAACTCCTCAAGCAGGAAAGTAATATTGCATTTGCTAATTTTTAGAAGCTACCTTAATTGTTATTTTTATAATCGGAAATAGATATAATTATGATAGCTTCTTTTATAAATTATAATACAATGAAAAACAAAGTTTTAATAGGTGTAATTGCCTTGTCGGTAAGTTTGCTGAGTTTCGGACAAAATGCCGAACTGCTGAAAAATTCAAAACCAGCTTCAACCAATATCCCAAATGCACAGTATCCGAGAATAACGCCGGATTCCCGGGCAATTTTCAGAGTAAAAGCTCCGGAGGCTCAGAAAGTACAAATTGATTTGGGCAAAAAATACGATATGACGCGCGGTGAAGATGGCAACTGGACTGTAACCACCGATCCGATTGTGGAAGGTTTTCACTATTATTCGGTTGTAATTGACGGTGTGACGGTGTGCGATCCCAATAGTCAGACTTTCTACGGTATGAGCCGCATGGCCAGTGGGATTGAAATTCCAGAAAAAGGGGTGGATTATTATTCTCAGAAAAATGTTCCCCACGGTCAGATTCGACAAATCCGTTATTATTCGACCATAACGCAGGATTGGAGACGGGCGTTTGTCTATACTCCGGCCGGATATGATTCCAACCCGACTACCAAATATCCGGTTCTCTACCTGATGCACGGTGGTGGCGAGGACGAAACCGGATGGCCGAATCAGGGAAAAGTGGACATGATTCTGGACAATCTGATTGCGGAAGGAAAAGCAAAACCGATGTTAATTGTAATGGACAGAGGTACGGCAACGAACCCGAACCCGAACCCTACTCCGGCTGCAGCTGCACCAGTGGCAGGACAACCCCGACGCGGTATGTTTGATTTCGGAACATTGAACGATGTTTTTGTTAAGGAATTGATTCCATTGGTTGATAAAGAATTTCGTACCATTCCAAACAGGGAGAACCGGGCTATGACCGGACTTTCGATGGGAGGTTTCCAAAGCTTTTACGTTACCCTGAATAACCTGGACAAATTTGCATGGATTGGCGGTTTTAGCGGTTCAGGCCAAATGCAACAGGGAACGGAATTTTCAAAACTTTACAACGGAGTGTGGGCGGATGTAAAAGCATTTAACAAGAAAGTAAAACTGGTTTATATCACCACCGGTTCGGAAGAATCGGCTTCGATGCATAAAACGGTGACGGATTTCAGGGATGCCATGAAACAAGCTGGGGTTAATTATGTGTTTTATGAATCGCCTGGAACTTCGCACGAGTGGTTGACCTGGAGAAGATCGTTAAATCAATTTGCTCAATTGCTTTTTAGATAAATATAATTATTCCATTTTGAGCTTTTATTGTTTAGAATAAAATACTTGAAATAAAAAAGATTAAAAAAACTTCACCGATGATGGCCAAAGGCATCATCGGTTAGGTTTTTTAATAGCTATATGAAAAACTAACAAACTAATAATTATAAACATGAAAATTTCACAATTAATTTTTGCTTTTGTGTGCTCGGTAACCTTATCGGTTAGTGCGCAGGAAATCATTCCGCTTTATAAGGAATCAGTTCCAAATTCCAACGTAATACCGGCGGATGTAAAGGAAAGTTTTGGTGGAGGAATGTATCGGAATGTTACAAACCCAACACTGGAAGTGTATTTGCCTGAAAAAGGAAAAGAAACCGGTGCAGCTGTCGTAGTATGTGCAGGTGGCGGTTATAGCGTAATCGTTTATAATGGCGAGGGATTATCTACTGCCAAAGAGTTTGCTAAAAATGGAATTGCAGCATTTGTGTTGAAATACCGACTACCCAGCGATGTAATTATGAACGATAAATCAATCGGACCATTGCAGGATGCCCAACAAGCCATTAAGCTGGTGCGCGAAAATGCTGCCAAATGGAATGTCAATCCTTCCAAAATAGGTATTATCGGTTTTTCGGCCGGTGGACATTTGGCTTCGACTGCTGCTACTCATTTTAAGAAAGCTTTGATACCAAATGCTAATAATACGAGTGTTCGTCCCGATTTTCAAATTGTGGTTTATCCTGTTATCAGTATGCAAGAGCAGCTGACTCATGGAGGTTCGAGAACACAATTATTGGGAAATAATCCATCCAAAGAACTGGTTGATTTATTCTCGAATGAATTGCAGGTGGATGAAACAACACCTCCAGCCTATATCACTCATGCTGCTGACGATACCACGGTGGATGTGGATAACAGTATTGGTTATTTTGAAGCGCTTAGAAAACATAAAGTGCCGGCTGAAATGCATATTTTCCCCAAAGGAAATCATGGATTTGTGATGCGACAAAAAGGGTGGATGGAACCCCTGTTTAAATGGATTGAAACAACAACTGCTAATACGAAATGAAAATGAAAAAACATAATTATTTACGAGGCCTGTTGCTAATGGGATTGGTTGCTTCTCAAATGGTAGTTCTCGCCCAACAAGCCAGAAGAACTCCTACCGAGGTTATTTCCCCACAGGTAAATCCAGATAATACGGTTATATTCCGTTATATTGCTCCTCAAGCAAAAGAGGTTAAACTAAGTACACAGTTTGAAAAATCTGCTGTACCAATGACCAAAGATTCTGTGGGTGTATGGACTGTTAAACGTGGTCCGGTGAAACCCGATATGTACCCTTATAGTTTCATTGTGGATGGCGTTTCAGTAGCCGATCCGATGAATGAGGTTATTTTCCCAAACGAAGGTTTTAAAAACAGTATTGTAGAAATAACCGGAAGTACTCCGCTGATTCATACCGTGCAAAATGTTCCTCACGGAACGTTATCGTATCGTTATTATTACTCAAAAGAACTGGGTGCCAGACCGGTTGTAATTTACACTCCTCCCGGATACGAGAATGATTCTAAAACCACCTATCCGGTTTTGTATTTGTTGCACGGATCAAGCGATACGGAGGAAACCTGGACAAAAGTGGGTCGTGCTAATATCATCCTCGATAATCTGATTGCTCAGAAAAAAGCTTTACCAATGATTATTGTAATGCCTTATGGTAGAGCTTTCCCGGTAATTAGCAAAACAGGTAGTTTAAGAATCTGGGAAAACCTGCTGGAATTTAAGAAAGACTTTATGGGCAATTTAATGCCGTTTGTAGAAAGCAACTATCGCATCAAGAAAGAGAAAGACAGTCGTGCAATTGCCGGATTTTCGGGTGGCGGTGGCGAAACATTGTATCTGGGTTTGAATAACCTGAACCTGTTCAGCTATGTTTGCGGATTTGCTCCGGGTATGATTAAGGAAGAGTTCGACCGGAATAATGCAGTTGCTTTTGCCAACCCTCAACAAACAGCTAAAAACCTTAAGTTGTTGTGGTTTGGTGTTGGAAAAGAAGATATTACCTTCAATGTGGTGAATGACTATATGAAAGTGCTCGATCAAAAAGGAATCAAATACGAGTATTTCTCGTCGGAAGGCGGACACACCTGGATGAACTGTAAACTGTTCTTATCCACCATACTGCCAAAGCTTTTTAAATAACTAAACAACACAAAACAATACAGATGAAACAATTTGCCAAACTAATTATATTGTTTATTGCAGTCGGCATATCGGGTGTTGCTAACAGTCAGCCTCCGAGAGGGACGATGGCCTTTCCTCCGAGAATAAACGCCGATAAAACGGTTACTTTTCAATATTACTCGCCTACAGCCGCGGATGTGAAAATTAGTGGACAATTTCTGAAAAGCCCTTCGGCTCTCACCAAAAATGCTTCGGGCATGTGGAGTGTTACTGTCGGTCCGGTAAAACCGGATATTTATCCCTATAATTTTATTGTCGATGGCATTTCGGTAATGGATCCGGCTAATGAGAATTTCTTTCCGAACGAGCGTTTCAAAGGCAGTTTGCTCGATGTTCCGGCTGATACTCCTCAGGATTATGATGTCCAGAATGTACCTCATGGAACCGTGACTTACGAGTATTATCCGTCTGCCGAAGGAACAACCGGTTCGCTGGTTGTGTATACTCCTCCGGGCTACGAAAAAAACACTACGAAAAAATACCCTGTATTTTATTTGATCAGCGGTACAACCGATACGGAAGAAACATTCTTCAAAGTGGGTCATGTCAATTTCATTCTGGACAATCTTATTGCCCAAGGGAAAGCTGTCCCTATGATTGTGGTGATGCCCAATGGAAATGTGGCCGCTCAGATAGCTGCTCAAAAAGGCGGGTTGAAACCCGGTGACCCTGTAGGACGTGAAAGTAAAGAGGCTGTTGTGCGCTCGAAACAGTTTGAAGATGATCTGGTGAAAAATATTTTGCCCTATGTTGAAAAAAACTACAGGGTAACTGCTAACAGTCAAAACCGCGCTATTGCCGGATTTTCGCGTGGTGGCGGACAAACGTTGCGCGCGGCATTTGGTAACATGGACAAATTCTCCTATGTTTGTGCTTACAGCTCGTACCTTACTCCACAGGAAATTGAATCAAGCTACAAGTACCTGGTGGATCAGCCTGAAAGAACCAATAAAATGTTTAAACTTTTGTGGGTCAGTGTAGGAAGTGAAGATTTCTTATACCAGCAAACCGTGGAATATATGAATTATTTGAAGGCAAAAAATATCAAATTACAAAGTCTGACAACCGATGGAGGTCATACCTGGATGAATGTGAAAAAATACTTGTCTGCCACAGCTCCATTACTATTTAAATAAGCACTAAAGATGAAAAAGATATATATTCTATTCGCAATATTAGTTATTGCATTTGCTATACAAGCGCAAAGAAGTACTGTTATCATTTCGCCCGAGGTACATGCTAATCACAGTGTAACATTCCGGTTTGCGGCAAAAAATGCCAAAAAGGTTACGCTGGAAGCTCAATTTTTGAAAACCAACCTGCCCATGCAAAAGGATGAAGCGGGAGTTTGGAGTGTTACGGTTAATTCAATTAAACCGGATATTTATCCCTATTGTTTTCAGGTTGACAGTACGCAGGTAAACGACCCTAATAATACAGAAATGTTTGCCAATGAACGGTTTAAATATAGTTTGGTGGATATTCCCGGAGATAAACCGCTGATTCACTCGCTTCAGAATGTTCCTCACGGTAAAATCAGTTATCAGTATTATAATTCAAAAACGCTGGGAACAACCCGCCCGTTGGTGGTTTATACTCCTCCCGGATTTGATGTCAGCGGTAAAACCAAGTATCCCGTTTTGTATCTTATACATGGTGGATCGGACACGGAAGAAACCTGGACCAAGGTGGGGAAAGCAAACCTGATTGCGGATAACCTGATAGCTCAGGGCAAGGCAAAACCAATGATTATTGTTATGCCTTACGGTAATGTGCGTCCAAAATCAATGCCTGAATTTACTCCCGATGTAATCAACGATGTGATTCCGTTTGTGGAAGCCAATTACCCCGTGTTGACGGATAGCCGCAATCGGGCTGTTGCCGGATTCTCGGTTGGTGGTGGGCAAACGCTCAATATCGGTCTTACCAATACCGACAAATTTGCTTACATTTGTGCCTACGCTCCGTATCCCGAAACAGAAGAGTTCAGGAAGAACTTTTCCAATTATTCGCCGGATGCCGAAATGATTAATAAACAATTGAAGCTTTTCACTATAAGCGTTGGAACTGAGGATTTTCTTTATGAAAGCGTTAAGAAAAATATAGCCATGTTTAAGGAAAAAGGCTTGAAGCCCGAAGGATATATTGTTGACGGCGGTCACACCTGGATGAATTGCAAGCAATACCTTGCCAAAACGCTACAACAATTATTCAATTAATCCCATTTCTTTTAGTTTTAATTTTGATAATATTGTAAAATAAACTTTAAACCATAGGTGGTTTTTCCTATCTAAACAGGAATCCACCCATAATATTTTAAAATGAAAAAATCGTTATTCTTTATTGTTTCTCTGGTTATTTGCTTAACGGCAAAATCACAGAACACCATCACTCCGGCTCCTTTGGGATTTGATATTCCGCGTACTTCTATCAGCAAAGGAAAAATCGATACCATTGCATACAAGTCAACCACCGTGGGGACTACCCGTAAAGCACTTGTTTACACGCCTCCGGGTTATTCCAAAGACAAAAAATATCCTGTTCTTTATTTGTTGCACGGTATTGGTGGCGACGAATTTGAATGGTATAACCAGGGTCAACCCAATGTAATTCTCGATAATTTGTATGCCGACAAGAAAGTAGAACCTATGATTGTGGTTTTGCCTAACGGCCGTGCAATGAAAGATGACCGCGCAACCGGCGATGTGTATGGAAAGGCAGCTGCCTTTGCTACCTTTGAGCAGGATTTGTTGAAAGATTTGATTCCTTTTGTTGAAAAGAAATATCCGGTTATCAAAGATCAGGAACACCGCGCCATTGCAGGTTTGTCGATGGGTGGGGGGCAGTCATTGAATTTCGGTTTGGGCAATTTGGATAAATTTGCCTGGATTGGCGGTTTCTCCTCTGCACCAAATACCAAGCAACCCGAGGCACTTTTGCCCAACCCAGAATTGGCAAAACAAAAGCTGAAACTGCTTTGGATTTCGTGTGGCGACAAGGATGGATTAATCACCAACAGCAAACGTACCCACGACTATTTAAATAAATTTTCGGTGCCGCATATTTTTTATGTGGATCATGGTTATCACGATTTTAAAGTTTGGAAGAACAGTTTGTACATGTTCTCACAACTGCTGTTTAAGCCGGTCGATCAGTCCTCGTTTGGCAAAATCGGCAATGCCGGACGTCCGGCCGAAACCAATATCCGTTCGGCAAAATATCCCGAAATCCTTCCTGACGGACGTGCACACTTCAAAATCAAGGCTCCCGAAGTTCAAAAATTACAGCTTGATTTGGGTAAAAAATACAACATGGTGAAAGGTGCGGATGGCGTTTGGGAAGTAACCACCGACTCGTTGAGCGAAGGAATTCATTATTATTCGCTGATTATCGATGGTGTAACGGTGGCCGATCCTGCCAGTGAAACTTTCTACGGCATGAGCCGCATGGCCAGCTGTATTGAAGTACCTTTTACCGGTGACAAATATTATGAAGAACGAAATGTACCTCACGGTGATATTCGTATCAAACGGTATTACTCCAATGTAACCAACTCTTGGCGTAATTTTTATATGTACACTCCTCCGGGATACGACAAGAATACAACCGTTTCTTATCCGGTGCTTTACATTATGCACGGTGGTGGCGAAGATCAACGTGGTTGGGCTATTCAGGGAAAAACCGATTTGATTCTGGATAACTTGTTGGCCGATAAAAAGGCAGTTCCCATGATCGTGGTTATGGTTGACGGAAACTTACCTTCAAGCGGTTTTGGTGAAGAAGGGTTGAAACTTTATGAGAAAGAACTGAAACAAGCAGTGATTCCTTTCGTTGAGAAAAACTATCGTGTAAAAACGGATGCTAACAGCCGTGCATTGGCCGGTTTGTCGATGGGTGGAATTCAAACTCTGTATACCGGAATTAAGAATACCAATATGTTTGCATACCTGGGTGTGTTCAGCTCCGGTTGGTTTACCAATCAGCCCGAATTATCCAATCCGCAATACGATTTCATGAAAAACAATGCAGCAATGATAAACAGCAATCTGAAGCAGTTGTGGATTTCGCAGGGTGGAAAAGAAGATATTGCTTTCGAAAATTGTAAAGTGATGCGTGCCAAATTGGATGAAATGAAGATTAACTACAAATACAGCGAGTATCCCGGTGGCCATACCTGGCCAGTTTGGAGAAACAACTTGTTTAATTTCGCTCAATTGCTGTTTAAATAATTAACAAATAATCCGATATGTCAAAGATTAAAATTGCATTTTCACTATTTTTAGTTTGCTTTGGATTAGTGGGTCTGAATGCGCAAACCAAAAAGGTAAATAAGCCTGTTCAAACCACCTTGTGTAATCCGGTGAATCTGAGCTATCGCTTCTGTCTCGACGGGAATATCCCCCGACGCGAAGCGGCTGATCCAACCATGATTACGTTTAAAGGTGAATACTATCTTTTCGCATCCCGCTCGGGAGGTTATTTCCATTCCAAAGATATGATTACCTGGGATTTAATTACCACCGACGATCTGCCGTTGGAAGATTATGCCCCGACTGTGGTGGAAATGAAGGATACCTTGTATTTTATGGCTTCGGTTTCGCCGACGGTTAAGATTTATAAAACTGCCAATCCCAAAACCGGGAAATGGAAAATAGCCAATCCGGCTTTTCCGATTGGTATGATTGATCCTGATTTGTTCCTGGACGACGACGGACGGTTGTATTTCTACTATGGCTGTTCCAATGTAAATCCAACACAGGTGGTTGAGCTGGATACCAAAACGCTTAATCCCATCGGAAAACCGGTTGCTGTTGTAAAAAGCGACAAGAAAAACTACGGTTGGGAACGTTCAGGCGATTACAACGAAGTAGGAAATGCCCCCTGGATTGAAGGTTCGTGGATGACAAAACACAACGGTAAATATTACCTTCAATATGCCGGACCCGGAACAGAATATAAGAGCTATAGCGATGCTGTGTACGTGGCTGACAACCCGCTTGGACCTTTCAAACTGGCTGAACACAACCCGATATCCTACAAACCCGAAGGTTTTATTGCCAGTGCCGGACACAGCAGCACCTATCAGGATAAATACGGTAATTACTGGCATGTTTCATCCATGACCATCTCGGTAAAACACATGTTTGAACGTCGTCTGGGATTTTTCCCTACTTTCTTTGATAAAGATGGAACCATGTATGTTTACACCGGTTTTGGTGATTTCCCATACAAAGTGCCAACCAAAAAGATTTCAAGTCCCGATGAGTTGTTCCCCAATTGGATGCTTTTGTCGTACAACAAGCCGGTTGAGGTTTCTTCCGAATTGCCGGAACATCCCAAAGCTTATGCTGCCAACGAAGACATTCGTACCTATTGGAGCGCAAAAACAGGGGATAAAGGCGAATGGATTAGTTTGGATTTGAAACAAACTTCTACTGTTAATGCTATCCAAATTAATTATGCCGAAAACAACGCCACTCTGAAAGGTCGTATGCCGGGCATTTATTATCAATACCTGCTTCAGTACTCGAACGACAATAAAACATGGACAACAATTGCTGATAAAACAAAAAACCTGACCGATGCACCGCATGATTACATTGAGTTGGCTAAACCTATCAAAGCGCGTTATATTAAACTGATCAATTACAAAGTGCCCAGCGGAACCTTTGCCATTGCCGGATTGCGCGTATTTGGAAATGCGGGTGGAAAAGCTCCTGCAGTTGCCGACAAATTGAATGTAGACCGTGATCAAACCGACCGTTGCGTGGTGAAACTGAAATGGGAAAAGAAACCGGATGCCATAGGATATAACATTAGATACGGAACTTCGAAGGATAAATTGTATCAAAATTATCAGGTGTTTGGCACAGATGCATTAACCATTCGCAGCTTAAACGCATTGCAGAAGTACTATTTTACAATCGATACATTCAACGAGAACGGAATTACAAAAGGTGTAAATATAACTGAGGTTAACTAGTAAATAAAATATGATATTTAATTAACCATATAAGTTCTTACAATTCTATAAATTGAAAATAATAACTAATTATAAAACGTGCTATCTTATGAAAAAATCAACTTTTCTGATTGCATTATTTGTTCTGTCGCTTGCCGGTAAAGCAAGTGCGCAGCAACCGGCTCCTGTTAAGGTGGCCGAAGGCTTGGTTCAGGGAGTTTTTGAAGGTGACCTGACAGTTTACAAAGGCATTCCTTTCGCTGCACCTCCTGTAGGTAATCTACGCTGGAAGGCTCCCCAATCGGCAGCCATGTGGGAAGGTGTAAAACAAACCACGAAATTTGCACCCGGGCCTATTCAGGGGGGAAATCCTCCTTCGGGCAAAAGTGAAGATTGTTTGTACCTGAACGTGTGGTCTCCTGCTAAAACGGCTAAGGATAAAGTTCCGGTATTAGTCTGGATTTACGGTGGCGGATTTGGTGCTGGTGCTACTTCGGAGTGGCCTTACAGCGGTGAAAAATTAGCCCGAAAAGGGGTGGTTTTGGTAAGTATCGCTTATCGTGTTGGACAGCTCGGATTCTTTTCTCACCCTGAATTAAGTGCAGAAAACCCAAATCACGTATCGGGTAATTACGGACTGCTGGACATGATTGCCGGTTTGCAATGGATTAAGAAAAACATCGCCGCCTTTGGTGGTGACCCGGATAAAGTAACCATTTTTGGTGAATCGGCGGGCGGTATTGCTGTGAGCATGCTGTGTGCTTCGCCGTTGGCCAAGGGATTGTTCCGGGGAGCAATTTCCGAAAGCGGCGGCTCGTTCGGACCTTCGCGTCAAACCACCACTTATCCGGGTGAAAACATGAAACGCCTGAAATATGCCGAAATGGATGGGGAAATCTATTTGAAAAGTGCAGGTGTGGCTACTGTTGCCGAATTGCGTAAGGTGGATGCCGACAAACTTCCCGCCAGTCGTGGGTTGGGTATGTCGTGGCCCATTGTGGATGGATATGTTATTCCGGATGATCAACACAAGCTTTACCAAGCCGGAAAATACAACGATGTTCCTATTTTGGTGGGTTATAATTCCGACGAAGGTGCAAGTTTTTCTCCTCCAAGAACGCCTCAGGATTATATCAACGGAGTGAAATCACGTTACGGTAAATTTGCCGATGCGTTGATTAAGGCATATCCGGCCGGCGAAACCACTGTCCCCAAAACGGCACGTGACTTAGCCCGCGATGCGGCTTTCGGCTGGCAAACCTGGAGTTGGGCCAGACTTCAGGCTAAGACTGGCAAATCGAAAGTATTCTATTATTATTTTGATCAACATCCCGAATATCCCGAAGGTTCTCCGAAAGCAGGTTCTGGTTCTCCTCACGGTCAGGAAGTGTCGTTTGTTTTCCAGCAACTGAATGCATCCAGCCCTCAAACCAGTAAAAGTGATTTGGAAATTTCGGATGCCATGGGAACTTATTGGACTAACTTTGCGAAGTACGGTCACCCCAACGGTAACGGAGTACCGCAATGGCCGGCTTTCAGCGATTCCAATCCGGTGTTGATGTATTTTCAACAAACGCCTCATACCGGTCCGGTACCGAGTGCCGAATCTTTAAAAGTACTGGACAGCTATTTTGAGTGGAGACGTACCCCCGAAGGCGAAGCCTGGGCAAAATGATAAAACGGTAAGATTCTAAAAAACGAATAAAATGAAATTGATATTTCCTAAAAATTTTAAACAAGCATTATTTCTGGTTGCTGCGTTTGGCTTTTCGTTGAGCTCAATGGCACAGCAATTGCCTTACAAAAACCCGAAACTGAGCTCGGAAGAACGCGCAAAGGATTTGATTTCCCGTTTGACGTTGAGCGAGAAAGCAATTTTGATGTGCGATATTTCAGATGCCATTCCCCGTATGGGTATTAAAAAGTTCAACTGGTGGAGTGAAGCTTTGCATGGACTTGCTAACAACAACAATGTGACGGTTTTTCCGGAACCGGTTGGTATGGCTGCTTCGTTTGATGATAATTTGGTATATCAGATTTTCAATGCAGTTTCCGATGAAACCCGGGCAAAATACAATGAAGCGACCAAAAAAGGGCAGGATAACACCCGGTTTTTAAGCCTTTCGGTTTGGACTCCGAACGTAAATATCTTTCGCGATCCTCGATGGGGACGCGGTCAGGAAACGTATGGCGAAGATCCATTCCTGACTTCGCGCATGGGAGTTTCGGTAGTAAAAGGCCTTCAGGGACCGGAAGATGCAAAGTATAAAAAATTGTTGGCTTGTGCTAAACATTTTGCCGTACATTCCGGACCTGAATGGAGTCGTCACTCATTGAATATCAACAATGTAAATCCCCGCGATTTGTGGGAAACGTATCTTCCGGCTTTTAAATCGTTGGTTCAAAAATCGGATGTTCGTCAGGTGATGTGTGCCTATCAGCGGTTGGATGACGAGCCATGTTGCGGAAGCACCCAGTTACTTCAACGAATTTTAAGAGATGATTGGGGTTACAAATATATGGTTGTTTCAGACTGTGGAGCTGTTTCCGATTTTTATACCAGTCACAAAGTTTCCTCGGATGCAGTACATGCAGCTTCGAAGGGAGTCTGGGCAGGAACTGATGTTGAATGCCAATGGGCTGACCATATTTATAAACAATTACCCGATGCCGTTGCAAAAGGTTTGATAACTGAAGAAGAGATTAACAAGCATTTGCAGAAAGTTTTGGTTGGTCGTTTTGATTTGGGCGAAATGGATGATGATGCCTTGGTTCCCTGGTCTAAAATT